>Ga0172380_10003864_pt1 | contig 19966 bp, 18 predicted proteins | sample Leawe162metaG_FD_119747 | JGI IMG/M metagenome (GOLD analysis project Ga0172380, IMG submission 119747) | Leachate microbial communities from a municipal landfill in Southern Ontario, Canada - Leachate well 162 metaG | ecosystem: Engineered > Solid waste > Landfill > Unclassified | place... | reverse complement strand
GCTCAAGCAGCCAATGGGCTGCGCTGGGCGGCAGTTGGTGCGGCAATCTTCTTCGTCGTCTTCGCCTTCGCGGAGGTGTCGGGGTGGGATTTGATCCACGGGTTTCTCGCCATCTACCTGATGGTGGGTGCTGTCGCCGCCTTCTGGCGGTGGCCAACCGTGGTTGCGGGCCTGTCGGCCTTCAAGCCGACGCGTCCTGCGATGGAGGTGGTTGGTGCGGCATTCGCCGCCGCTAGCCTGCTGTTGGTGCTTGGGATTCTCGTCCCGCTGCACCTGGCGCCGTGGCAGGCGCAGATGATGGCGCTCATCGCTCTTCTAGGGTTGTCCTCAGTAGCGTACTGGGGCTTCCTCAAGGGCATGCATGCGCCGATGTTCAGCCCCAAGACGGTGGGTGCCACTCTTGCCTTGGTTCTCGTTCTGGTAACCCTGTGGGCCCTGAACGAGAAGTACCCTGCTATTGGGCAAGCCCTTACCTCGGTCCAAAACCAGGTGAAGGGTATCGAGTTCGGCTCTGCGTCCAAAGCGGAAGCGGCCGAGGTTCGGGTGTCAGGGTGCGATATCGGCGCCACAGAAGGTATGCGCCACACGTTCGTGGCGGGCAACAACTTCAGCAACCTGGAGAAGATTCCGCCTCACTCGGAGTTTCGCATCACCGCGGATGCTCCGGTGGAAGTGCTGTTCACCGACGGCGCCTCCTATGTTCTTTCGGGGGATGGGTGTGAGGACATGGGTCACCATTCCCTCGCGCACTTCCGCGTGCGATCGGTGAGCGGGGAACCTGCTCACGTGAGTGTGGCAACCCGCGGTATCAAGTAGTTCTTTGAAGGGAGCAGGTCATGCGAATGACCACAGGACCGCCGATATTCTTTATCGGCGGTCCTTTCATTTTTATGAGTTGCGATAGTATGCTATACAATGACGGTACGCCCAGGTGGTGAAATTGGCAGACACGCTAGCCTTAGGAGCTAGTACCCGTAAGGGTGTGCAGGTTCAACTCCTGTCCTGGGCACTATGTAGAAAGAAGCGAGAAATCGCTTCTTTCTTGGGAGCTGAAAGGCGGACCGAGCGAAGCGAGGGAGCCCGGGCAGGAGGTGCTTGGCGAGGACAAGCCGTAGGCGTAGTGTGAGCTTAGCAACCTGACGCCAACTCCTGTCCTGGGCACATCATGAGGAGTATACGGATGAAAAAATGCACCTTTTGGGTGCATTTTTAGTTGATATTATGCGGTTTTTTGGTACACTAAAAATATAGTGGCTGATAATCGAAAGGATGCGGATGGCTAACTAAGATCTTTACGTGCGGGGCACACGGGCGTCTGCATGACCCACAGGAGGGGAAACATGACGCTTCTCATAAGGAGCCTCCGTCACTTCGGCCTTCTCGCCGTGGTGGCAGGGGTGTTTGCTGTGGCAGCGCTGTTGCTGATGTCCAGCGGTAACGCCGCTCGGTCGGCAGAGGCTGCCATCGACAACGTTTCGGTGATTTCGGTCACCGACAGTTCGCCGCCGACCCAGGTGGTGGCTGAGCGTGACACCGCAGGCACGACCGCCATACGGATGTCGACGCTGGAGGGAGTTGTTCGTTCGCTGGAACGTCCCCGTGACGGCCCGGCGGATCGTGACATCTCCTCTATCTGGATCCTCCCGATCGCGTTGGTGGGCGTGGGAATACTCGCTCACCAACTGCTGCTGGGAAGTGGTAACTCGTACCCGTCGCGGAGCTCTCGAGCTGACGCGAAGAAAGGGAATCCCCGGCGCTCCAGCGCCGGCATGAGACCCTGGTTCGTCGCCGGCCCGTAGCAGATCGACCAGGAGGGGCAGTAGCTATGCCTCGCACGAATAGGGCATCCCCCAGGAGGGGGATGGGACGGGGAATGGACTTCGTTGTTCTTCCACTGTCCCCGGCATCGCGCGCAGCGTACGAGCGAGACCTCGCTGAGATCCGAAGGGATACTCAGCAGGCTTCGCCCGAGTCGCTCAAACGTGTTGCAGGAGGCTGTTGAGGCGTAGGTTCGCTCGAGCGGCCGAAACCTCGCAGTCCGCGGGGAAAACCCGCAAAACAAAAAACGCCGTGCCGGACTTCATATCCGGCACGGCGTTTCTATTTAAAGGTTACTTTTTACTCCAGTGGGTTGCGGTTGACGGGGTAGTTCTGCGCGGAGCGGTAGTTAGAGTAAAAGGTCTGCTCTTCCAGAATAGCACCCTCAGCGGTGGTAGCTGTTTGCTTGACCCACGCCTTTACCGCGCCATTTTCTTGCTGGTCGTAGAGGATGGGACCTATAACTTCAACGTTTCGCCCATCATCTTGCCCGTATATTTCAAAGATGAGCTTGGTGCCTACGATACGGTACTGAATAAGAATGTGGCCGGGGGTGTTGTTGCGGAAGCGCATATCGGGGAATGGGGGGTAGATGGTGGCATCAAACCCCGGCGTGCCGTAGTAGCGCACCACGTAGGAATGATTCTGTCGGGCGGTAATGCCCAGTCCCGCGTATACTGCGGCGCGGAAGAGAGTAGTGGAAACCTGGCAGATGCCGCCACCGTACTCGGGAACCGTTTGGTTGTTTTTAATAACGAGCTCGGGGAGGTACCCGTTTGCCGCGTCCACCTCGCCTAAGTTTTGGTTAAAAGAAAACTCTTCTCCGGGGGCGATGATCGTACCCTGGTATTTGCTGGACCCAACCTTAATATTGTGGATGCGGTTGGCGGGAGAGCCGGCGAAGTCGCTCTCTCCTTTGCCCAGGAGCGCGTTGATGTTGAGGTTTTCAATATCCTCAATGGTGATAGAGGGCGCTGTGGTGTCGAAGAGGAGCGTTGCCCGCGCGTTAGCCCCAACAAGCGCGGCACTAATAGTTGCCGCGCTCTCTTCTATGCGAAGTTGGTAGCCAGGCCGTTCCAATTGAAAGGCTTCCACGCGTCCGTTTGAGATAACAAATTGTGCGTCGCGGGCCGGAGTGTTGAGTCCTGGAGCAAGCTCAACCAGGTACGCCTCAATTGCGTCCCGCGAAAAGGTAACGGTAAGCTCGTAACCCTTTTCAGTTTTTTGGGGCTCAAAGGCAATCCAGGAGGCGAGGTCTTCGCGCCCAACCTTCCACGATTCATCCTGCGTGGTGAGGGTAAGGCCGCGTGCAAGGATAGCCTCTGCCTCCTCCAGCGCCTCCTGTGTCCCAGTGGTTGCCGTAATGGGTTGCTGGTCTTTGCGTACCACGACAATTTCTCCGGAAGAGAGGGTTTGGGCGCGATTGCGTAGGTCGTTCTGTAATAGTTCTAAATCAATAACGGTACCTTCTTTGGGGGTAACGAAGTCGAAGGAGTCCGCGTTTGTATTGTATGCGTACGAGGCATTTTGCGCGGGCGTGTGCAGCGGCCCAAATATGTTAGAAACAAATCGGTCGAATTCTTTCTCGTCAAAAGAAACTATCAACTCAACATTGCGGCCAAGTAGTGCGGCGCGCACTTGGGTAAGGATGCGGTTGGGCAAGGAGTCGGTGCGCCCAGTTCGGTACGCCTCGTCTAACGTTTCCGCCAGAGCAATATCCATGCCCGTAAATGCGGGCAAGCTTTCCCGCGTGGTATCCCCAGCGCGAAATGCGATTTCTTCGGCATAGAATTCATCCATACGAGCTTGTAGCTGCACGCGAGCTTCTTCGTAGGGGATATTGGCGAGTGCGATACCGGCAACGCGCACGCCATATACTGCTTCGTGCTGGGCGTTATACGCGTAGAGCGCGCCACTTGCCAGTGCGCCAATAATAAAAACGCCCCCTACAAGGGCAATAGTAACTGCCACACCCCTAGGCGGGGATGGTAGGCGAGATGGACGTGCCATAGGTATTGGTTTTAGTCCGCGTCAATAACGAGCTTTCGTTCTTCGGAGCGGGAGAGCTTTGGGAGGCGAATCGTGAGAACACCCTTCTTGAGAGATGCTTTTGCTCGGTCGGGGTCAATTTCGGTGGGCAAAATAACCGAGCGGGAGAATGCGCCCCAGAAACATTCCTGGTAGAAATACGAGTCAGAGCTTATTTTTTCTTCCTGGGTGCGAGAACCGCGGATAGAAATAGAGTCCGGAGTAATATTGATATCCAAATCGGCAGGGTCAACACCGGCAACAGTAGATTTCACTACAATGTCTTGCTCGGTTTCGTATACATCAATGGTTAAACGGCCCTCTACGCCATTCTTGGTAACTACGGGTTTTTTGACCGCTCGTGGTGCCGCGCGACGGGGGAGAGGTTTTTCGGCGACACGTTTGCGCGCGAGGGTAACGGATGCCAAAGAGGCGCTTATTTCATCGGGGCTTATGGTGTCAGGTTCATCCGGTTCTTCTGCGGGAGCAAAGGGTTCTTCGGCAGGAGTGAGAGGTTCCTCAATAGGGGCGGGAGTTTCTACGGGAACTTCCTCTTGCGGAGTGTACTCTTCTTCAACTTCTTCAGGTGTTTCTGGCTCCTCTTCGGTAGCGGCGGGCGCGAAATAATCCTGCTCAGCTAAATTAGCTTGGGGGTACTGTTCGTCCTCTAACTTGAGGGAGCGGCCTAATTTTTCAAAAAAGTTTCGGCGGTCAGTCATAGAAATTATTGCTTAGGGGCTAATGCGCGAAATGCGATGAGCACGACGGCACACGAGAGAGCAAGGAGCACGACAACTAATGCCCAACTGAAAGCAATACTCGCTCCCAATCCATCGTGCATCACGGTATTCCTTTCAATGTTTATTATAAAAGTATTGTATAGTCCGTGCAACATGGTGGCGAACACCATACCAACGGTTACCATTTTAAATCGGTCGCGCGTCGCATCGGCACGCAGGGAAAGGGCGAGGAAGTACCCTAGAGATGCTGAGGCAATAACGTGCAAGGAAGTGGCGGTAATGCCACGCTGAAGCGCGATAAAGAGCACATCGCTACCAGTTTCTGCAAGAGCCGCTGCGTATACTATGTTTTCAATAGCGGCAAATCCGAGGGCGGAAGCTACCATATACAGAACCGCATCTTGGGGTTGGTTAAAGAATTGGCGGCCCATCGCCTTGGTGCGCACTACGACATACTTCGCAAATTCTTCCACGAATGCAATTCCCACAAAGAGGTAGAGGAACCACCCGATGGGGGTTGGGGCGCGTACGTCGCCTACGAAGACCCACTGGAAGCCAAGCTCAATGATGGTAACGGGAATAGCGATAAATACGCCCCATGAGGCAATGCGAGCAATATCTACTATTTTTTCACGGTGCGTCGCATTCACATAGAAAAATGCAATCCACAGGATGCTGGGTAAGATGGCGAGTGGAAGCGAGAGGAGGCATCCTTCAGTGCAGGAGAGGGTGAAAAAAGGCATGGGAAGAGCTATTAGCTGTTAGAAGAATCAGGAAAAGAAGGCCACTGCTCAACCATAAGAAGTTCACGTTCTTTAAACGGTAGTTCTTGCCAAATCGTTTCGGTAACAAACGGTATGAAGGGGTGAAGAAGCTTGAGCAAATCCCTCAAGATAACGCGCAGAACGTACTGCCGCGCGTGCTTTGTTGTTTCATTATCCAGGAGCGGTTTCGATTCTTCTAGTACTTCATCCGCGAAGGTGTGCCACGCGTAGTGGTACAATTTTTCACTCGCCAAGTGAAGGCGATACGATTCAATATCGCCCGTTACATCGCATGCCATATCGGCAAACGCGGCAAGAATTGTTTCATCCGATTCAGAAAGTATGGGCACGCTGCCTTCTTGAAAATCTTCCGTGCGCATAAGTACGAAGCGGGTAATATTCCAGAGTTTATTAGCAAAGTGTTGGTAGCCGCGCACCCTCTCTTCAGAGAGCTTGAGGTCGGTGCCAGGGGAGGCGCCCACAATAAGGGAGAGGCGGGTAGCGTCCGCCCCATACTTTTTGATGAGGTCGAGGGGGTCAATGATGTTGCCTAAGGACTTGGACATTTTGCGTCCCTTTTCGTCGCGCACGAGTCCATGCAGGTAGACGGTAGAGAAGGGGACTGAACCCATAAAGTAGCCGCTCATCAGTACCATGCGGGCAATCCAGAAGAACAAGATGTCGTACCCGGTTTCCAGAAGGGTAGTGGGATGGTACGTGGCGAGGTCTTTGGTGCTCTCGGGCCAGCCCAGTGTAGAGAATGTCCACATACCGGAAGAGAACCAGGTATCGAGGGTATCGGGGTCTTGTTCCCATCCTTCCCCGTCTGGCGCTTCCACGCCACAGTACAGTTCTGGCTCGCCGTGAGCGGTAGTCGAACGGTACCAAACGGGCACGCGGTGGCCGTACCAAATTTGGCGGGAGATGTTCCAGTCGCGCAGGTTATCAATCCAGTGGTAGTACGTTTTCTCAAACCGTGCGGGCAGAATGTTGATTTGTCCACCCGAAACGGCTTTGCGCATTACCTCCTTCAACGTGGTTTCAGTATTGCTTTCAATGCCGTTTATGTGCGAGTCGGCAAGCGCGAATGGCTTGTTGACATCAATCCACCACTGCAACTTGGGCATAGGCTCAATCACGCCACCCGTACGTTCGGCGGTGGCAATATTCTGGTCAACCTCTTCTTCTTTCTCCAGAAGTCCTTCTTCGCGCAACGCCTCAATAATCGCTTTGCGCGCTTTCTTGCCGTAGAGGCCGTTCACCGATTCTTGTAGCCATTGGGCATTTGCGCTTCCCGACAGCACTGACGCGGGCAAATCAACGTGACCCCGCTCATCAATAACCTGCTTTAGGGGAAGGTTGTGCCGCTGCGCAATTTCCCAGTCAACAACCGAGTGCGCGGGAGTAACACCCAACGCGCCCGTTCCAAATTCTGGGTTTACGGCACTATCGGCGATAACAGTAACTTCAATCGGGTAGCCGACAAACGTAATAGAGAATGTTTGTCCGATGTACTGCTGGTAGCGTGTATCATCGGGGTGCACGGCGACGGCGGTATCGCCGAATTTTGTTTCGGGGCGTGTGGTGGAAATAGCGAAGGGAAAATCTTTGCTGTAGCGGAAGGTGTAGAGCACTCCTTTTGTTTCCTTGTACACAACTTCATCATCGGAAACGGTGGTAGCACCTTCCGGGTCCCAGTTTACGATACGGCTTCCGCGGTAAATAATTCCCGCGTCGTACATTGTTTTAAACGCGGTTCGCACCGCTGTGCTACGGGGCTCATCGAGCGTGTAGGCCTCGCGGCTCCAGTCTACCGAAGAACCCATTTTGCGCACCTGGTTGACAATGGTGTCATGGCTGGCCTGCGCGAATTCTTCCACGCGTGATAGGAACTTCTCACGTCCCATCTCGGTGCGCGTAATTTTTTCTTCTTCAAAAATTTGTTTTTCTACTTTTGACTGGGTAGCAATGGCGGCGTGGTCGGTGCCGGGAATCCAGAGGGTGCGCCTCCCCCGCATGCGCCAGAAGCGTACAAAAATATCTTCAACCGCCAACATCGCGGCGTGGCCCATATGCAACGTTCCGGTTACGTTGGGTGGGGGAAGAACGATAGAAAAGGTTTCCGCATCTGGGGCAGTTACGCCTTTTTCAATCGCTACATCAGGATTAAAAAAACCACTCTCTTCCCAGAGCTTGTAGATACGATCTTCATTTTCTTGAGGGCTGTATTGCTTCGGAAGCTCTGCCATATAATCGTCAGTATGCCAGCCAAAAGGGGGAGCGTAAACCCCGTTGTAGATTTTCGACCATTCCGCTTTTTGCGGAATCAGGCCTGTGGCCAGTCGAAAACTCACAACAGGGTAAAGCGTTAGTCCCCGATTTGTTTATTAGAATCTACCGTAATAGTTGTTGGGTCATCAACCGGCTCTCCTGCAAGGGAGCCAAGTGCGCCGCGGGCGGCAATCATGGCGGCGTTATCGGTGGCAAGGTCGGCGGGAGGCACACGGTACACAGCCCCCGTTTCCTTTGCAATCGCCGCGCCCAGTTGTTCGCGCAGGCTCACGTTGGAAGCGACTCCTCCGCCCAAAATAACAGTGGCAACTCCATACTCTCGCGCCGCTTTTACTGTTTTTGCCGTTACCGTATCAACCACTGCTTGTTGGAAGCTGGCGGCCATATCGGCGGTCGCGTTGGCACGAGCACTCTCATCCATATCGTCCAGCAGGTAGCGCACCGCGGTTTTGAGGCCGGAAAAACTGAAGTTGTAGTCGCCCGAGTGTGCCATAGGGCGGGGCAGGTCATATGCGTTCGGGTTTCCATCGTGCGCTACCTTTGCAATAGCGGGTCCTCCCGGGTAGGGGAGGCCCAGCATTCGCGCTACCTTGTCGAATGCCTCACCCGCGGCGTCATCAACAGTTTCTCCGAGCAGTTGGTAGCTGGTTGGTCCGCTCATCAGTACGAGCTGTGTGTGGCCGCCCGAGATAGTGAGGGCGAGTGTCGGAAAAGAGGCGGCTGTTAAAGCAGGTACGTTTTCTTGCTCAATAAAGTTTGCGGCAATGTGCCCCTCCATATGGTCTATGCCAACCAAGGGGATATTCCAGTGCAGCGCGAGTGCGCGCGCGAACGTAACTCCAACCCAGAGGGCGGGTTCAAGGCCGGGGCCGTTCGTCACGGCTATAAGGTCAATATCGGGTTTGCCGAGGGGGAGAATATCGCGTTCGAATTGTTCCCACAGTACCTGGTTGCGTTCAAAAAAAGTTTTGAGAGAGTCGCCTTCAGAAGGAAGGGCCAGTTCTTGAGGGTGCACATTGGCTTCGCGCAACGCTTGCAATGTGATTGCTGCCACAACTTGTTCGTGCTCACGCTTGGCGAGGTTGGGAACGACGCCTCCGTAGGGGGCGTGGAGGTCAATTTGTGAGCGAACCACGTTTGAGAGCAGGCGAAGGCTCAGTGCTTCGGAAGTGGTTTCCACGACCGAAACGGCCGTTTCGTCGCACGACGTTTCAATGCCGAGGACTTTCATGCTATGCCTTACGGTGTTTTTCCGTTACCCAGAATCCTAAGTATTTGCCAAGCATAAGGCGGGTTTGGGATTCAATCGCAGGGAGGGCTCCAAAGAAAATGAGGGTAACGGGAATAAGGAACCACTGGCCTACCATAACCAGGTAGCGCCACTTGCCGTAGGCCATAGGGCGGGGCGGCAACAAAAGGAAGCTCGTGTAGACAGAGGATACTAACCCGACCATAGCGATGGTCATAAGTACGCGGGTAACGCGGGGCAGGTTGTAGGAGAACAGCGTGGTGTTAAATGCATCTCCCCCAAGCCAGAGCGGGAGCCAGCCCAATAGGAACAGCAGGAGGGAATGGGTTGCCCACGAGTGGAACCCTTCCGTAACCGGCCATGCGTACTGCCAGAAACGGCTGAAGGGGACTTTCCCATTTTTGAAGTATCCGTAGACGAAATAGGGAATGTCGCCCGCGCCGTATGCCCACCTACGCTGTTGGCGGTAGATGTTGTACATGGTGCGCCAGAAACTGCGCGCCAAGTTGGCATCCATGGCTATGGGGTAGTAGATGCTATCTACGCGGTAGTCACCGTTAAAGCGAAGGAAACACTGCCAGAAAATACGCGAATCTTCGGACACTACGTTGGTTTGCCAGAAGCCAATTTCAACGAGCGCCTTAAAAGACATGGAGTGCGAAGAAAAGGTAAGGTGCTTTTCTGGGCGCTCCTGGTTCATGATGTGCCAGAAGGTAGAAGAAAAAGCGCTGATGCGCGAGAGGGCGGGCGCCTGCCAGATATTGTTAATAAAGAAAGGAACGGGCTGAAAGCTTGTTCGGTAGGGGTGTTCGGTTGTGAGGAAATGATAGGTAACGCACGAGAAGTAACGTGGGTACACAACGGTATCGGAATCAAAAGAGGATACAAGAATGTTCTCGTAGGGAATGGCGAGGGGGTCGATAATTTCTTTTTGCGCCCAGCGGCCCGCCCATGTTTCATTGGAACCTTTGCCGGCAAGTTCTCCGGGTAGGTCGGCAGGATGCACGGTTACCGCAAAGCGGAAGAATGTGTCCTTATAGCGCTCCTCAATTTGGCGCGCCACATCTTGCGCTATTTCTCCGGCTTTTTCTTCCGTCCCCAAAACAACAATGATGCGGTCCTTCGGCCAGTCGGTATCAGCGAGCGCCTCAATGGATTGGTTCACGATTTCAAACGATTCCTGGTACATAGGAAGAATGACCAGGTGCCAAACGTCATCCCACTTTTTTACATTGGGCGTGTACTCACTCGGCTCTAAGTTTTTTACGCGCTGCATCCAGTTAATTTGTTCGTGGAGGCGCATGCGCTTGTAGGCGCTGCGCGTGTGCAGGGCGAGGTAGATAACTTTAAAAATCCAGTAGGAGGCGAACGCGAGGATAAAAATACTTACCCATATTGGCTTGAGCCACGAGAGAATAAGGAACGAAATAAATGTTCCCCACACCAAAAAACCAGGCATCATTTCTAATACCCGGTAGATGAGCTGTTCTTTGCGGTTTTTAATGTCGCTCGCGCGGCCAACAAAGAGATAGTCAGGAAGGTTTTGAGGAGGATTCATGGATAATATCGTTTAATGCCCCAAGGGCCTGCCTGCCGGTAGGCAGGGAATCGGCGTCAGCTCACTAAGCTCATACTACGCCCTCTGGGCTTGTACTCGCTAAGTGGCTCCTGCCCGGGCTCGCCCCGACCAAAAGCGTCGGTGCTCCGCCTTTCGATTCCCCCGAAACAAGAAGGAATATATACCTGAGCGTTGCACGCCCACGTATATATTCCTTTTCTAGTAGCCCCAAGGGGAATCGAACCCCTCTTTCCACCGTGAAAGGGTAGCGTCCTAACCAATAGACGATAGGGCCTCTCCTGCGCTCCAATAGCTTCGGATGAGCAGGCAAAAAGCACGCAAAAACCACGAAAACACCTTGTTACTGTACCAGAAAATCCTATAAAATCAAGCGTTACTCAAAGTGCATCACGCTTTGCTTGCGCTCAACTTTCTCGGCGAGCGCCGGTGTTTTGGAAAGATCGGGGTTGTCCGTAAGCATTTCTTGGGCGATGGCGCGCGTGCGTTCAACGAGCTCCCGGTCGCCCAGGGAAGAGAGGACCATATCGTCCATGCCGCTTTGGCGCGTACCATATACCTCTCCCGGCCCACGCAGTACCAGGTCGTACTCGGCGAGCTCAAAACCATCTTTTGCCGTGGCAAGGGCCTTCATTCGCTTGCGCGCGTAGGAGCTGGTTGAAGCGGTAAAGAGGAAGCAGTACGACTGCATATCGCTTCGCCCTACGCGGCCGCGGAATTGGTGGAGTTGTGCCAGGCCAAAGCGATCGGCGTTTTCAATCATCATTACGGTGGCGTTGGGCACATCAATTCCAACCTCCACGACAGAAGTGGCAACGAGTACCTGCAGTTGCCCATCTCGGAACGCGCGCATCACCTCTTCTTTCTCCTTGGGCTTCATTCGTCCGTGCAACAGACCAACAGAATAATTTTTGAAGGGGCCTTCGTTCAGGCGTTCGCGTTCCTGCGTGGCAGCTTTTGCTTCCAGTTTTTCTGATTCTTCAACGAGGGGGAATACTACAAAGGCTTGGCGGCCCGCATCGAGTTCACTGCGAATAAAGGCAAAGGCCGCCGCACGGTCTTTTTCGGCAACGAGCCGCGTGTCGATTTTCTTTCTGCCTAGGGGCATTTCTCGCAGGAGTGAAATGTCTAAGTCGCCATAGACAGTAAGGGCGAGGGTGCGAGGGATTGGCGTTGCTGTCATGGATAGCAGGTGTGGTGCGCTCGTAGTATGAGCGTGCAGCAGGTGCGCGCGTTGGGCCACGCCAAAACGGTGTTGTTCGTCGATTACAACCAAGCCAAGTTTGTTGAATTTCACCTTGTCCTGGATGAGGGCGTGCGTGCCAACGACCACGTCGGCGCTCGTGGCATCGCGGTCTTTCTTTACGCGCGTTAAAAGCGTTACTTCAATATTGTGGCCGAAGAAGAGCTTAGAGATGCTTTGGTAGTGCTGGGACGCGAGGAGTTCGGTCGGCGCCATAAACGCAACCTGGTAGCCGGCGCGCACCGCATTCAAGGCAACAATTGCGGCCACCACCGTTTTTCCGCTTCCCACATCGCCTTCCAGGAGGCGGTTCATCGGCGTAGGCTTTTCCATGTCTTTGAGAATCGCCCATGTTGCTTTCTTTTGGGAATCGGTAAGGGAGAAGGGAAGTGTCGCGATAAAAGCTTTGGTTGCTTCAATATCAGTGGGAACCGCAGGCGCCTTTTCTTTGGTGAGTGTGGCACGCGTGGATAGTGCGGCGAGCTGTACCGTTAGCAATTCCTCGAACACGAACCGGTCGTGCGCCTTTTTTGCCTTTTGCTGGGTGCTCGGGAAGTGTATCTGGGCGAGCGCGTCCGCAAGTCCCATAAGTTTTTCTGATTTGAGCAGAGGGGTGGGCAGGGTTTCTTCTAGTTGGCTCCGCAAGGGAAGAACTTTTTCAATAATGTAGCGAAGCCAGCGCGAAGACACGCCTGCGGTTTCGGGGTACACGGGTACGAGGCGGCCGGTGTGGATGGGTTGTTTGTCGCGTACGACCTCGAATGAAGGAGAGGAGAAAACGAGCCCATCGCGTTCTTGCACTTTGCCCGACAGCAAAACCGATTGAGCCTTCTCAAGCGTTTCCACGATGTAGGGTTGGTTGAACCACACGGCACGTACAGAACCCGTTTCATCTTCTATTGTCGCTTCAACAATAGGGAGTCGTCGTCGGTTTTTCCACGCTATACGCGCGCTCACGTCGGCGACCGCGCCTTGCACCGTTACAACATCGCCCTTGCTAATTTCTCCGATAGGCATAAGGTGCCCAAAGTTTTCGTAGCGCGTAGGAAAGTGAAACAAAAAATCCGCGGCAGAGCTGATGCCGAGTTTTTTGAGCCGCTTCGCGTAGGCGGGGGTTATAATGGGCCACTCTTCAATAGAGTCGGAGATATTCATGGTCACAGGTCTAGGGGCATTCTTTGGTTCTATCCACTGGTCTTCTATACCCCCCGGGGGTATTATGGACAGTAATGGATACTACCATAAAAAAACAGGCAATTCAGAGGCTCAAAATCGTGGAGGGCCAAATTCGGGGCCTCCAGAAGTTAGTCGACGAAGAGCAGTACTGCGTAGATATCATAACGCAAACATCCGCTATTAAGCAGGCTCTTTCGGGTGTGGAGGATATCATCCTAGAGAATCATCTTTCTACGCACGTTATTGAGCAAATAAAAACAGGGGAAGAGAAGAGGGCGATAGAGGAAGTCCTTTCCCTATATAAGCTCTCCAAGAAAAAATGACACCAAATAAAGCACAGCTTTATACGTGCCCCATGCATCCCGACGTAGTCAAGGAACAACCCGGTATGTGCCCCGAGTGCGGCATGCAACTGGTGCCTATGAAGGGCGAGAAAAAAATGCATGAGGATCACGGCGATTTTAATAAACACGAAGGGCACAGCACGAACGTCTTTAAGACCAAGTTTTGGATAAGCCTTGCGCTTACCATTCCCGTTGTGTTGTATGCCGATATCGTAGAGAGGGTTTTTGGGTGGTCCGCGCCGGAGTTTGCCGGCTCAGACTACTTGCCATTTGTACTTGGCTCAATTGTATTCTTTTACGGTGGTTGGATATTTATTGTGGGGGCCTTGCGCGAGATTCAAGCTCGGCTACCTGGCATGATGACCCTCATCGCCCTCGCTATTTCTGCCGCCTATTGGTGGAGCGTGTACGCGGTATTCACTGGCGAGGAAGCGTTATTTTGGGAGCTGACTACCTTGATTACGATTATGCTCCTTGGGCATTGGCTGGAGATGCGCGCCGTAACAGGCGCCCAGGGCGCGCTGAAGGAGCTTTCAAAACTGCTTCCGGACACCGCCGATGTAATTCGTAATGGGAAAACTGAAACAGTATTACTTTCTGAGCTTCGCGAAAACGATATGGTCCTTGTCCGGCCTGGAGCGAAGGTTCCCGCCGATGGCGCCATTACAGATGGGGAGTCGGACGTGAATGAGTCGATGGTTACCGGAGAGTCAAAGCCTGTTTCCAAGAAAGAAGGTGATAGCGTAATTGCGGGTACGATAAACGGCGATGGGGCCCTCACGATTACCGTTACAAACATCGGAGAAAAAACGTTCCTCGCAGGGGTTATGCGCTTGGTCGCTGAAGCTCAGGCATCAAAATCACGACTTCAAATGCTGTCGGATAGAGCGGCACTCTATTTAACGGGTGTTGCTGTTATGGGAGGCGCTGTTACCTTGATCGCATGGCTTATCGCTGGGGAGGGGGTTAGCTTTGCGGTGGCGCGCCTCGTGGCCGTACTCGTAATTGCCTGTCCGCACGCCTTGGGCCTTGCTGTGCCCCTTGTTGCATCTATTTCTACAACGAAAGCCGCGCAAAATGGGTTCCTGGTAAAACAAAGAATTGCGCTGGAAGCCGCCCGAACAATTAGCACCGTCCTTTTTGATAAAACAGGCACGTTGACGAAGGGTGAATTCGGAGTGGTACAAATTTGGCCCGTCAAAGGGAGCGATGCGAATGAAGTCTTGCGATTAGCGGCCTCTTTGGACGCATTATCAGAGCATCCAATTGCGAAAGCGGTAGTAGGGGAGGCGAAGAAACGAGGACTGCCTTTGGAAAAGATAGAGAAGTTTGAAGCACTGAAAGGCAGGGGCGTGAAAGCGTTTGCGGCAAGCAAAGGGATACTGGTAGGTGGCGCTTCGCTGTTGGCAAGTATCGGCGTGGAGGTTCCAGCTGAACTTGTTGAAAACGTTGGAGATGCTGGCAAAAAGGGGCAGACTATTATTTTTGTCCTGAAGGATGAGGTGATGGTGGGCGCGATTGCCTTGGCGGATATTATTCGCGAAGAATCGCGCGAAGCGATTGCGGCGTTGAAAGAAATGGGCGTTCGGACCTCTATGATTACGGGCGATTCTGAAGATGTGGCACAATGGGTTGCTTCCGAGCTGGGCATCGATGAATACTTTGCACGAGTATTGCCCGACCAGAAATCAAACAAAGTGAAAGAACTTCAGGCGCGGGGATTGAAGGTCGCCATGGTAGGCGATGGCATCAACGATGCACCAGCCCTTACGCAGGCCGATTTAGGCATCGCTATTGGCGCGGGTACGAACGTCGCGATTGAATCGGCGGGCATTATTCTTGTTCGCAATGACCCGCGCGATATCGCTAAAATAATCAGGTTATCCCAGATGACGTACTCTAAAATGATCCAAAACCTTTTTTGGGCTACGGGGTATAACGTGGTTGCGTTACCGCTCGCGGCGGGTGCGCTGGCCTTTATGGGCATATTCCTTGAGCCGGCGGTAGCGGCTCTCCTTATGTCGTTGAGTACGATTATCGTGGCGTTTAACGCCTTGATGCTGCGGCGCCAAACGATATCATAAAAAGTCGAACGAGTTTTGGATTAAAAACCAAATAAACACTATTCAAACTATGAAAAATATACGCATTGCAGCAGTTATCGCACTTTTGGTGGTCCCGTCTGTTACGGGGAGTGTCAGCGCGAGTGCCATCAATACCGATGCGGGGTATGGCATGATGCGCACCATTGAAACGCGTGCGCTCGGGGATGAGCTCCATGAAGAAATGGAAGATTTGATGGTAAAGATGATGGCGGGGACGATGACGGAGGTGGAAGCGCAACGCATGGTTGAACTTATGGACCAGTACCCCGGTGCCCAATCAATGATGATGAGCCGAATGATGGGAATGAATGGTTTCGGCGGTTTTGGCATGATGCCATTTGGCGGGGGAAATAGTTTTGGTAGCAGTACGTGGGTGTGGGTTGCCGGCCTTACCTCGTTCGTATGGCTCGCGGCAGGCGCGCTTGTTGTTGTTTGGCTAGGGAAGCAAATTGTAAAGAAATAATAGTAGCAGGTTTTGAGCACGGGTATGCGCCTTAGGATTTTCTCAATTGTATTAATTCTTGTTGTGGGGATGATCAGCATCCTTGGTTTTTCGGGTGTGAGCACCATGGACCACGAAGGCGCGCACCGTTGCCCAATTTCTTTTGTGTTGGTGGGCGATTGCCCGCCAACACTCGGGGGGTGGGCCTTCGTTTCCCATCACGTATCGGGCTTTCAATACGCCATGCGTTCTATTCTTGCTACCCAGGTGGACACTCTACTCCTTTCAATACTTTTCGCCCCGGGCCTATTCCTTGTTTCTTCGGCATTGTTTTGGGCGGCTATCCTCCATCTTTTTGTTCACCAGCGGTATCGTCCTGGCGCATCCCTATCACTTACTCCTCCCCATCAGTTGCTTCGCTGGTTCGCTTTGCGCAACAGGAAAACTTCGCGCCCTTCATATTGTGGGGTGCACGCGCTCACCTGATTTGTATCAGGGATACTTCTGATGTTGTAAGGAGCGCAGTACACCCACGGTTTGATGGGTGTTTTTAATTTACTACTATCTATGGAAAAAATTAGTACAACAGCACTATCGTATTCCATCGGCGCGATGCTCCTTATTGGCGCACTCGCATGGGTGGTATGGGGAGGAGGAAGTGGGCAAGATTCCACGAATGTATATTCGGCGGGCGTTCTTTCCGCCTCTGAAAATGCATTTGATTTCAGCACCATCTCAATGGGCGATGGAACCGTATCTCATCAGTACAAAGTCACGAACGATAGCCAAGAAACGGTAACAATAGAAAAAGTGTACACATCGTGTATGTGTACCTCTGCTTCTATCACGGATGCCGCCGGCCAGACGTACGGTGAATTTGGCATGCCCGGGCACAAGGGTTCTTCTGGGACGAGTATACTCGTTGGGCCAGGGGAATCTATTAGTGTTGAGGCGGTATTTGACCCCGCCGCGCATGGGCCTTCGGGGGTGGGGCTTGCGCAGCGTTCCGTGTACTTAGAAACTAATTCGTCCGCCGAGCCGAAGTTGGAACTTACGTTTCAGGCGACGGTGACGCGGTAAGTATATGGACATTATTTTTTCCGCATCAATTATTGCGGCATTCGTTGCCGGCATGGTCGCCCTATTTGCCCCCTGCTGCATTACCGTGTTACTTCCGGCGTACCTGGCGTCGGCTTTCCGCGAGAAGAAAGGCATCCTAAAAATGACCTGCGTCTTTTTCGCCGGCATCGCGGTTATCCTAGTGCCCATTGGCCTTGGTGCGGCGGGCCTTGCCCAACTCTTCCGCGATTTCCATCGCGAGATGTATGTTGTGGGCGGCCTTCTCATGCTTGCGTTTGCTGTGCTTGCGGTACGAGGCAAGGGGCTTGCCATTCTTCCGATGCCAAAGCGGCTGCTTCCCAATCTTGATATGGGGAGCGCAAAGTCAGTTTTCTTCTTAGGAATGTTTTCGGGGGCGGCAACGTCCTGTTGTGCGCCGGTGCTTGCGGGCGCGGTAACGCTAGCTGTTATTTCGGGCGCATTCTGGAAGGCTCTCATCGTAACGGTAGCGTACGTGTTCGGTATGACATTCCCGCTCTTTGTTACCGCGTACTTTTATGACCGTTTCCAACTGGATAAAACACGATTTATCCAGGGCAGGCTGCTGACGTGGAGCATCGGAGCAAAAACGATATACGTGCACACTACGAACCTGCTTGCGGGGGGCGTATTCTTCGTGATGGGAATGGTCCTCATTACGCTCGGGCTTTCCGGTAATGCGTTTTGGGCCCCTTCCATGCAGGTTGGGGTAGGCAATGCCCTAAACGCGTGGTCGCGAAGCGTGCTGGACGCCGCGCTCCTCGTCCCGGAATTTGTGTGGGGGATTATACTCATTGGGATGCTTCTATTCTTCTTCTATCAGGCGAAGAGCAGAAAATCCGCTACCACTAACGAAACGCATGGCGACACTACATCGTGCCACTAACGCAGGGGAGGGGGTGAATGAAAACGGTTCAGCATCAAAAATAAATCTTGCGTGCGGAATTGTGGTTCTTCTTTTTGCCGCACTCATCGTTACAGGGCTTGTTGGTAGCGGGAGGAATGGTCAGCCCCAAACGAATGGCGATGGTGGAGCTGTGGATAGCAGCACCTTGCAAGGAAAAGTCGTGCCGGCTGAAGGTGTTGAGTTGCCAGTCCGCTGGGGCAGCCTCGGTATAGAGATGGTGGAATCGGGCGTACTAGACCCCGACAAACTGGAGCCGCTGTATTCAAACAGAGGCGGGTTTACCGAAGAAGAACGTGCCTTCCTACTAGGGGACGAGAACGGCACTATCCGGATTACTTCGGAGAATTCTGGTTTTTTGCTCAATATGCTATGGGCGTTGGGGTTGGGAAACGAAAATAGGATTCTGGAAGAGGGACCAATGCAGGATGAGCGCTACGGAGGCGCGCAAGGATTTGCATCAACCGGTGGCTGGACGCTATCCACCGGAAGCGCGATGGACCACTATAGCGCACATTCGTTTATTTCTCTAAGTCCCGCGGAGCAAGAAATGGTAGAGCGGGTAGCGGGCAATATCTATCGCTCCTGCTGTGGCAATTCGACGTACTTTCCCGATTGTAACCACGGCATGGCAATGCTTGGGTTGTTGGAGCTCATGGCTTCGCAGGGGGTAGGGGAAGACCAAATGTACGAAGTAGCGTTGCGTGTTAATTCGTACTGGTTCCCTGATACCTACATTACCCTTGCGCGCTATTTTGAGGAGCGGAGTGTGCCGTGGGAGGAGGTGGTGCCAAAAGATATTTTAGGGCCCGCGTATTCGAGCGCGTCAGGCTACCGCGCAATACGGGTAGAAGTTGAACCAGCCCAGTCAGGAGGAGGTGGGTCGTGCGGGGTATAAGGTTGATATGATTGGCACGATGCCCCTCCTCCTATCGCCCCGCGCAATCTGTGCGCATAGGCGATTGCCTTACGGCACCGGAAGAAACGCAAAGCAGCTTGCCTTTCTTCCCTTCGAATCCCTGCTACCCATAAAGAAACAACAGACCCCGCATTTGCGGGGTCTGTTGTTTCTTTATCAGCGGAGAGGCAGGGATTCGAACCCTGGGACCCCTTTCGGAGTCAACATCTTAGCAGGATGCTCCATTCAACCACTCTGGCACCTCTCCGTATCTGTACACGCCATACCATACTATAAAGAAGCCCCTCTATCAATGTAGCCGGCGCATACCTTGATAAAACAGCCCGATATGGTAGAAATAGTCATATGGCACAGGAACTGTTCTCTTGGAATATCGTGGTACATCCGCCCAAAGCCGCTTGGTTGCCAGCGCTTGGTGTAAGCCTGGCATTATGGGGGATCGCGGGGTACTTTGCCGTTACCGGCAATTTTTTTGGCGCGGCACTATTCGCGTTGTTTCCGGTGCTGCTTGTTGCCCAGTATTTCACCCAGCCCCGTTCCGTGCGGTGCGTAGTACGCGAGGATGAGATTGAAGTAAACGGAATGCGCCACGCATTCAAGGAGTACGCTTCATTCGCATGGGTGCACGAGGAAGAGTTTGTGCTCAATCGAAAAGGGGGAGGAGCGGTGCACGTGCCCTTTTACGCCGAAGACGGCGACAAGGTAGAGGAGGTTCTTGTGAATGTACTCCCCGAAGGGGAGCACGAAGAGGAGATGTCAGAAATCATTAGCAGGTTCTTGCGTCTTTCATAGTTGTTCAATAGTAATGCGATGCGAGCGCCCGTAGCTCAGTGGATAGAGCGTTGGATTGCGGATCCAAAGGCCACAGGTTCGAATCCTGTCGGGCGCACCAGAATTTAAATTAATGTTCCGACAGGATTCGAACCTGCCGGAGGGGCGATGGGGAACCGCGCCGGTTCCCCAAGGTGGAAGTATTGAAACCGCAAGGTTTCAAGGAGCGCAAGCGACGGGTTCTAGGCGGAGCCGGAATCCTGTCGGGCGCACTAAGTAATTAACTCTTTTTATACCTATGGAAAAGACTTTCTCCATAAAAGAAGCACTCTCGTTCGGATGGAATGTTTTTAAGAAAGATCCGGTTCGCATAACTTTTGTTATGGTAGGGGCACCCATTCTTCTTGCTGCTTTCAGCGAGCTTCTTGGTTTTGGAATTGCGAAGGCAGCTGCTTCCGAGTTGTCGGCTGTAAGTTTTGTACTTTCTGTCGCAACCG
>Ga0172380_10003863_pt1 | contig 19967 bp, 25 predicted proteins | sample Leawe162metaG_FD_119747 | JGI IMG/M metagenome (GOLD analysis project Ga0172380, IMG submission 119747) | Leachate microbial communities from a municipal landfill in Southern Ontario, Canada - Leachate well 162 metaG | ecosystem: Engineered > Solid waste > Landfill > Unclassified | place... | reverse complement strand
TGGCTTTCTCGGCGTCGCCCGCGCGCTTTTCCTCGAACCCGCCGAGCATTGCCTGCGCGACACGGGCCGCACCTTGCGCCCAATGCTGGACAGGGCTGGCGTCCGTGCCATGCCTCGCAAGCGCCTCGGCTACCTTGCGCTTGCGCTCGATCTGTTCTGGCGTCAGGCGATCGCCGCCAGAACCCCAGATGAAAGGTGCCATCGCTTCCGCCATCAGAGCACCGCCATGTCGTAGAAGACCGCATCGAGGCCGTTCGGCATCACGACAACGGCTTCAGGGTGAACCTTGCGAACATCGTCCGACATAAGGCCAATCTGAACCGGCCCGCCGTCCTTGTAGCGGTAGGAGTAGACAGGCAGCCCGTTGTCCAGAGTGCCAACGCGCTCGATATCGGTTTTCAGCCGGCGGTCGGACCCCATGGCCAGTTTGCCCGCCGTCCCGGCCAAACTAAACAGCCCGCCCATCATCGCATTCTGGCTCGCCACCTTCTGCTTGTAGGCGTCCATCTGGCCTTGGTACGAATTGTAGACCGCGCCCTGATAATCCGTCCCGGCAACCTGCGTCTGTGGCGTGTTGACGAATTGCGGCAGCGATACCTGAGACCCGCTCATGAGCGCGCTGATCTCGTTGATCGGCGCATTCCGCTCTGCGAGTATTTCCTGAATGCCCTGCTGGCGGGCCGTCGAAGCCAGCCCGAACATGCGGGATTGCTCTGTGCCCGAGTTCAGGATCGCCCCAAGCCGGGCATCGTTCGCATTGCGGCCCATTTCGGACGCCGCATCGTTATAAGCCTGCGAGCCGGGACGAAGCCCCTGGTTGATGAGCTTCGATTCCAGTGCGCTGCGATCCCGCTCGATTTGCGGGTTCAGGCGCCCCATCAGGGCATCTTCGTACTTCTGCCTATCCGCCGAGAAGTCGGTCGGGAGAGGGGCGGCGCCGAGTTCGTCGAAGTTGACCGGCTTTCCGAGAATGTCGCCAATGCGGGACGACTGGTCCCGACCGATGGTGGCGATGTTCTCTTCGGTCTGGTTGTTGATGTCCTGCACGCGCTGCCCGGAGTCGGACAGCTTCGTGATCGCCTGATAGCGGGGAACGGCGAACTTCGCGCCGGGGTTCAGGCTATCGTCGACCCAATCCTCACCGATCTTCTCATAGGTCAGGCTTCCGTCAGGGCCGACCTGATTGGTAAAGTTCATGAGCTGCTGCGTGATCGCAGTGTCACGGTTGGCCCCGCCCTGTGCGGATGCGGTGGCCTTCGGGTCTGGAGCGATGGGCGCTTTTGGTGCTTTGATCGTAGCCTCCTATTTATCTTCAGAAGGCAGGAACCAGTCCCGCTTCAGCACGCCGATCACGGTTCCGTCGCGGCCGTGGCCGAACAGATCGCGCTTGACGCCCTCGACCTTCCCGCCCATCCGCAGCGCCATTTCCACGACATGCGGCTGTTCGGTTTCGATGGTGGCCCGGATGCACCCGAGTTCGTTGGTGATGTAGTGGCCGACACGGCGCAGGAACCGACGCGACAGCGCGCCTTTTTCCGCCGCGATGGTCAGTTGCACGTCAGGCCCGGTCCAGACGTTGAAGACGATGCCGGCGACGATATCCCCGTCGTGCTCCACCCCGAGGCAGGCATAGGGAGGCTGGAAGACCTCCCCGACCTTTCCCCCGACGAAATGCGCGACACGATCATCGGCCACGATCATGAGACGGCATCGCCCATTTCATACATGACATCGGTGCGGATCATCTCGATCTGTGGGGCCGAAATCCCGCCGATAGTGAACTGAGACGCCGCCGCGCAGGCATAACCGGAGCCGTTGATCGACTGCCATTTCTGGAAAGTGCGCTTGGCGGCAGGCGCGCCCCACGTCGACGTTCCCCAGATCGCCGCGCCCCACACCGATCCGCCTACGGCGCCGCTGGCGTCAGGTGAAGGCGGAAGCATCACCTCGAAATCGAACTGTCCCGACATCAGCGGGTTGGCCTCGACAGGAGCGCGATAGACCTGGCGTGCCAGCGTCAACGTCTTGAGCGCCGCAGGGCCTTTCAGATCATCGAACAGCGGCACGTTGACGAGGACATAGGGCATGCCCTGGTCCGAACCCGTCACTTCGGCCTCGACCACCGTTCCGACATCGGTGCCGAAGAACATGCGATCCCCGAACAGTTGCAGGCAGGTGCCGTCCCACGCGGTGTAGAAGGTCCATGCGCCCGTCAGCATATTGGCGACGAACATCCCCGCAGGGTCATTGTCACCCGGCGGAATGGCGACCAGAAGCATCTGCTTTGTCGGCCACGCCTCGCAGACCCACGGGCGCGCGGTTCGGGTGGCGACCGCCTGCGACCATTCATCCTCGATAGGGTTCGACACGGCAGCGGCAGACAGCGCCGCATAATCACGGCTGACGGCCTGCGACAGAGGAACCATGCCGATATCCGTGGCAATAACGAGATCGCCGCCGGCCTTGATCCAGGCATCCTTGCCGAGCGGAAGCCCGATCCGGTAGACGCCGCGCAGAGACCATGTGGCTGCATCGGACGGGTCGAGCCCGCCATAAATCGCAACCTCGCCCTTGGTCGAGACGAACGCCAGCGAGGCGGAAAGCCCGTTGCCCTCGTCCAGCGACCATTCGGCAATGAAAAGCAGCGAGCCGCCGCGCTTGAAAACGCCGCCCAGCGGGAACTTCGTAGCCGCGCCGCCAACCGAAAGCGTGCTGAGGTAATAGGCGTCCAGCGTGTCTTTCTTCACGGCCCAGATGCGGCTGGCATGCAGCGCGAGATAGGACAGGTCCGACACATCGACGCCCGTGATGGCCGCCGTCAGTTGCAGGATCGTGCCATCGACCACAGCGGCGCCCGGCGCTCCGGTCAGCGCCTCGTTGTTCTGGAATGTCCCGACGATATCGGTCAGCCAGAGATAGCCGGTTGCGCCGCTGTCGAAGACGCGGAAGATGGTTCCGGTCGCGCCCGACGTTCCGCCCGTGACCGTCCCGGTCGTGAAGTTGACTGTCTGGCCGTCGAAGTTGAGCCGGTAGAGCGCCTTGTCGAAAAGCGGGAACCACGTCGTTCCGTCATAGATCAGGCCGTTGTCCGCGCCATTGACGCCAAGCAGGAAGGCCGCGCCGGCTGTGTTGGTGATCTGCTGCCATGACCAGTCTCCGCCGGTCAGGCCGGTTACGAGCGCAGCGGGCGCAACGTCGGGATCGACGACAGTGGTAAAGGGGTAGAGATCGGTTGCCGTCGTCGCAAAGAACTCGCTGGAATTGCCGGTCTCATAGGTCGCCATCGACGTTACCGGCTCGTCGACTTCCGCCGTCCCGTACTTTTCAGATCCGCCACGCGCCCGGCATCCGGTTGGGGTCGGAAACCAGTTCTGGAGCAGCCGCGAGCCTTCCGGCTTCGAAGAAGCGAGGTTTTCGTTGGCAATCCAGCCGCGTCTGGGAGCCGGGAACGTCTTCGTCCGCGAAACCCTGCGCTTGGCCTTCTGCGCCGCGACCCTCACGCGATGTAACCCGGATAGGCAATGGAAGCGCCATCGGGAATGCGCGGCTGTCCCATGTAGAGGATGCGCGAGCCCTTATCGCGGCCGGCTTCCTCGCCAAAGGCAATCTCGAAATTCTTCTGGTGCTCGGAGTATTCGAAGCCCTTCTGGGCTTTCCACCGCCAGACGATGCCGAGGGTCAAAAGCCGCTCAGGCAACAGGAATGCATCGCCGTCGACCGTGAACGCCGTCTTGCCGCCGGATACGATGATATTCGACTGGTAGTAGTATCGGGCCGTCTGGGTCGAAGCCATGGCGGGCTTGATCTGGATCTCACCCCCCAGGTTAATCCAGTAGCCGGGCGCACCAACGACGGGCGTGATGTCGAACTCCAGCCACTGATCGAGGTCGCGAGCCTTCAGGAACGGCAGGCGGGCAAGCGAGCCATAGACATTGCTGTCCAGCGGCATGCGGTCGTAATCGACGGGCAGCGGGAAGCTGGTGTCGCTCCCGTCGCCCGTGATCGTCGCAAGCGTCGTCAGGCGCCGCCAGTCATGCGCCTTCGCGATGGCCGTAGCCGTCTCGTTGGCGAGGTCAGCAAGCTCCTGAGCAAACGGCGTCGTGGCACCATAGACGGTGCTCGGGCGCGGCTGGTTGAGCTTGGTGGCCGCTGACTTGCAGGCGTCGAGGACGCTCATCAGGCCGCCTCACTCTCGCGGGTGGCGAGCGCCGTGGCCTTGTCGAGCAGCGTCTGGCGGGAGGGAGTGCCGCGCACGCCTTCGCCCGTCTCGCGCTTTATATAGGCCTTGAGTTCGTCGTCGCTGAGGTCTTCGATGGCGCGATCCGAGACATCGACTTCGACAGGCGCCTGCTTCAACAGTGCTGCCATCTGCGCCTGCATGCGGGCCATCTGCTCACGTAGCTCCGCGTTCTCCGCAGTCGCACGCGCAGCGGCAGCCCCGCCGGCAGCCGCCTCCAGATAGGCGCGAGCCTGCTCGCGAAGCTCGCGGGCGCCCATGCCGAGGCTCGAAAGCATGTTGTCGGGAACCTTGGACAGCTCCTCGACCGAAAGGATGTTGCTCGCCTTCAGCGAAGCGACGCGGCCGGTTGTCATCAGCGGCCACTGCTCCAGCGGGGTGCCATTGGCGGCGCGCGCCTCTCCGCGCTTGAACGCGGCATAATGGTCCGGCCAGCGCTGGCGGTGCTCGTCGAGCACGTAATTCACATGGGTGGCGAGACGGTCGCCGGGAATGCGGATTTCGACCATCTCGCGTTCGTCGAAGACCGGGCGGCCTTCTTCGATGCTCTTGGCCTTGTTTTCGACCGCCTGCATGTAAAAGCGGGGTCGAGCGGTGTCCTGTTCGGCGTTTGAGGCCATGAGGATGACTTTCGTTTGAGGGGAATGGCGGCATAGAAAAACCCGCCGCAGTTTCCCGCGACGGGGTCGTTGTCGATGCAGTGCGGATCAGATCAGTCGTTGGTCGCGATATCGTCGGTGTAGGGCCGCGAAATCTCGAACTCAGCGAGGCCTGTGGACGGCGTGTCGACGGCGGATGCACCCTTCGCAAGGTGCACCATGTCGCCGTCGACAACGGTGTCGTCCACGCTGCCGGCGGTGCCGGTGCACCAAACCAGCGCATCGTCGAGGTAGCCGGTCAGAGCCTTGCCGACAGCCTTGCCGCTGATCTGATACCATCCCCATTTGCCGGTGACGGTAGCGCCCATGGCGATGGCGACCGGGCCGATGGCATTGGCTGCCAAAAGCGCGGTGGCGCCGTCGTCAAGGTTATACGTGACCCAGGTGCCGCGAGCGGTCGCGTCGAGGCCCTTGAGGTAGATGAACTCACCGGCCCCATAGGTCGGGTCGGTGGCCGTCACGATGGTCCCGATGGGGACCGCCGCAGCGGAATCGACGCCGCCGATCAGAGACTGACCGAGGCGGTTCTGCGTGATGACGTAAGCCATGATGTGACCTCCTCAGTCGGTGAGCTTGGCCTGGAACAGCGGGTTCGCCATCGTCAGGTTGCCATAAAATCCGATATGCTGGACGACGGCGTCCTGATTGACCGGGCGCTGCTTGCCGCCGAAGGCGACGAAGTTGCGGTCGGCGTGATAGCGGAAGCGAAGACCGTCCTCGCCCAGCTTCAGGAAATAGCTCGTGTTGGCCGGCATGGCCGAACCGATGCCACCTTCCAGAACGACGTCCAGTTCATAGCCGGCACCGGCGAAGGCGAGGGACGGGAACCCGAGGGTTGCCAGCTTGCCTTCCTTGGTGACGCGCTGAATCGTGACGAGTGCCGACTGGAACAGGCGGAAATGCGTCGCGTCAGCCGCGATGAGGTTGGGGCCGTTCTTGCCGCGCGAACGAGCGATGAGCACGCGGGTGTACTGGTCGTGGATGTTGGCTGCCGTGGTCGCCGCCGAGAAGTCGGTGGTGGCGTCATAGGAGCCGGTCTGCCAGAGCGGGACCGCAGCGCGGTCGATGCCGCCGTAGGTGCCCGAGGTGGCGACGGTCGGAACGGCGAGCTGAAGGCCGCCGATCTGGTTGGTGAGCGTGCCGGCCGAGTGGAGGTCTTCCACGAAGCGGTCGGTCAGCTCGCGCTCAGCGGCCGAGATGTGCTCTTCCATCACGTCCTTGAGCTGCGCGGCGCCGGAGTTCTTCAGGATGTCTTCGCCCGACAGGGTGACGGACACGGCCGCCAGCTTGGGGGTGAACTCGGCATCGCTGAAGAGTTCGGCCGGGGCCGGGTTCAGGAAGTCGTATCCCGAATACCGGACATAGGTGCCGGACTCGGCATAGAGCAGACGTTCGCGGATCGTGGGACCCGAGAAGGTCTTCATTCCACCCTTCTGCTTCATCACAGAGAGGATTGCGTTGGCATTCGAGACGAGGTCCGCATATCCACGGGACCGGTCTTCGAGCGCCAACGAGAAAGCTTCGGTGAGCTTGTCGTTGGAGACGATTGCCATGTCTTGGTTCCTTTAGGGGTCAGGAAAGACCCGTTGCTGCGAAGGCGTGGTCGAGAGCTTCGCGAGTGGAACCGGCGGGTTTCCGCGTGGACGTGTTTGAGACGGACGGGCTGCCGGTGATGGAAAGCTGGGCCTTGCGGGTTTGAGCCGGATCGGGCGCAGCGGGGGTAGGAGCGGCCGGAGCCGCTGTCTGGGCAGCCGGGGCCGCCAGATGGGGGTGCAGCGTGAGGGCAGCCTGATAGGCTTCCTGAAGGTCGGGCGTGCGGCCCGCCTGCTTCTGCGCTGCAATGTGTTTTGCGATGTCGTCCGCCACGTAGTTGAACAGCGGGTTCTTGGAGGCGAACTCCTCGACCTGCTGTTGGACCGGGCGAAGCTCGATCTCCTGGTATTTGCCTGCGACGCCGGACAGCTTGTGTTCAAGCTGGTCGATCTGCGCCTTCAGCGACGCAACCTCGGGAGAGGCGCCGCCGCTGGTCTGCTGGCCGGCCAGAGCCTGCGCCATCTGCGCGGGGTCGATGCCGAGGTTCTGGCAGACAGCGACCATGCCCTTGACCGGATCGGCCCGCAGCATGTTCTCCATGTTGATGTACGCGCCGAGAGCTTCGGGCAGCGTCGTGCCGCCCTGCTTCGCCATGGCGTCGAACTGCTTCAGCGGCTCGAACGCTTCGGCGCTTTCCTTGTATTTCTGCATGCCGTTCGTCAGCTCCGCTTCCATGCGGGCGACTTCGGCGCGGATGATCTCGGGGGCCTGCGCCCATGCCTCCTGCGCGGCCTTGACGAAGCGCGCGGGCGGGGTTGCGGTGACGGCCGGTGTCTCGGCAGGCGCTGCGGGCTCCTGCCCTTCTGCGGGCGTCTCTGCGGGCTTGGCGGCGAACTTGCCATCGGGCGCGCGGGACGGGCCTTCGCTGGGCTGGGCTGCGGTCGTCTGGTCGTCGGACTGGTTGACGGTATCGAATGCCTTTGACAGCGCGTCCGAAATGCTCGGGACGGCGTTGGCTTCAGGCAAAGCGGTATCGCTCGCACCGTTTGAGGGCGCGTTCTGCACGTCTTCCATGGGATGGGGTTCCTGTTAGAGCGAGATGCCGGCGCGGGCGAAGGCTTTGCCGACGCTTTCGCTGATGGCTTTCCGGTCGGGCTTGGGTTTCGGCGGGGCTTTCAGGGGCTCGTTGCCGACTTCGATGTAACCATTCGCGCGGTAGGACTGCCGAAGGGCGGATTTCGAGGTGTATATCTTGCCGTCCACCATGCTTTTGACCTCGATCCCGTCCGAGATAATCATCGGTGCGGACAGGCCGGAACGCTTGGGCGGGGCTTTGCGGGCGTAGTACTCGTCACGGTCGACAAGTTCGCCAGCGATGGGGTCGAAGACGTAGGATTCGCGGGCCATCGGATATCTCTCGCTCAGGCTAGCGGGTCGCTGGTGTCGGCTGACGTTGGCGAGAGGGCTTTCCAGCCTTCCCAATCGTGGATCGCGTCGCCAAAGAACCTCGGGTAATCCGAATAGCGGGCGCGCACTGTGGCAAGGTCGGCTAGGGCTGCCGCCTTGGTTTGCTTGCCCACCGTGTCGGCGTAGCTGACCCCTGTGCCGGGGCCGGTGTGCGTCTCGATTGCGGTTGAGAGGGCCGCCAGCGATGCCGGCAGTTCGTAGCCGATCCGGCTGATCTGGCTCAGCGGATTGGTGTTGTAGTTCATGATGACCAGATCGTCGGCATTCGCAGCAAGGTGCAGGAAGACGTTCTGCGTCGTGCCGCCATAGGTGCAGGTGACGGGCTCTCCGAAATAGTCGTCAAACCATGTCGGCAGGGCAGTCCCTAGCAGCGCGCCGGCCGCGTTGAGGCGAGAGCGGCATTCCGCGTGGATCTCGACCCAATCCCGCATCAGATATTCGCGATCGAGAACCTCGGTGTCCTGCCAGTCGCCGGATGCGGCTACGGCTGAGAGCGCCGAGGACGCGACCCCATTGTGGAACGCCGTGAACGTGTCGAGATCGGCCGGCTCCTGGTCAATGTGGAACCCGGCGAAACGCTCATCCGCCGCAGAGGCCGCATTGTAGGCGATCATGGCGTCGATGGTGTCGTAAAGCTCCTGCGGGCCATCACCGTCGCTGAACCAGCCCCGGAAGCCGTCCATGCCCCAGCAGCGGATATCGAGTGCGGTGGCGCGGGCAATGAAGCTGCGGAAGTCTGCCGCATCGGTCGAAAAGGAAGCCAGCGGCGAATAAAGGTAGAGGTCCGTAATGCCGCTGTTCACGCACTCGTTGAGCAGAATGTTTTCTTCGTTGGTGACGCCGAGGACCGTGGTGATGCTGTCCCACACCCAGAGGCCGCGCCGTAGCGTGTTGGGTGAGGCCGCCAGGTCTGACCCAACGCCGATAAAAGCCAGCCCGAACATGGCATAAAGCTGAGCGCTGGACCCACGAGAACAGGCAGGCATGGTGCCCGCGTATTCAACCGTTGCGGTGTCCGCCATGTAGCGACACGCCCCGCCGCCGCCGGTCCCCTGGTCCAGCCGCTCGGCCCATTCTCCATCAGGCGCCGAGGCGGTATTTGCGCCGCGAACCCAGAGCTGGACAGCAAGGCGCCGCCCCGTGGCCGTGACATCAGCGCCAGTGAGAACGCCGGATGCCGAGGAATTGCTAACCAGACCCTCGAAAGGCGTTCCTGTCGTCCCGCACCCGCTCCACGAGGTCAGTTGCGCCGAAAGCAGGTTGGTCGATGTGCGCCCGGCATTGGTGACGGTCGGGGCGCTTTCCGAGGCCGTTGCGCGCCGCCAGAACAGTGCGAACTGGTTGCCGCTAACCGTGAGTTGCCCAGCCTCTTCCCAGCCGGCCGGCATGGTGAATGCCGTGGATGAGCCCCGGCAGATCAGGAGCGCCGTAAGAATGTCGCCAGCCGCATAGGTCGGCAGAGGCCCGCTGACTGTGGTTCCCGTTGTGACGGCTCCGACAGACCCGTTGGCCTTCCACGCAGGCAGCGCAACGAAATCAGTCCGGTCGGACACATCAAGGCCATACCCGACAAGGCCGTAGTCGCTGCCGTCATTCAGAACGAACTTGGGCGACAGAAAGCGCAATTCGTCCAAGCCTGAGGCGTCGACGTTCACACGCCCGCCCGGTGCTCCGCTGACGATGGTGCCTTTCTGCCAGATCATGCTCGACCTCTCATGCCGCCAGCAGCAGGACGGCGATCACATCGTCCTCGTCGGCCTCACGGCGGGCTTCCTCTGCAAGAAAAGCCGTGTATGCGGTGACGGCCTGCCTGAGCGCCGCCATGTCGCGGGACAGGTCGTCCCAATCGATGCTGATGCGAGGACCAGCCTTGGTGACAGCAGGCGCCGCGATGGCCTGAACCGCCTCGGCTTCCTCGGAAGGATCGGCCATCGCCTTTTCGATGATGGCGCGGAGTTCGTCGCGGTCCTCTGACCATGTCTTGCGCTTCTTGCGCTCAACGGAGATGTACGCGCCCTTGGCCTCGCCTGCGGCGCCCGGCTGGGCAACCGCCCCCGCTCCGAACGTATCGCCATCGACGAACAGCGTGCCGGTGATGGCCTGCGGCGAAACCTGCGATATGGACCCAGCACCGAACGAATCCGGGTCGCTGTAGAGCGTTCCGGTGATCGTGACGGGACCGGCAGAAACCGAGCCCGCCCCGAAACTGTCGCTGTCCGAAAACAGTGTGCCGGTCAGCGTCACCGCGCCGCGCGTAATCGTGCCCGAGCCGAAGGAATCCGTGTCGGAGAACAGCGTTCCCGTGATGGTCACAGGCCCGGTGGTGATAGCCCCGGAGCCGAATGCATCGCTGTCGCTGAACAGCGTACCAGTGAGCGTCTGCGTGCTGCCGCCCTGGCTGACGGCGCCAGAGCCGAAGCTGTCCCCATCGGTGAACAGGGTTCCGGTCAGAGTAACCGGACCAACCGAGATAGACCCGGCCCCGAACGCGTCGGTATCGGTAAAGAGCGTGCCGGTCAGGGTGTTGCGCGGCGTGACCGTGCCAGCACCGAAACTGTCGCTGTCGGTGAAAAGCGTTCCTGTAAGGGTGACAGGCCCTCTAGTGATTGTTCCGGCGCCGAAGCTATCCGTATCGGTGTAGAGCGTTCCGGTTAGCGTCTGCGAGCCGGAGCCGCCGCCAATGATCGTATAGCCGGTCGAAGGCGAATAGGTCGGGCTGTCGGCATCAAGCGTGGCGCTGACCGAGCCGCCTGATGAATCCAGATAGGCGGTCGGGTAATATGTGCCCGAGGAAATCGTAACGCCGCCGGTGCCGGCGCTCGCGTTACCGAAGAGGTTGGACCCGTTCCGCCGGACATAGAGCGTCGTGCCGTCGAGTTCGAATGTCAGCCTATCGCTTGCAGCGAGTGTCCCCGTAACGGCTGAACCGACAAGTGCCCCGGCCCCGAGATCGTAGATCTGGAGCTGACCGCCGCCGATATCAGCGACGACATAGAAATGTCCTCCAGTAAGCGTGGTAACGCTGAAGGATGTGGTTGAGATGCCGTACAGAACGAAGATGCTTGAAACCAGACACTCGCACGAATTCTTCGTCGCGAATGGGTTTGTCGCCCGGACGACGCCTGTTCCGGTCGTGGTTGTCGCAACCTCATTGCCGCCGGAGATCGTGACGTTCGAGGATTTGTTAGCGCCGGTTGAAGTCGTCCATGTCGTCGCCATGGCCTAGCGCCGCGTTACAGGAAGATACCGCTCGCCGCCCAAGTGGTGAGGATGTCACCCCCATTGGGCGTCACAGGCATATTCGTGTAGCCGGTGTCCAGATAGGCCACGAGGCGTGAGGTCGCGGACGACCCTGTATCGATGTAGATCACGATGGCTTCGGCTGAGTTACCCGAAACCGCAGTGAAGGTTACGTCAGCGGCGTCGAAAGTGCCGTTCGTATAGGTCTTGCTGGTGAGCGTTACCGCCGTCCCGACAACGCCCGAGAGGGACGATAAAAACTCGTGAGAAGCGCTATAGGTATACGTCCCGGTATCGACGAGCGCGGCCTTGACAGTTCCGCTCAGCGATGAGTTGGACGAAGCCTGAATGACAGCCTCTTTCCATTTTGGATATTTTGCGTTTGCCATGGGTGGCGCTCCTTACTGAGCGAGTTCGATGCCGGACACGCGGCCATCAGGCCCGCGCACGACACGTTTCGGGGTTGTCTGGTGCTGGATAAGCGACTGCACGCCGGCACTGATTTCTCCGAGGCCGGCAAGGATGGCCTGGTTCTGCTCGGCCAGAGCCCCAAGCATCTCACCCTGTTGCGAGAGCGCGCCGGTCAGGGTCTCAAGCGGCGATGGGCCGAGTTCGCTGGGCTCTGCGGCGCCCTCGCCAAGTCCCATCTCCGCACCCGACGCATTGTCGCGTTCGAGCCGCTTGCGCTTGGTGTCGAACTCGAAATCGATCTCTTTCTTCCCACGCGCCATGCGAAGCTCCCGCTCGTCTTCAGCCGCCGGGTCGGGGGGCGGCGGCGCAGGCGGGGCCATCGGCTCAACAGGCGGGTTCATTGCCGTCTGGAGGCCGATCTTGGCCGTCTCCAGATCGACGGTCGCCTTCGCCGCGTTGGCCTTCTTGCCTTCGGTGTCCGCTTTCTTGCCCTCAAGCTCGATTTCCATGGCGGGGTCGGGCTGGGATGGCTGCTGAGCCTTTTCGGCCATGCCCTCCAGCATCTCCGTCAGGTTGTCGATGGCGCCGCCAAGGGGCCGCCCGGCGCGGAAACCGTCAGCCGCGAACTTCAGCACCGCACCCATGAACGGCCCGAGCTGCGGGGCCTGCATGACGATCGGCGCCGCCTGCTGGAACAGCCCGCCTACCGCCGTGACGAACTCGACCCGGCGCTGCTTCTCCGCGTCCTCGTCAGGCTGGATCGTGCTGTCCGTCTCGATCTCGATGGTGAAGCCGCGCGCCTTGTCGTCACGCAGGAAGGCCATGACCTCCTCAAGCGAGGGCTTCTTCAGCGCGGCAACGGCGTCCTTTGGCGGTTCGGGCGGGGGCTGAACCTGCTGCCCCTGCTGCTGCATCGCCTGCGCCTGCTGTGCGAGGGCCTGCGCCTGTTGCACGGCCATTTGCGCCTGCTGCTTCTGCGCCTGCGTCGGCAAATCCGTCTGCGACATTGCCGCCAACGTTTCCGGCGTGAAATTCTCGGCCATGATTTCGGCCGTGATGCGCGTCATGTCGCGGGCAAAGCGAACCAGTTCATTTTGACGCTCGCGGATGCGGAGCGAGCCCCACTGCGACTTGATCTGCTGAGCTGTGGCCGTCTCGCCTGCGTCCGTCGAGCCGCGCACGATGTCGCTGATGCCGGTGATCTGATAGACATCCTCGATCACGACGCGGCGCAGCTCGACCAGCGACGTAATGAGCGTGATGACATCGCCAACCGGGAACCAGACGATGCTGTCCTTGAACCCGCCCGGCCCAAGCGCGGCCATGGACGAAATCGGGATCATCGTGGCCCGGTCGTCGATGCTCTTGATCGCCGTCTCGATGGCTTCCGAGATATCGCCCTGCCCTGCGGCGTAGAAGCCTTTCATCCGCAACGACTGCGACAGGGCCGCAATGCGGGCGGTGTATTCGTTGATCTCCTCGATCTGGTCCTTGTATTGCAGGATTTCAGGGACAGGGATCAGTCCGCCAGGAATGAGCGTGCCATAGGCCGGCGGCGGGCACGGGAAGAACCCGGCCAGCGACAGATAGGCGTCCTGCTCGTCCAGAACATCCGAATGATCCTCGGCAACCCAGATGACCTTGCCGCTGGCCTTGTCCCAGATTTCCCAGACGGCAGCTTTGTCGGTCTTCTGCGGGACGGCTGCGTTCTCATCCTGCTTCTTGAGCGGGACGCTGTTGAATGCATCTCCGAAGCGTTTGACGCCTTCCTCGCGAGACAGCCACGCACGCCGTGCGACCCAGCCGACAATGCGCCATGAGCGCACCATCTCGTGGGCGAAGTCGCAGGCTGCGACGTTGTCATAGGCGACGATTTGCTTCTCGCCAGCCATTGCCAGTCGAGCCCACGCTGTTCCGCGCGCATACATCAGGAAGTCGTTGCGGACCTCCTGCATGACGCCATTCAGGTCTTGCTGTTCGAAGTTGACGACGCTCGCGCGCTCCAGCACCTCCGACGCAGCGAGCGCGACCGCGTTGTTGTCCTTGAACCGGGGAACCACCACAGGCACCGGAGGCCGGGCATAGACGGCCGGCTTCAGAACCTCGATGTTCGCCCAGAAGATCGCGTACTCACGATCAGCAGCATCCGAGCGCTCACGGCGCGAATAGAGCTTGTCGAGGTTGCGGCACTGGTCCGCCCACTTCTGGAACGCGGTCTGGTAGTCCTTGATCCTGTCCAGCCATGGGCCGGCAGGCGCGGGGCCTTTCGGCTCCTCGCTTTCCATTTCGGCCTCTGACATGCGGGCTAGATCCTGATTCTCACGCCGCTAGGCGGGCGCGGCGGGCCGGGTAGGAACACCTGGCCCAACTGAGCTTTGGGCTTCGGCTTTTCTTCCGGCTTGGCGGGGAAGATGCCGCAGTTGATGGCGAACTCCCCGAAGGCGTCCGCCCCGTGGTCGTTGCCGTCCTTGAGCGGGCCGAGATACGTTCCGAGCTGCTGGTTGAACTTGCGGCTGTAGCGGCGCAGGCGAGACAGCCCCAGCATCACGCGCTTGCTCTGGTGAAACTCGCAGATTGGCAGGAGCCGGCGCGTGGCGTTGATGCGTTCGGTTGGGTTCTGGGCCACGCCACGCGAAATAGCCGTCAGCGGCACGCCTAGTTCGTTGATCGTCTGAATGCGGGTCTTCGCACCCGCGCCCCATTCCCGCTGTCCGATATCGTGCGGCAGGAAGTGGCGTTGATACTTGAACGGCTCGTCTCGCCCGATCTCGATCATCATGGCGGAGGCTTCTGGGCCGTCCTTCGTATATTCGGGCAGCCCTTCTTTCAGGATATCGTCTGCACCGATGCCGCTCGACTCGTAGTAGTCGACCACACGAATGCGGTTCGGGTTGATGATCTGGAGGAACCAGATGGCCGTGTAGTCGTCTACGCCCAAATCCCAGCCGGTATAGACCGGAAACTCGGGCATGTGAGGGAAGAACCCGACGCGGCCCTCACGCTCTGCGGCTGCTATCTGGCGGGCGTAATAGGCGCCCTCGGTGATAATCTCGTAGCCGCCGCCCCAGACGTGCTCGGCCATCTCGGGGTCGTTGGCGTAGTCCTGGTCCTTCTCATCCAGCAGAACAGACGGGAACCACGGGTTATCGAACCAATTAACGGGGACAACTAAAGCGTTGGCCGGCGGGGTGCCCCCACGAAAGAATTGGTCAACCGCATCGGTATCGTGCCGGGGGTTCCATGAGAACCACAGCTCCGATCCGTCCTTGCGGATGGTTGGGCGCAGCAGCCGCAGAGACTTTGCCGAAAACGTCTGGGCCTCCTCGACCCATGCAATGTCGAAATCCTCAAGGGATTTGATGTTCTCTGCGTTGTACGCCTGCATGCCCTTGAAGACGATCAGCGAGCCATTGGCACCGCGTATTTCGCTTTCGAGCACCTCAAAGAAGTTGCCGAGGTTGAGCTTCTGGATCTTGTCGATCAGGAGCTGGCGAACCGACTCCTTCAGGCTGTTCTGCACCTCGCGGATACAAACCGCGCGCTTCTTGTTGGCATAGCATTGCAGGACAAGCTGTTCTGCGAAGAAATGCGACTTTGCCCCGCCGCGTCCGCCATATGCTCCCTTGTACCGCGCTGGCCTCAACAGAGGCGCTAGAGCACGCGGGACGCTAGCCCTTAGGATCGACAATGGTGAACTGGATGGCGGTAGGCTTGCCGGCGTCGTCGTTCGGCCCCTGAAGCTGAACCGCCGACAGATCGGGCAGCACCTTGTTGAGCAGCTTGGTTGCCGCCGTCACCTGCGAACTGTCCATAATGGGCGTGTCTGAATTGATATGCGCCATCAAACGGTTGATGAGCTGACTGGCCTGAATCTTCTGGCGGACCTCGTCAGGGTGCCAAAGCTGCTTACGCGCTGCCATGTCGTCTCCCCGTGGGTTTGAGCCATCGGGCTGGAGGGGTGGTTAGGCCGAGATCATCCCCGCCCAAATCTTGGCGAGAGCTTCGGGCTCGTGGTTGTACGTCACATAGCGATTGGCGGTCAGAGCGCGCCCGTCAGGAGAGATGAGCCTGCCAATGAAAGCGCCGCCCTGAGCGCGCTCGAATGTCCAGCCTGGCACCTCAACCGCCAGAGCTGCCTCGAAACGATCGATCCAGTCCATGCTGCTGTGTCCTGAACGGAAAAAGCCCCGCCGTGAGGCAGGGCTTTGGGAGATCGACTGAGCGGTGGGATTCGAACCCACGACATTTCTGGCTCGCGAAGCACCGGAACAGCCACTATCCGGCTTACGCTCGTCGAATCAAAAGCGCCCGGACATCTCTGGCTCAGGCGCAAACTTGCAACGGCGCAAATCGCCATTGAACCGAAATATAGCCTCACAGCAGTGCTAGTGTCAACGCGCGCGTGAGATCATCCCAAAGTGCTCTGCAAGCGTGGTCAAAGCCGCCTTCAGCATTGTGCCCGCAATGGCCGCGCGAGTGCTCGGGCTTGCATATTCGCAAACGCGCTCGGCGGCATTGGCGAGTTGGAGTTCTTCGCAAACGACCGCATCGGCAATCTTCGCCAGCCAGTCGCCCATGCGATCCCGAGCGGCGCGGTACTCGGCGCGGTGCTGTGCGGCGTATTCACTGACAGGGGTCATGTGGGCCGGGTCTGAGGCGCCGCCTCCTACCCTATCGTAGTTGATGGCGCCGATCCCGCGAAGCCCGCCGTCGAACCAATGGCGGTAGTAGCGCTCTCCTGCTTCCTTCAGGATGCGATTGCGCTCAATGCCGCTGTCCAGCATCCCGCGCGAGGCCAGCCACTGGAGCGGCGCCTGTGTGGTGCGGATGATGCTGTCCTGCCCTACCTGTCCGTCAGCGACAACCTGTAGGCGTCGTGAGTGCATATTACTCACCGGGGCAAGCCCAGCCTGCACAAGGCGCTCCAGTGTGGGCGGAACGGCCTCAAAGGTCTTACCATCGTCACCCCGGCGCGATCCGTCCAACGCAACGACTTTGGGCTGGGGTAGCTTTCCCGCCAACTTGACCAGAGATACCGCTTTCCCAGCCTTTGCCATGTGGTTTAGTTCTCCGTCTTGGGTTGGTTATTTGTGGCATCCGCGAGCACGCTGGATAGACCGGCGAACTCGGTCATCTGCACTTCGCTGCCGTCGTACCCAATCTCCTTGAGTATCGGGTCGAACACGCCGTTGAAGAAGTATTCCGCAAGGGCTTCGCCGTAGCGGGCCTTCATGCCGGCCTCGACCTGCGCGATCTTGTCCCGAACCAATGCATCTAAGGCTGGGTTGTCGCTCATGCTGGCTCCTGAGATTTGAGGGTTCTGGCCGGACACTCGCGGATGCCACATAAAATCACGCTGCACTCCTCTCTCGTTCATTCAGAGGGGTGGGGAATCGAGTTGCGACGTAGCATCCCATTCCGGCGTTCATCTGAACTGCCTTGTGCTTGCCGGGCTCAGCAGCCTGCCAGGCGTCCCATTCAGGCGTGTCCTTGGCGATGAAGACCTTCGGAGGGCCTTGGCTTCCCGAGGGGCGCGTAGCCGCTTCGTCGCGGATCACCTTGACGTAGAACTTCCATGATAGGACGCCGCCGGCCGCTGCGGGCCGGGCTCGGATAAGCATGACCACGTTGTCCAGGCTCATCGTTCCATCGAGAAGCAAGCCAGCGATGGGCAGGAATGGACCGAGCGACGTTGAGCCTGCCGCCTCGATGCAGGATGCTTCTGCAAATTCTACAAATTCATCGCGCTGGCCGGCGTCCAAAGATGCCGGCAAGCTGGCATCTTTGCTTATCTCAGCTAATCTCATATCATCTAATAGCTTAGCGTCCGGTTCCGATCCGCTAACCGGAGGGTTTCCACCCGGTTGTTTCTTGGGAGGCCGGCCGCCTAATTTCCCGTTGGCCTTGGCCTTTTCAATCTTTTCAGCGGCCTTGGTGATCTCCTCCTCGATGCGCTTATGCACCCAGGCGCCATCGACCTCTTGGAAGAACTCGGACAGGCTCTCGCTGGCCTCCGCCCATTCAGCGTCGCTCATGCGGGCGATACGGGCGAGCTTGCGCGGGTCTGCCGGCAAAGGCTTCTCGCGCTGCCAATAGTTCATGATCAGGAGCATGTAGGCGCCATGCTCAGCGGCGCTCAGGTGCTGGGTGTGGGACAGGTAGTCCGACACAAACAGGGGCATGTAGGGAGCGCTCATCGACGCCAGTCCTCAAGGCGCTTCGGCCCTTTCGAGAGGTTGCAATGCTTGCAGGCTGTGGTCAGGTTCGTGTCTTCGTTCCCGCCCCCCTTGGAGACGGGCACGACATGGTCGCAATGGAGATCAGACGTGACCTCGCCGCAGTAGGTGCATGCCCACTGGTCGCGCTCGAATATCCGCGACCGGATCTTCTCCCAGAGAGAGACGCGGCGGCGGTTGAAACCAAAGCCGAACAGGATCTCGCCAACATCACCATCGCGACGCACGTAGCCATCAGCTTCGAGGCTAGCGAGCGCGACACCGGGCCACTGGATCACGCCAGTATCCAGCGCGCGCTTGATCGCGGCGTCCCATTTGAAGCGGTCCGCGTAATCGCTCTCTGTCCCGAGCATGAGCAGGAACAGCCGCATCTCTGGTGAGAGCTGCAGGAAGTTCTCATCGCAGAACATATTCGGATGGATCGACCGCTTGCGGCTCATGCTCGCGCCTCCTGCTTGTGAAGGGAGACGATTTCGACACTGGAGACGGGAACGACCGTGATGATGCCGCCGATGCGAACAGTGATCCGCTCGGGCGCCGTAGGGCCGGATTCGTGATAGCTCAATGCGTCCGCCTCGCAGGATATGCGGACGCGCTTGCCTATATATCTCTCGGCTTGCGTGATCTTCTTTGTGGCGGGCGCCTTGGACATCAGGCGTGGGCCTCTCGGTAGCCGCCGACCTTCAGCGTCGATTCAGCCCACGCCTTGTCAGCGGCCCTCTCTGCGGCCCGGCGGGCGCGGCGTTTGTCGAGATAGGCGCGGCGGGCGTCCTCAGCGAACTGGATCGCCTCGTCCAGATGCTCCGCAACTAAATCCGAACCCCAACCGGTCGTCAGCAGGGTTGACCGGATGGTGTCCCGCTCGCGCAGAGCTTTGAGAGGAAATTTGCAGCAACGCAGGCATAGGAGATCAACGTCGTTCATGACGGCTTCCTTTTGGTTGCGGTGTGGGGGTTGGAGACTGCCTGACGACGCCCCAATCCTCTAGAACACGGATGGGCTGGTCGCGACCGAAAGCGACGGCACAAGGCACGCCAGACGCAATGCAGATCAGCCGGAACGTTTCCTGATGGGCGGATAGCCTGCCGGTGGCGGTCTTCAATTCGAGGAAGCCGGTACGGTCCCGAAGAAAGGGGCCGCCCATCACCATCAGATCGAAGACGCCACGGTGGAGCCCAGATTGGCCCATAGCCCCCGCATTCGGGATAGCGGCTACCAGAGTGCCGGGAATGGCGAACGACCGCCAGTGGGCAAGCACAGAAGCTTGAATCTGCCGCTCGGAAATCTGCGTGGACGGGGCGCGCCTCATCGCTCAGCCTCCTGCCGACGCTCATGCTCGATCCGCTCGCGGGCTTCGCGGGTGAGGCGTTCAGCGTCCTGCTCCATGTCTTCAAGCTCGCGCTCCATGGCGGAGACCGGGGCATATTGCCCCGCGCTTCTGTTGCGCTGGTGTGCGGTCCAGCGATGCTTGAGGGGGCGGACGATGCTGGTCATGCTGCCTCCGCTTGAATGCGCGAGGTCAGGCTTGCCACCAGGGCGCGGAGCGCATCATCCGTCTCGATGAGGCTGGCAATCTTGCGAGCGCCGTGCAGGACCGTCGTATGGTCCCTTCCGCCCATGCAGCGGCCGATCAGTGGGAGCGATAACGTCGTGCATGTCTTCAACAGGTAGAAGCATATCTGCCGAGGCCGCACGATGTCGGCCATCCTGCGGCCGCTCAACAGTTGCATGCGCTCAACGCCTGTGACCTCCGCCACGATGTCGATGATCCGACGATGTGCGGCCGGCTTCATCGCCTCGGGCGTGGCAAGGCGCAGCCACTCGCGGACAGCGTCATGGACGACTGCGGGCGGCAGGACGATAGGCTCGGCCACGACAGGAGCCGGAGCCGGAGCCGGAGCCGGAGCCTCGGGCTCTTTCCTAACGGCATACAGCTTTGCCCGGCGCGCCGCATAGTCCGACCGCATCAGGTGCGCGGTCTCGGGGGTGTATTCGACAACGGCGATCATCGTGCGCCCCTCATGCGCTCAAGACCCGCACGAGCCGTTTCAAGCGCAGCTTCCACCGCAGCCAGGTCGTCTGCGTTCGTAGGCACAGCCACAGCCAACAGAAGTTCGCGCTCATGCTCGAGCTGCTTTCTCTCGTTCTCGATGTCGGAAAGCCCGGCCGCGATGATGCGCTGGC
>Ga0172380_10003862_pt1 | contig 19968 bp, 17 predicted proteins | sample Leawe162metaG_FD_119747 | JGI IMG/M metagenome (GOLD analysis project Ga0172380, IMG submission 119747) | Leachate microbial communities from a municipal landfill in Southern Ontario, Canada - Leachate well 162 metaG | ecosystem: Engineered > Solid waste > Landfill > Unclassified | place... | reverse complement strand
GTCAGCGTCGCCTTCCTTCGCCGGGCCGAGCGTTGAACCACATTGGGGACAGACTGTGGGCATCACGAAGGCAACTTCCTTGCCTGTGCGCTCCTCGACGACAGGGCCGAGCACCTCGGGGATAATGTCTTCTGTGGACACTGGTCCTGTTGATTCGTGTAAGCTGCCAACGTGGAAGACACCGAAGGAAGCGGTTTCACGTGGCTTACTGCGGTTCCAGAGGACTGTCAATCGACGTTCGACACCGTGTCCGTGACGGGCCTTGACACCATCGATCTGATCGAACGGGAGTCTTCACTAGAGGTAGATCCGGGCGTTCCGATCATCGTTGGCTATCGGGAATTGCCAAATGGGAATATGGAAGTGGATACGCGGATTATTCACTTCGCCAACGACCCTGTGTTTGGAGCTTACGGGCGTCCGCGCGGAACGCAGGACGTGTTCAGGTACCAACTGCCGATCTTCTTCCGCTGGCTTGATGGGCGAGGCAGACCTTGGGACCAAGTTACGATTCGAGACTTCGCAGCCTACAAGTTATACCGGACTCGGAAACGTCGAGTCAGCGATCAGACATGGGACAAGGATTACTTTGCGCTTGATCGCTTCTACAAGTGGGCCAAGGCCGACGGTCATATGGACGAAAGCCCGATCCCAATCCGTGATCAAAAGCAAGATCCAAAGAAGAAGCGGATGCAGGTCGCAGGTAAAAACGCCATCACGCATCGCTGGCGTTGGGCAACTCCCGGCACGTTCGTACTGTGGCGTGAGGTGGGCTTTCGCGGCTACCTCCCGACGCCATCAGAGGAAGGGCGCGGCTACGAAGTCGGCTTCGAGGACGAGACATACCGGGGTCACAATATTCAGCGCAACGTTACCTACGTAGACCTGGTGTGGTCTTCAGCTCTTCGCCGCCAGGAGGCTGGGACTTTGCTGCTCCCGGAGCTACCCGAAACGGTTAGTAGCGAGCCGATACTGGCACGAAAGATGGCGAAAAAGGGCCGTGCCCGGCGATGGCGATCAGCCAACGAAACGATCGCCCAAATCAACGCCTACATCCACAATTCACGCGCTGCTGCTGTGCGTCGGGCACAGCATACCGGGCTCTACGACTCAATATCGCCGCTATGGGTAACAGACTTCGACACGACGTCGAAGGGGCGAACATTGACACTCGCCGACGGCAGCAAAATGACAGTGGCGGAGCTGACGATTGAAGACCGGATGCGTCTGTTTCGCGAAGACGCATCGGGTCGCCCGGAGCCACTTTGGCTGTGGCTACAGCAGAATGGCATGCCGCTCCAGCAACAAGGTTGGAACAAGATTTTCGAGCGTGCTAATCAGCGGTTCAGCACAGAACTTGCACGCGTGGGTCGGACATCAGATGTGGACTGGCTGTCTCCTCATTCCCTGCGATTCTCCTATGGCTTGAACCTGTTGATCGCGCTTCACCGGATCATCGACAAGGACCCGAACGCGATCACTGGCCCCGGTCGCTACGACGCCGCCTACAGCATCGTTGCCTCGCTGATGGGCCACGCGAATCCCGAAGTCACAAAGACAGTCTATTTGGAGCCGCTGAGCCAAGATCGCCTTTGGGAGAGCGTGGCATTCACTAACGATGACATCGCCACCGCGCTGGAGGACATAGCAATGCGCGATCCGCGAGTCCTGGATCTGGCCGAAGGATGGCGCGGATGAACGACAGCCGCGAGCTACTAGTTACCTACTGGCCCGACGACTCCGAGAACGAACTAGTTGTGGATCTCAAAGATTGGCCTGCGCATGATTCGGACGACACTAGATTGCGCGAAGCGTTCGCTGAGGCTGTTCGCCACTGCACCGGACCGCTAGGGACCTGGCGGACGACTGAGTCTTGCATCACCTACCTGAAGGTCACCAAACGGTTCGTCAAGTGGCTGGCGAGCAATGAGGTCGTCTCAGTTCGCCAACTAACGCCGGGCGTCTGGAACGACTACGCGATCCATCTTGCGTCGGACGGGAGAAAGGAATCGACCGCCAATGGAGTCCGACTGCAGTTGCGTCAGAGTTTGACGGCGCTGCCGGGGGTAAGCGACTCGTTCCTCAACGCCGTTGCGAGAAGGATCGGCACTAACAAAACCGGCAACGCAAAGCTTCGGTACACCCGCGAAGAGTTCACCGCGATCAAAGCTGCTGCTCGTCGGGTTGTGCGAGATGCTCACGCCCGGATCACCACTAATTGGACCCTGATGATCGTTTCCGACGCGGATGCTGCCTCGCTTACTGGTGAGGAACAAATCCGCCGTGACGCACTTCGTCTGCTGTTTACAGAAGGTCGGGTAGTCAATCAACGTCACTGCAAACAACTAGTCGATCAATGGAATGCTCGCCCCAAGGCAGTCTCACAGTTGTGGCTCACATCGCAAGAAGCGCATGCGGCTGGAGTCTGGCTAGCCACGCTCACTGGTGAGAATAAAGCAGTGATCATCCGCAAGACACTCCCATCGTCCGCCGCATCTCTGGGGGACAAGGAAGCGATTGCTTTTACTCGTGACTGGAAGTTGAAGCGTCCTCCTGGTCGCAGGTTCCAGCCATCTCCGTGGCGCGACGAGAAGGGCGAAGATTCCGTTGGGAAAGCGCTACGAGTCATCGCCGATGTGTGCGCCCCGGCACGCGTTTACCTAGGCGCACGAAACCTACCGGCGGACCGACTCATCTACTACCGCCCGGTATCGAGCGGGCCACGGCGGAACACAAATGCGGACCACACGCTCCCGCAACCTGGCCTGCCGTCGGCGGATGGGATGACTAAGACCGATGCCAGTTGGTGGCCGTGGAGCCGCGCCGAAGGTCCGGGATTGAGTTTCATTGCGTTGCGCAACACTTACGAGACAGCGACGTGGCGGATCAACCCGAACTCGTTCGGTGGCGGTCACGATTCGAACCAGCAGCTTGAGTACCGGAGAGGCGACCCGGCGCAAGTAGAGATGGCGCACGAACACGCTGTCGAAGCCATGCAGGCTGCCAGTGACCAGGCTGACCAATACACCATTTGGCAGCCTGGTGTGGAAACTCCACGCAACAAGGACATGGTCGGAGTCAGTTGCGATGACTGGACCCACAATCCCCGGACCAACGCGCCCTGCGGCGAACACTTCTTGACGTGCTTCGACTGCCCCAACGGCTGCATCACGCCCAGGCATCTACCAGTCGACGTGCTAATTCTGGATGGTCTGGAGAACCTGCGAGCGACCATCCCACCAAAGCGTTGGGCAAACCGTTACGCACGACATTACGGCCATGTCTTGTCTGCGCTAAACATGGCCGGTGTAGACCAGCGGCGAAGGGTTTTCTTGCGAGGCCAAGCGACTGAGGCACAGCGCGAAAGGGTCCAACGAGCGTTTCGCGGCGACTACGACGCGGACCACCAATCCGGGGAGGCAACGTGAAGGACCCGGCGTTATCGTTCGGGGCCGCCGACGCCCGTGAAGAGCGCGCGGCGCAACTAGCCGCTACCTGGACAAGACGGGAATCAGGACTATTCATTGTCGATCCCACCCGACTAAACGAACACAGCAATAACGTCGCCTACAGCGCCGGACAGTGGCCTCTCGCGTTTGGCCAGGATCACACCGTGTCACTGATCTTCGAGGCGCGCATCACAAAGTCGGGAAAACCGAACCGGCTCGACAAGCCCGTTCCCGAGAAATGGCGCCCGGCATTTCGGCGATTCGCATGGCTGCTGATCAACGAGCCTTTGCCAGACGAGTGGGCGTTGCTCGGGCGGCCTGCTGGTGATCGTCCAGGCGCTGGCTCCATCAGTTTCGCCATCGCGAACGTGCAGAGCTTCATCGAGTGGCTTACTGCCCGTCCAGGCCGAGAGGACATTTCCGAGTTCCGGGATATTACCGACGGACATCTCACTGACTACGTGCGCCATCTGCAGCGAAAGAAGATCACCAGTGGAAAGAAAGTGGAAAGCCTGACTGGGTTGTCTTACTTGTGGGCGTACGGCGCTGCTGGACATCTTCCCGACAGCGATATCGTACCCAAACCGGCGTGGCTGGAGAGCCGGGCGAACCTGTTCAGCGGTTCAGATCCCGGAGAAGGCGTTGCCCCGCTAGAGCAGTCAACCATTGATCCGGCGGTTACCTGGGCACAGGAGTTCGTTGACCGTTTCGCCGATGATTGTTGCAACGCTCTGGATTGGTACGAGTCGGAGCTTGAACGAATAAAGATTGTCGCCCCGAAGCAACGCCGGGAGCTTTCCCCAGGAGCGGAGGATGCCGTTGCGACTATCCGAACGATGAAGACACTGCCGCAAGACATCAAGCACGGCCGTGTGTCGAATGCGCACATACTCGCCGCCCATCCATCGCTGGCAGCCCCGGACCTAAAGGTCGCCATCAAGTGGCTTAGGAGGAGGGGCGAGTTGCCACCGCTTGCGCCCGTTGATCCAGCGAAACCGAAGCCGAAAAAGATCCCCGCTGACGAGCAGGTTCTCCCTGCACGTCTCATCTCGGAACCTGGTTGGCGTATCGCCGCCGACGTGCAAGAGGCTGTCGCGGTTATCCGATCAATGGAGATGCTGCCCCGGGACCATCGGCTCGCGGGCGTCTCCTATCAATACATAGCTGCCATCAATCCACCACTGACAAAGCGGTCAGTGGTGCACGCGGCCGAGTGGCTGCGGAAGAGAGGTGAGCTGCCGCCACTCGCACCAGAGGGCACTCCGATGCCAATCCCAGTGCCGGTGAACGCAAAGATTGACGGCAAACCGTGGACTGAATTTGACTGGCGAGATGTAGTTCAGCAGAACTCACGAAGCCCAATAAGGACCGCTCTTCAGGGAGCTTGCGTGATTCTGATCGGCTATTTCGGAGCCGGACCTCGACCACTGGAACTGCGCTCGCTAAAGAAGGGATGCATGCGGGTTGAAGATCGCGGCAATGGCTCGATTCGATGGCACATCTTTGGACGAATTAGCAAAAGTGAGCGCGACGAAAACGGGCACAAGGATCACGTCGGAAGAGAGCACCTGTGGCCGTCTCTGCCGCAAGCCGCCCGTGCAGTCGAGTTGATGGAGCGGCTGACAAGCAACCAGTCGGACGTTGAACGGCTGTTTACGAACCTCGACGGGACCCCACTGTCTCGGGCCGCAATGCAAGTAACAATCGATGATTTCGTCTCTAAGGCAAACGGCATAGCGAAGGCACACAACCTCTCTGCTCGCAGGCACATCCACCACGACGCTGACCGCATCGTCGTTTCGCGCCTACGCAGAACAATCGACACGCACATCTACAACCGCCCGGACGGCCCGTTCGATCTGGCTGTGGTAAACGGCCACCGGGGACTAGAAACGGGTCCGATTTACGGAGGCTTAAAGCAGTCTGGACACAAAGGCCATATAAGCCCTGAACTCGCCGAAACCGTAACCCGCACCCTCAACACCCTTGGGACCATTCTGGACTCCGGGGGCGGCGTTTCCGGGCCCTCTGCCAAGGATGTCATCGATGCGGCTACAACGTTCAAGGGCAGTATCGTGTCCACACGAGATATGAAGAAGGCGCTCGACGATCCCAACATCCGGGCGTTCGATAATCCCGACGGCGCGATCGGCTGCAAGCCCAGACCGGGCTACCCCATGCCCTGCCAAAACAACGAACTTGAAGACCGAAAGACTGAGCCAGACCAAACTAACTGCAAGAGCGGGTGCGGCAACAGATATCGCACCGACACGCACGCCCTAACTCTCGAATCCAACGCGGAGGCAGCCGAACGATTCATCCTGTTGGAACTGCAGGATGAGGGCCTGGCCGACCTAGCGCCGGGTCCAGAAGCGGCCCGGCTGAGGGCAAGAGCTGAATCCTGGCGGAGGCAGGCCCAAGAGCATTGGGACACGCGTATCGGCAAAGACGGCGCGATGCTCGCTCAGGTCGAAAGAGACACGCGAAAATGAATGAAGAGACACAGTTGCACATACCAACGCAGGCTGAAATTAACGCGGAATCGGTTCCGACGCGCAAGCTAGTCCTGACCAAGATGCGCGCGCTGCTCACCGGGAAAGTGGAGGGCGTCACCGCCGCCGATCTATCCGTTTCCCGTCTCGCGCGCGAAGCCGGAATCAAGCGCGGCATTGTTACCGGCAAAGGCTCATGCGCCGATCTCGGTACTCGATTTCTTCACCTTGCTGAGCGACTGCGGGAACCACAGACGCCATTAGAGTTCGAGCAGGCGATAAAGATCGACCGGCTGTCGGCAGCACTAGCCGAGTTGGAAGAAGCGCATAGGAACCTGCTGCGGGATCGCGACGAGTGGAAGTCAAGGACGCAGACAACTCTGCGGCTTGTGCAGTTGATCGAGAAGGAAAAGCGGGAGCAGGAAGAGATGGCCGCGTCGCTGCGCAGTCGCCTAAAACGCGCGCAGGAAAGCCGGGACGGCAAACCGGCAACCGGGCTATACGTAGTTGAGGACAACTGAGCATTATCCGCACTCCCCATCTGACTCCTTGAACCTCCAGTCGTGAGCCAAGTTCCCACGGGCCACGTCCAGAACTCGTGATGGAAACAGCGCGCCTACCCCTAGGGACTATGCAACGTCTGGGTTGCGCTCCGTCATGTCGTGTAACCGCCGAAGGAAGACATGTTCGGTGACGATTGGTGTGCCAACCTCTCGTGCTTTGCGCGCTTTCCCGGATTCTGATGCCGGATCAGCCGCAACAAGAATCTTCGTGAGTCGTGACACCGACCCAACAACCCGCAGCCCTGCCGCTTTGGCCGCGGCTTCCAACTCGGGGCGAGGCGTTTCCATGTCTCCGGTGAATACGATCCGATCTCCAGGGGTGAGTCGAGCGTCCGTTGTTGGCGCGAACACGGAGGGGTCACGCAATGCCTCCGCTGCCGCCGACTCAGGCAGACCCAACATGACAGCAACGTCGATCAAATCCTGATGCTCAGATGCAGAAATTATCCCATCGACCCAGTACGACGCCGCGACTCCACGCAGAAAGATTCGGTGTGCGTCCGCGATTTGTTCGCTGGTGAGCGCCAATTCACCGGCAAGCGTACGCAGTTCGGCGGCTTCCTCTTCGGTAATTATGCGATCCCCGAGGGCGCGTTCCACCGCGCCAAGGTAAAGCTCCTCATCGTCGTTCACCGTAGAGATGTCAAGCTGCGCGAACTTGAACTCCAACCCTTCGAAAGCCGCAACGGCCTGGCTTCCGTCGGACCTTGTGGTCATCAGAGGCTGAACTGGTGCGGGTGGCCGCTGAACCCCTTGGGTTTCTTTGATTGGGATCGCGGGCCACTGCTCCGCCATCCCGAGTCCACGCCAGACGGCCTCCTGTACCCCCGGATCGTTCAGATCCGCCAGTCGCGTTAACAGTTCCGCTGTCGCCAGCGCATCCCCAAGCGCAGAATGAGCAAGGTTGTTCCTTATGCCGAAATAGTCGCAGCACGCTGACAGCGACGCGGGAGCCAATCCGATACCACGCGCTGTCTGGCATGTACACGTTTGCGCGGTCAGCGGTGTCGTGATTCCTTCTCGTTCAAACGATGCGTTGATGAACCGCCAGTCGAAGGACGCGTTGTGGGCGACGAAGACGCGTCCGCTGAGCAGGTACGCGAGGTAGCCAGAGACATCAGAAAAAGTGGGCGCCGACTGTACATCTTTCGCTCGCAACCCATGAATGCTCGTTGGGCCGACATCGCGTTGAGGGTTTAGCACCGTGCTCCATGCCCATTCAGTTGTCCCGCGAATATCGACCCCGACAACGGCGATCTCCACGATCCGGTCGCGCTGAGCGGACAACCCTGTGGTTTCAACGTCTACTACGCAGTACACGGCTGCTCCTCAATCCCTGGACTCTGATATTGCATGATCGTATCTGCAGGGGCAGACAAGAGCCGGAAGCCGACTACTTGACCGACAGAGTCCCTGCGCATCCCACTCCAACATGGGCGTGCCTAGGTGAGAGATCGAGTGTCCTTCCCGGTTACGTTCCGCCGAAATAGCTCGATTCAGGCTCCTAGGAAGAGCGGACTCTCAGACCCACTCAGATTCCTGCGGCAAAGGTGTCAACGGACATCCATTGCGCATCCAATTCGGACGCAGAATGTCCCCGCGTTTGGACGGCAGCGTCTGGCCGCGCGCAAACGTCCGTTTCCACTACACGGATTTGGCAAGATCGGCACATCCCGCTAATATCGGGATGTGCCGATGAATCAATTGGGGTCTGATCCTGTCAGTGAGGTTGCAGCGCTTGGCCCAGCGGCAAGCTTGTTCCGGTCCCTTGGTGATCCTGCGCGGCTCTCGATTCTGAGGCACCTGGCGCTAGGGGAACATCGGGTAGGGGAACTGACAGCGCACTTAGGCTTGGCGCAATCAACGGTGTCCGGGCATCTGTCGTGTTTACGCGACTGCGGCCTTGTCGCCTCCCGTCCCGAGGGCCGCGCCTCGATGTTTTCTCTGGCCCGCCCGGAACTGCTTGAGGTGCTGGCGGCAGCTGAGCGATTGCTCGCAGAGACGGGGGATGCGGTCGTGCTGTGCCCGATCTACGGCGAGGAGAGCCAGCCATGACGACAGTCCATAGCCACGAGCTGGCCCCTGCTTCTGAACGTGCCCGGCTGGGTCGGCGAGCGCAGTGGTTGGCCGGTGCCAGCGTCTCCTACAACGCCGTCGAGGCGGTTATTGCTATCACGGCCGGTGCTGCCGCCGGGTCCGGTGCGCTGATTGGTTTTGGCCTCGATTCGATTGTTGAAGTGTCCAGCGGCCTGATCATTCTGTGGCAATTCCGCCATCGCGTTCCGGAGTCCCGCGAGCGCCTTGCGCTGCGGCTGATCGCACTGTCGTTCTTCGCGCTCGCCGCGTACGTCTCGGTGGATTCGGTTCTTGCGCTGCTTGATGGCCACCGCCCAGATGCGTCGTTCGTCGGGATCGGTCTCGCAATCGCATCACTGGCGATCATGCCGCTGTTGTCGATCGCGCAGCGGCGCACCGGGCGCGCGCTGGGATCGTCCACTGTTGTGGCCGATTCGACGCAGACACTGCTGTGCAGCTACTTGTCAGCAGTTCTGCTGCTCGGCCTGGTCCTCAACGCTGCCTTTGGCTGCTGGTGGGCCGACCCAATCGCCGCTCTAGTGATCGCGGCAATTGCCGCCCGCGAAGGCTTGCAGGCATGGCGCGGAGAAAACTGCTGCGACTCAACGAACAACCCCACTCAGGCCGCCTCCGAGGCTGAGTGCAGTGACGAGTGCTGCCCGTAATCCGAGACCTGGTTTGCGGCTGTTGACGCGTTTCTTAGGAAGTCCCCGCTTCTCAATACATGGCACTGCCATCTGCCAACTAGGTGGGGATGCCGCCAAATAGAACGAACAAATGCCGCCACCTACATCGGCAGTTCACCTACTCGGGTTGCCTCACGTCTTATCGACGCAATAACGGTCGGAATCGAGGGTTTAACGGCTTCTCAGGTTTGTGGTGAGGCTGGTCGTGACCAGAATCGGTGCGATGCTCCGATACTCAAGCGTGGTCTGAGACGACCGTGGTGTCAGCGCGTTAGAAGTCCTTTGGCTGGCGGAGCGAGGGCGGCAGTTCACGTCTGTTTCACCACGCCGTGGAAGGCAAGTCTAAGCATCACCCGAACGTGTTCCACGGGATCATCGGCGCGATCTTCGGCCCAGTCCCGTAGCGCCGTCTCCATCCCCGCGAGGACGTGTCGCGCAAGCAGGGCAACGGGAACGTCATCGCGAAGCTCGCCGCGCTCAGTTGCCTGGTCGAGCAAGCTGGCGACCTGCGTGAAAATGGGGGGAGCGATCTGAATTCCGGGGCGCAGCAGTGCGCTGTGTCGAACGGGCAGGCTGTAGACGAACCTGGCGAGTTGCTCCTGTTCCAACATTCGCCGGACCGCGTCTTCGACTACCGCGTTGACTTGTTGTTCTATTGAGTCAGAGCTGCTCGGGTCCGCATGCTCCGCGGCTTCCGGTCCGCTGCCGAGGAGTCGCTCGAAGAGCTCTGCGAGGACCTGCTCGCGCTCCGCGAAGTGCTGGTAAAAAGTGGCACGGGAGACCCCCGCCTGCTTAGCGATGTCCTCTACTCGTACCCCGAGGTACCCGTGCTCATTGAACAGCTCAAGCGCGGCATTCAGTACTTGGTCTTTTGTTTGCTGTCGCCGGTCCGTTGAACGGGCCGCCGACCCCAACCCCGCCGTCCCCATCAGGGCTCCCCCTCCCGATGCTAGACATGTGTATAGACGTGTGTTTCACTCCTGTGTTGACAGGTGTCAACCGTACCAGTGATTCCGGACCCGTGGGGACGGACGAGGAGCCGACGATGAGCACTGAACTTCGTGTAGACCCGGTCCCGTCAGTCCCAGCTGGAAGGTCCCCGCTTCGTTCCGTGGCGGGGTTCGCGGTCCGGCATCGATGGCTGGTGATCATCGGCTGGTTGCTGCTGGTTGCGCTGGCCGTGGCCGGTAGGAGCATGGCCGGTGGGTCGTTCACCAACGACCTCTCAGTATCCGACTCCGACTCCCAAGCCGCCTACGAGACCATGCAGCAGCGATTCCCCAACCAGTCGGGCGACCCGATGCAGATCGTGATCCGCACCGACGACGGGATCAACGATTCGCAGATGCGTGGGGCGGTCGAATCCGCGCTTGCCGAGATCCGTTCGAGCCCCAACGTTTCTGTCGTGCAGTCGCCATACGGGCCCGGAGCGACCGTGTCAGCCGACGGCACAACCGCGATCGTCACGGTTGTGTTCGACCAAAGCGCGAAAGATATCCCCGTGACCTCGGTCGAGACTGTGCAGTCCGCAGCAGCGGGGATTGGCGAGGCTGGCGCCCAAGTGGAGTTTGGCGGACCGGCCGCCCAGGCCGAGTCCGGTCCAAGTGGCAGCGAAATCGTCGGCCTAGTCGCCGCAATCATCGTGCTACTGCTGGCCTTCGGATCCTTCTACGCGATGGTCGTGCCAATCCTGACTGCGATTTTCGCTCTCGCCTTCGGCCTGTCTGTGGTGGGATTGATGTCGGCCTGGATCCCCATCGGCACGGCCGCGCCGGTGGTCGCAGCAATGATCGGACTCGGCGTTGGTATCGACTACGCGCTGCTGATCGTCACCCGCCACAGGGAAGGCATGTTCGCCGGGCGCGGCGCGGCGGAATCAATCCCGATAGCGGTGGCTACGGCCGGGCGCTCGGTCGTAGTAGCCGGCTCCACCGTGATCGTGGCGCTGCTGAGCTTGTTCCTCATCGGGATCCCGTTCGTCTCAGCACTCGGGCTGGCCAGCGCGGTCACGGTCGCCGCAACCATGCTGGCCGCCATCACGCTGCTGCCTGCACTGTTGGCCGTGTTTGGTGGCAAGCTGGACCGTTTCCGGATCCGTCGTCTGCGCTTTGACCACGGCGCGGGCCACGTCAGCGGATGGCACCGCTGGACCCGACGCATCCAGCGCCGACCGTGGCCATACTTGGTCGCAGCGGCGTTGGTGTTGCTGGTGCTGGCCGCGCCTCTACTGTCGCTTCGACTGGGCACCAGTGACGGTGGCTCCGCCCCTGAGAACAGCACAGCCCGCCGTTCGTACGACATCGTGGCAGCGGAGTTCGGACCCGGCTGGACCGGTCCGCTGCTGGTAGCGGTCGACTACAGCGAAGCCACCTCCCCGCAGCAGGCGCAGTCTTGGTTGAACGAAATGAGCACGGAGCTAGCCGCAACCCCAGGGGTCGCGGCCGTCCCCACCGCGACCCTTAACCCCAGCGGCGACGCCGCGATCATCAGTGTTGTCCCGGTGGGGTCACCGCAGGACGAGTCAACCGAGGATTTGGTCCACCGACTGCGCGGCGATGTGTTGGCGCAGGCTGAAGGTGTTGGCCATGTGGGAGGAGCCACCGCAACAGCAGTGGACTTGGCCGATCGGCTGGGGCAGCGCATGATCTGGTTCGTCGGCTTCGTCGTCTTGCTCTCCATGTTGCTGCTACTCGTGGAGTTCCGGTCGGTGTTCATTCCGATAAAGGCGGCAGTGATGAACTTACTCTCCGTCGGCGCCGCCTACGGCGTGGTTGTCGCGGTATTCCAATGGGGATGGTTCGGCGGCCTGCTCGGTACCGCCCCCGGACCGATCGAGTCATTCGCGCCGATGATGCTCTTCGCCGTACTGTTCGGGCTGTCCATGGACTATGAAGTGTTCCTGCTCAGCCGAGTCCGCGAAGAGTACCTGCGGACAGGGGATGCCCAGACATCCGTGGCCGACGGTGTCGCCGCCACAGCCAGGGTAATTACCGCTGCAGCCTCGGTCATGGTGGTGGTCTTCCTGAGCTTCCTACTCAACGACCAGCGGGTGGTCAACCTGTTCGGATTCGGGCTAGCCGTCGCGATCGCCATCGACGCCACCCTGATACGACTCGTTCTAGTACCCGCGGCTATGGCCATCGCGGGTCGACGGGCCTGGTGGATTCCCCAATGGCTCGACAGGTTGCTTCCCCGGGTCGCGTTAGAGGCCAGCCCCCAGGCTGAACCCCTACCCAACGCCACCGACGAAGACCGCGCGGAACGCATGCAACAGTGAAGCCTTGGTGAGCGTTAAGGTCGGGCTGCTCGCAGTCGCCGCGACCGGGGCCGTGGCGACTGGGCTGGGACTTGCCAACCGCCAGATCAAGCGCCGGTACGGTCGCCCCCCCGCGCCGTTCGCCCACCATGCCTCGCGTTCCCGTGGACGCGATTGATATCGCGATCGTGGCCGCCAACGGCAAGACATTACGAGCCTGGCTGCGCGAGGCACCGACAGTGCTACCTGGGAATGCCCGGCAGCAGGGCGCGGCTGCACTCGTTGTACATGGATGGGGTGGCAATGCCACCGACATGCTCCCCGTATCCGAGCCGCTACTGGACGCCGGACTGCACGTGTTGCTGCTCGACGTCCGCGGTCACGGCCGAAGCGACGACGCCGACCTGACCTCGATGCCGACGTTCGCCGAGGACATCAGCGCCGCACTGGTCTGGCTGCGCACCCAACCGCAGGTGGACCCAGCGCGCATCGTGCTCGTCGGTCACTCGGTGGGGGCCGGTGCCTGCCTATTCGTGGCCGCAGGCGATCCCGCCGTCGCCGCGGTCATATCACTTGCCTCGATGGCGGACCCCGAAGCGTTCATGTCTCGTCGGCTGCGCCGGAGACTGCCAGGCCCACTGACCGCGTTTGCGCTGCGCTTCGTCGAGCACGCGATTGGACATCGGTTCGCGGAGTTCGCGCCCGTGCATACGATCGGACAGCTCCGCGCACCGGTTCTATTGCTACACGGGCAGCGGGACACCACTATCCCGCTGTCAGACGCCTACCGTCTGCACGCTGCGGCCCCCGATCACAGTTTCCTGGTCGTAATGCCCAACGCCGACCACAACAGCATTGAGGCGCTCGACGGCGTAACGCCCGCCGTGCTGAGCTTCCTTCGCGAAGCCAACGTCACCAGGCCGCGAAGCACGCCATGACTTAGCCCGCTGTTGCTTCGATCCGGTGCCCGGCTTGGTTGTCGCGTACAAACGCGCAGCGGCAGGGCGGCGCCAGGCCTCGCCTCAAGAGTTGTTTCGGTCGCGACCAAAACGTCCGGTTGTGGGCAACCGAGCCCGTCCGGACTAGATCGTTGCGGAGAGCGGTTTTCGGTTGAAATCCTGCGGGACACTAGCGCCATGCGTCTTTGCCCGACTTCGGGCGTCTGCCGACCTAAGCCGCGTTCGCCCAAGTGTGATGATCGTTATATCCCGTGTCTGGAGCTTTCAGCTTGGTTATGGCGTCCCATTCCTGCGGTCTGTCTGGGGGCGGCCGGTGACCCACGCAGGCGACCGGACGACGGCTGGTCAGACCGCGGAATTGGACGATCGAATTCAATCCCGCCTCGGAACGACGCAGCAAGGATGAGATGACGACGAATCAGGTGATCGATCCGAACTTGCATTGGGATGGCTGGCTTTGGTGGCGTTGGAGCGGCACCCAGTGGATGGATGCTTCAATCCCATTGAACGTGGTCGCCCGCTTTGCAGTCCCCGGCTCGCCTCCGCAAATGGTTCGGGGATGGTCCTCCTACACCGCTTGCCGAATTGGAGACAGAGCGTCGCGTGTTCTGTGGGCATCTCTTGTGACGTTTTTCTGGTTGCGCTGCGTGTTCGTGCTCTTCACGGGAACCTCGTTCAATCCGCCCTGGTTAGTCGTGGCCGTATTGATTGTTCTCGCCGCCTGCGCCTTCGCCGCGCTGATGTACGAACCTCTATTGCGGCGAATCGTGAACCGTGAAAATTCGGCTGGATACACGACCCTGTTCGGCTCCCAGGGGCAACGACCGCAACAGGAGCTCTCGCCATACTGGCAATTGGACAGGACCACTGGCGCCGTGATTCGCCGTCCTGGCATCCCCGTCATAGACGAGATGCTCTGGTCAAATCTGACGCACCAAGAACGTGATGCGTTCGCAGCCGGCCAGCTGCCTGGAAACGGAATCCCGGCTACAGCCCGGAACTACTCCCGGTGCCAAGCGCTGGCCTGCGCTGGACATGGCTTCATCGAGCGGCAAATACCGTGCTGGTCTTAATGGTCTTGTGGTTCTTTCTCGCTGTGGTCAATAGCGTGCCCGCGCAAACGGTTGTGAATGTGGCCGCGCTCGCCGCGGTCATCTGGCTGCCGACCTTCGTGGCCGTCGAATGGTGGTGGTGTCGACCACAAGCTAAGCGCGAGCTTTCGAATGGCTACACGACGTATACACGACTCAGTTTGGCTTTCAAGCAGCCCAAGCGACTAGTCGTCTGGCAGCTCGACCCCCGCACGGGTCAAGTCCTGGCCGAGCCAGGGCAAACTCCTGTCACCAGGCGCTGGTGGCGCAGAGCCCAAAGCGCGGCTCACGATTCGTGACGAGCACTTCGTCGCTGAGGCCAAAACGTCGCCCCGAAATCACGGACCTTGAGCCCGGGCTAACACCAGTGACGGGCCACAGATGTCAACGAGTTAGGCGATCAGCGAGTTCTTAACCGGCGGACCACGCGACAACCGAAGCGTCGCTGGAGCCGAGAGTTGGCGAATCTCGAAATGCCACAACCGAGCCGTTCTCGCCAGGCCGATTCGCACCCGTCTTTCATGTCGGGCGCGACCGAAACTCCGCGCTTGAATTCAGGTTCGACCGTTTGTGATCGGCGCGACGGCGGCGGCGACAAAGGTCTGCTGCAGGTTTCGGTCACCCAGGGTTGGCGGTAAGAAACGTCCGATTTCGGCCGAACGTGCCGGTCTCGATGGCTGCTGCTTGGATTCCTCTGTTCAATGTTGCAGCGAGAGCATGTATCGGTGGCGATACCACCGTTGGGCGACTAGAGCGGCCGGGAATGCGAACCGCCATGCACCGGTGCCCGGGCGGGTGAGCGAGCGCAGGGTGAACCACACGGTGTCGTCATCGGTGCGATGAACAATGAATGCTTCCTCGCCCGAAACTGGATGGCCGACAAGAGCGCCGTATGCGAATCCGCATCGGTTTGGTTGGTCAACTTCAGCAACGATCCTGACCGGCTCCCTAATGGAGAACGGCCCGATTTGGAGGCGCAGCCAGAAGTCATCGTCCAGGTGGACGCGACCGTTCGGTGGCAGGTTCGGTTCAACTGTGAAACCACTTCGAGTCTTGACGCCCCAGCGGAGAAGTGCCGATGCGGCTGCGTTCCAATCGGCGTGGCCCTGACCGATGCGGATAGTGCGCTCGTATGAGCGGTACCCGTCAGGGATGTTCCCCCACTTGAGGTTCTCCGGTTCAGTACCGCCGAGATCGTTGTAGCTCTCAGCGCGGAGAGCGAGAACCGATACAGGTGATTGGGCCACGTCTCCACTTTGCCACGGCGTCAACGCGGGTCGCGCCGGTAATGCACGTGGATCTTTGGCCCGTCGGTCCAGTCGTCCTGGAGTCCAGGGAGGTCGGTGAGGTCCGCCGCCCACGCCCAGTAGCCGCCATCGTTTGGCTCGGGTTCCCATTTGGCGAAGCCGTCATCATGTTCAACTGTGATGACGACTTCGCGATCACGAGCCTTACCGACGGCATAGCCGGTGATCCGATCGCCGTCATGGTGCCATCCGTAATCACCGTTTCCACTCCAAGTGCCCTCGCGAAGTCGGCCCTTATCGTCTTCCCAGACACCGACGTTCTCAAAGTCGTTGTCGCAATCGAACATCGCAACCCCGACATCACCGGTCACGGCTAGCGCTACCAATCGAAACGGAGACCCGAGACCGCAAGCTTCGAGCGCCTCATCTGAGCGGGGATGAATCCATTCGGAGTTGCCCATGCCGAGATCATGACCGATCCAACATCTGACGACCGAAACAGGTCTCTTCTGAACCCGCGAACTCCTTCGGCATCCACGGGCGGCCCCCGTTGCTTGGGTATTGACGAAGTGACATTGCGGCCGGGCCATACTCTGATCGTGGGCAACGGCGATATTCCTGGACTGGGTGAATTGCGCGGTTCGCTGACCTACGACGATGTCGGCGCCACTTTGAATGCTGAGATGCCACCGGGCTTTGGTCATATCCGCATGCGCGAAAAGGTCAGCGGAGATCCTGCGCTGCTCTCTGAACTTGGTCGAGCCTTGACGAGCTGGCAGATTCACCAACGGTGTATGAAGGTAACCACGAGCGGTGCGGCCAGGACCGGGCGCCACATTCTCATGACCTCACCTCGTCTTCCAGGTGTTCGCGCCGAGTGCGTCGTTGTGTATGTGATTGATGAGCCAGACCGAGTCGGGTTTGCCTACGGCACGCTTCAACGCCACCCGGAATGCGGCGAGGAAGCTTTCATTCTGGAACGAACGCCGGAGGGCATCTACTTCAACATCGTTGCTTTCTCGAAGCCGCACACATTGTGGGCTCACGCTGCTGGCCCGCTTGGGCGATCGATTCAAGACAGATTCACTCGCCGCTACATTGAAGCGATGCGCTCGGTCAGCGCCGAACTCGGGTCGTCCTCCAGTTAGCGCGGCCTATGCTGTGCATGTGACAGGAAACGGGCAAACGTTGGTTTTCGATGGTGACTGCGGATTCTGCACGTGGGCAGTTCAGAAGCTTCGTCGGTGGGTCAAGCCTCGCGCCACGATCATCGAATGGCAGCGCGCTGACCTAGATTCGCTTGGCGTTACCGCCGAAGAATGCAACGAAGCCGTGCAATGGGTTGCACCTGGCCGGACTCCCTCCTCGGGCGGCGCCGCGATAGCTGCCGCCTTGAAAGCGGGCCGAACACCGTGGCCAGTCATCGGCAACGTTCTGTCCGCGCCACTAATCGCCCAACTCACTGAAAAGACCTATCGGTTGGTTGCAAGGAACCGATATCGATTGCCGGGAGCAACACCTGCCTGCGCACTGCCACCGGCAGGAAGTTGAACCCATACCGCCTGTTCTTCTGAGGCCACAACCCAGGGATTCTCGCCGCAGTTTGGGTGCCTCCACATACAGGACGTGGCAGAGAGGGAACCGGGTGCCCGAAAACGTGGCCAAAACCCAAACGCGCCCAAAATCCACAGCCACACGTTTTTGACCGCATCGCAATCGGTGCGGGTGGGGCAACCCAACTTCGTGCGGCTGTGGGCCGCCCACCCTGGCAAGATCACCCATACTCCAAGCTCAACGCGCGGTCCGCCCAATGCGTGGACACTACGCGTCCGAATCAATGTCATAGATGTCCGAATCCGTGACACCGATGTCCGAACCCCTCATGACATTGAATGTCCGTTCACAAAAGGGTCACATCGATTGGTCACGCGAGTAGCTCTGCGAAGTCAGCTGGATCAATAACGGGGATGCCGATCTGGGCCGCCTTCTTGGCCTTACTAGTTCCTGTCTCCGTCGTAACCAAAGCGGTTGTCTTCGGCGACACGCTGGATGATGCCTTGCCGCCGAGTTCCTCAATCCGCTCGTTGACGCTTGTCCGGGTATAGCCAGGGACAGAACCAGACACGACATACGTCTTACCTTCCAACGGCCTGTCGCCGCCATCAGGCCCGGTGGCCATACGGACCTCACTCGTAACACCTGCGGCGACTAGCCGGTCGATAACGTCAGACATTTCGCTTAGTCCTGCGCGGTAGATCGCTGCCTTCTCGGTTGCAACGCCTTCAACCTCCATGAGCGCCGGGGCATCCGCAGAGCGAAGTGCATCCAGGGAGCCGAAGTGTGCTGCGAGTCGGCGCGACATTGTCTGGCCCATTTTGGGGATACCAAGGCTGCAAATCACTCGATTCAGGGGTTGCAATTTTGCCTTCGCGATCCCTTCGGTGATCTTTATTGCGGTTGTCTCGCCAATCAGCCGGGGCTTTCCGCCGGGGGTCGTGCCAATCTGCGTGTTGGCGATTTGATTTGCTGAGAGTGAAAACAAGTCTGCCAGGTCGGAAACCAATTTGGATTCGACCAGAGCGATAGCTACTTCCTCGCCCAGACCGTCGATGTCGAGAACGTCTCGCTCGGCTGCGTATCGGATTCGATTCGATAATCCGCACGAGTATGTGTGGCAGCGCCAGAGTACCTGGCTGGTGTCCCAAGGCTCGCCGCAGTTGGGACAAGTAGATGGAGGTTGCCAAGGCACAACACCCTGAGGCTGGTCCCCCAGCCCTCCTGCAATCCTCGGTATCACCGCGCCCTGCAAGGTCACCAAAGCACGACTACCCAGACCCAAGTTCTGTTCGGCCAGAAATGCTGGGTTGTGGAGGGTCGCATATTTCACTGTCGATCCATCCAAGTCGACTGGCGGGTCTAGAACGCCCCGCAAAGTCATTTGTCCCGTGCGCCCGACGCCGACTTCGATATCCACCAAATACGACGTAGCCTCTAACGGCGGATATTTGTAGGCCATTGCCCATCGTGGATGCCGCGTCGCCACGCCGATTGTCTCTCGCAGCGCATACGAAACGGCCTTCACCACCGCGCCGTCCATGCCAACCGGAAGCGAAGCACGCCTCCCTTGCATCTCCTCAATTTGACGCACAACTTCGGTTCCGCCCGTTGTTGCCGCGGTGTCCAGATCTAATTCCTTCTGGAGTGATTGAACCGTGCGAATGCCCTGCTCGTTTAGCCGGGCCATTCGCTCCTGGTAGTCGTCGATCGTGTCTAACTCGGGTGAACTGGCGTGGTAACTCGCGAACGATAGGAATGCTTCAAACGTCTGAGTCTCACGACGCAAGACTCCTGAAGCGGCGTTGCGCGGCTTTGCGAACCCAGGCTTGCCAGATGCGATGCGATTTGCGTTGCTACGTTCGAAGTCGTCGTCTGTCATATAGACCTCGCCGGTGACTGTGACTTCGCCTTGCATTGTGATTGTGTTCGGGAGTCCATCTATCGAAAGTGACGCATCAAGTGGTTCGCCAGTTGCCCCGTCCCCTCGAGTCGCCAGCGTCACCAGACGACCGTTCGAATATGCAGCCCGCACCGCGTTTCCGTCGAGCTTCATTTCCACAACGCACGGCCCCGGCACGCCGGTCACGAACTCGCTCAGAACAGATAATTCCGTTGACTTGTCTAGCGAGAGCATCGGTTGGGGATGCTGCAACGAACCGCCTGCGGATGCCCCGGCGGCGACTTGCGTCAGAACTCCCGCGTCGTTCCATTCTGGGTTGGCTTCCTTTGCTTCGGAGATCCGGTCTACGAGACTGTCGTATTCCGAGTCAGACATCAGCAACGATTCTGTGTCGTAGTACGCCTTGGCAGCTCGTTTGGCGGCTACAACAGCTAGCTGGAACTCATCTTCGTCCAAGATGGATGAAGACAGGTGGTCGCGCTTCTCAGTAACCATCAGGCTGCCCTCCCCTTCGGTGTCTTCCACGTTGGCAGCTTGCAAGAATCAACAGGTGGGAAGTGTCCACAGTAGATCTCACCCGCTTTGCGCAGGAACACGATGTCGCCGATGAGGACCCCCTTACGCACGACCTCGGACGGATTGTGCAGCGTGGCCATTTCCACGGTTGTGCCAGAAACCTGCACCGGCTCCAT
>Ga0172380_10003861_pt1 | contig 19973 bp, 22 predicted proteins | sample Leawe162metaG_FD_119747 | JGI IMG/M metagenome (GOLD analysis project Ga0172380, IMG submission 119747) | Leachate microbial communities from a municipal landfill in Southern Ontario, Canada - Leachate well 162 metaG | ecosystem: Engineered > Solid waste > Landfill > Unclassified | place... | reverse complement strand
AGTGCGCTTTAATTACCATATATAGATAGTTTTTGGTAAGCTCCGTTTGCTCTACCCCAAAACCCCTACAATAAGTTTTGCGGACAAGTCTTCGCGCGGCGGGCCTCTGTATAAAAGCAATCCACGAGCTTAAGGATTAACAACCGCTGGCTTGTTTTTGCACAAAACACCGCACAACCGAACCAAACCAAACACACACACACCAACCCACCCAACCATGGACCACCTGTTTTCCGACACCACCACCATTGGTACATGTGTGTTCATGTCGGACCCGCTCCCCGGTCTGAGTTTTTCACTGGTGACATACGTTTATTTGTTCGGCATGGGCGCGCTGCTCGGCGTGTTCGTGGCGCTGGCGCTGTACCAGGGCCCGTGGCCGACACGCGCCTCCACCACCGTGCTCTACACACTGGCTTCGGCACAGGTGCTGTGGGCGTGCTCGCGCTACCGCTGTCCGCCCGAGGACGAGTGCTTTCATTGTCTTTGTTCGGGCCTGACCTGGGCGCTGCACTCGCCGTGTATGTTTCGTCGCTGTTCTGACCGCGCGCTACAGCCCCAAAGGGCTGTATATAATACAGCCCTTTGGGGTGTAGTATTCTCTCCCAACCGGAGCTACGCCTCAAAGGGCGGCCCCTCGCCCAGAATGGGTAGGGGAAATTCGGTAGGGTTTCACCCTACGCTCGTGATTTTGTTTTTGCTCAAAACCATGTACAACTTTGCCCGTGTAAAATGTGCGTCGGGTGCGCAGCACCCACTTTGACCGTCATGTTTTTCGTGTCAACCATGTGATGGTCACGGGTGCTGGCGCAGCCAGCCCCATGTTTGTCATCTCGGGTGGGAGTGGGAGCGCAGCTCCCGTGGCGGTGCACTGGTTGCCGCCCGAGTCCGTGTTTTCACAAGTCGGTCGGCCTGCTGGTGTGGGTCCGGTGTTTTGGTTGCCGGCGACCGATCCCAAGACCGTGCTCCCGCCGATGTTTGTGTATGTATGTCGCCGCGAGGCGGCGGCGGCGCCGCCTCGCGTGTATGTCACGTGCGGTGTGCGCACGCGCGGCGCCCTACGAGGCACCACCGCCGGTGGCTTGCACATTGTCGACCAACATGTATGCACGAGCCGTGTGGTTCGGGACCGTGATTTCATCGGTAGGCGGAGTACGTGTTTTATTTCTCTGGGTTTGTGCACACAGTGGTGGTGCGCGCTCGTGAAGCTAGGGGGCGCAGCCCCTTGGTGACTTACGCAAGTCCGATGTTTGGTTGCCAACACCGTGTCTTCACCGGTGGTTGGTACCTGGTGGTCACCCACCAGGTCGACCTACGTGTTGATGCAGGTCGGGTTCGGTGCCCGCTTGCGATTGTCAGCCAGAGGTCCCACCAACCACGGATTGAACCATGGTGTTGGTAGTGGTTGCCAGTCGGCCGAAGGCGGCGGCGCCGCCGCCTTCGGCGTGTATTACACATGGTGCGCATTCAACCGTGTTGTTCCCTTGCCTACACAAGTTACACATTGTCCAAAGAGTAGATCCGGTAGGACATGATCAAGCCTACAAGTCCAATGCCGATGACCATGACCGTTGCAAAGAAATCGGGGAAGCCACCCCATTTCGCCTTGGCACTGTCCGGATCCAAGACGCGCTCGGATTCGACCAGACACACAAGCGCGAGCCCGATGCTCCACAGCCTGAGGAATTCGTTCTCGAGAGCACACCCGTCGTACGTCAACGCCCAGCCAGTGGCCACGAGCGCCAGGACCGTGGCATAGTACGGCACGATTGGACGGATGCGCCGCACGACAGACGGCAGAGTGACAAGCATCCAGCCGGTCATCACGCCGATGATCACGATCGGTGGGTAGAGCGCGTAATCCCACTGGAGCCCATCGAACTTGCAGTCGACGAAGCCCGACCGACATTGGCAGTGCATGGCGGGCGCGGCAGGTGGGTTGTACAACGAAGGTGCCGTCGTGTTTTAATGTGCTTTCTGGGTCTATTTAGGTTGCTTGTCGGCCGAAGGCGGCGGCGCCGCCGCCTTCGGCGTGTAATACACACGGGGCGCATCCGACCGTGGTCTTCACCGGTGGTGACCACGCACCCGACCGCCACATGGTCGACATGAAAAACACGACCGTCCAAGTGGGTGCTGCGCACCCGACCCACACACGAGGTTGTGCGCGATTCTGAGCAAAAACAAAAACACGAGGGTAGGGTGAAACCCTACCGATTTTCCCCTACCCATTCTGGGCGAGGGGCCGCCCTTTGAGGCGTGCTCCGGTTGGGAGAGAATACCACACCTCAAAGGGCCTTGTTTACAAGGCCTCTTTGAGAACGGTGCAAAGTACCTTGAACAACCCGGGTGGCCGACCCAAAGCCGGGGGTGCATCGGCGCCCGCCTGTTTGCTCGCTGCCATGAAGCCGGACGGCCCGTTCCACCCGATCGTGGACTACTGGGCGTGGGCAGTCTTCTGCATGTTCTTCCTGATCATGCTTGTCCTTGGATCGTTGCTTTTTGCCGGTCTCTGCGCAACCCCGAAGATGGTTGACTCGCTGCCGCAGGAGCGGGTGCACCGGCACCCGTCGCCCGAGCAGGTGCTCCAACAGGTGGTCGACAAGTTGATGGACCAACATCCGTGGGACGCCACTGTGGAGTACGAGTGCGGGGACGCGGTGGAGCACCGCCAGACGACCTACATGTGCGAGCGGCCGCGGTGCGTAGCGGAGCCGGTGCCCGGCTCCTCGGACTGGAGCACGAACGCGTTCGAGTTCGACATCAAGTACACGGTGTCCTACTACTTGAAGTACTGCATGGGCCTGCCCATGGACACGGGCTACAACCAGTTCTTCGGCGTGAAGGCCGTCCACCAGGTGTTCGACCACCCGGGTGAGATCGTGTAAAGTACCTTGAATGAACAACAGCCACCTGATAAACAGCCCGTAGCCCACCAACCATTTGTTTGTTCGCCCACTCCACCATGGATCCCAAGACCACCACCGTGACCGAGCCGGCGGCCACCGGGTGGTCCTTGGAGGATGTCTGCCACGTCGGTGCTTGGATCTTGCTATACACCGTTGTTTGCGTACTTTGGTACAATGATCGCATGGCGGTGGCTGACACGCGCGTGCCCGACTGCTCGCACACCGAGTGGAGTCCGCAGCCGTGTGAACCCGCGGAGGCGTGGAACGCCTCGGTGCAGTACGCCAACGGCGCCCTCGTCGTGTACAACACCAAACAGTATGTGTGCTACAAGCGCGACTGCGCGGGCGAGCCGTCGCCCGGCTCGCACGAGTGGGCCGTCAACGACGACTTTGTTATGGGGCGCGTGCTCCACAAGATTGCACAGGAGTACGCGACGCCGGATGTGATCGTGTAAGTACCTTGAACAACACCCACCTGATAAATAGCCACCGGCCCAACCACCTGTTTGTTTCGCCATGCAGCCCGGTCCCGTGAAAGCAAAGCCCGAGCGGGCGCCCCTCGGTAACGGCCAATACGCCTGCCTCGTCATGATGTGGGCAATGCTTGCTTTTGTCGTGGCTAGTTTCGCGGTGCAGATCTACAACATCGAGCCGCCCCATCCGCACCACCACCAACAAGAGGTGCTCAAGCGGGTGGTGGACAGGGTGGCGGCCCAGAGGCCGTGGGCCTCTTCCGTGCACTACGCGTGCGGCGACGTGGTCGAGCACGAGCAGACCACGCTCATGTGCTCGCGACCATTCTGCCTTGCGAAGCCAAGCCGGCGCTCGGCCGACTGGAGCACCGACGCGTTCAAGTTCGACATCAAGTACACGGTGTCCTACTACCTGTTGTACTGTCTGGGCATGCCAATGTCGAGTGCGTACGACCAGTTCTTCCATGGGAGGGCGGCCGCCAACGGGGTGGTGGACCAGCCGCCCGTGTGATCATGTAAAGTACCTTGAACAACACACACCTGATAAATAGCCCGTAGCCCAGCAAACACTTGTTTGTTTGCCCACTGCCACCACCACCATGGACCCCGAACCCGCCCCCGCGCTAGCGCGCGTCAAACGCGCACCGAACCACGTGGAACGGAACGCGGCCTTGTTCATGACTTTCGTCTGTGTCGTGGCGATCACGTGTGTGTACTACGCTACGGGTGGCGACTTTGCTAACCTCGTTAGGGTTCCGCCCCGTGCGGTGGAACCCAGACGCCCGCAGTCCACACCCCAGGAGTCGATGCAGCGGGTGATTGGTGCGCTGCTGGCGCACAAGCCGCGGGACGCCGCCGCAAACTACACGTGTGGCGACGTGGCCGCACACGGCCCGGTCCTGTTCATTTGTGCGCAATCGACGTGTTCATCGATGGAGCTGGATGGGACGCACTACTGGGTGGCCATCACCAGCAAGGACACGCTCTTTGATGAGGTTTACCTGTACACGTGGTATTGTACGGTATCATTAGGGTGGTTGGACGAAGGGTTCCGCGCCTCGGTGCGGGCGTGGTCGGCCGAGCGCGAGTACGCCGTCCACACGTGGGTCGCGTACGGTGACCAATCCTACGTTGCCATCACGGCCTCGGTCGGCAAGGAGCCGTGGTCAAACCCCGATTGCTGGGTCAACGTCGAGACGCCGGTCTCCGAGTACCTCCCGCTCGCGCGGGGCGAGCGCAAGCCCGCCCCCGGCCCAAACGAGGACGACGCCTACTTTGACCGCATCGTGGCGAAGCTACAGCACCGTGACACCAGCTGGCGGCCGGTGGTAACCTACAAACTCGGCGACGTGGTCGCGCACGAGAGCGCGCGCTACATCTGCATCGTGCCCGAGTCGGTGGCGCTCGAGTTCAACTACAACGACTGGGCGTTCGCCGAGGGCTTCTCACAAGAGCAGCTCAATAAGTTGGCGGAGCGCCTGCGGGTGCACTACGAGCCCAAGCCCCTTGATGACGGCTTCGACCTCAAGAACCCCTGGCGCGACTACGTAACAGCGCTGCGGATGCCGCTCAAACCACCCAAGCTACACCCCGACGACATCAAGTTTGATGTCGACTACGTCGAGGCCATGGGTGACCAATTTGTCGCGTGAACAGGGTGTAAGCCACCCACGTGTGTTTAATCAATGAACTGCTGAACATTGGTGATACGCTTGCGGCAGAAGGGGCAGTTGCCCATCTGGCGGATCTTGTCGGTGCATTGCGCGCACATGCGCGCGTGACCACACGGCACCAGCGCGTAGCGCGCCTTCGGGCGGTCCATGCAAATCGCACAGGTGGTGTCGTCGGCCGACGGAGGCGCAGCCTCCTCCTGGACCATCGGCTCCGGTGCGGGGAACAAGGTCGTAAGTGGTAGGTCCAACTCGTTGGTGGCCCGCCTGATTGGGCGGAAGCAATACATCGGAAACAGTCGGTGGGAGTCCCGGAACGGGCCCGGCCCGTAGATGTCCCACAGCACCGGCAGCACGTGTGCCTCGAGGTCGACGCACCAGAGGTGCTGCAGCGGCAGCAGGCCCGGGCACTTGCCCTTGACGAGGCCCATGATGTTGGACATCAGGTGGTCGCACCCCGCGAGCTCGGCGATGCGCCCGATGATGTGGGGGTTGACACCCACGAGCTCGCACACGAGCTCGGCGTCCTTGGTGTTGAGCGTGCGCTCGAGGTGCTGGTGGGCGCAGCGGTGGTCGGGGCACACGTGGGCAATCCCAAATGGCAGTGTTCCCACCACACGTGTCCCAGGAGGAAGCGCCGGGTGTGGTGGCGTGGTCGACGGCGCCGAGATGTAGCGATCAAAGATGTGTGAGATCTGTTGCAAGTTGCCCACATGCTCCGGCGTGAGCTCCTGCGCTACCAACACAGGTATGATGTGCGCCTCGAGGTCGATGCAGGCGAATTCCTGGAGATCCGCCAAGGTGGGCGGTCGGTTTCGGGCGTTGGCCAACGCGTCGTACAACACCTGCGTCTGGTTCGCGCACTGCAGAATAGCCTTGAGCACCGGCTCTGTGTCGGCGGTATGGCAAATCAATTGCCAATCCTGTTGGCTAAGCGTGCGCTCGACGTGCGCGTGCTTGCAGCCGTTGTGGCGACACGCGGTGGGGACCAGGATGGGGCCCTGGAACGCGGGCGTGCTCCCGGGAGCACCGAACCCCCGGGTGACGGCCAACACGGCGGCGCGTGCGCCGGCCTTCTCAGCGTCGGTCTTGCACTCCAAGATCGCTTGCACGGTTTGTACCACACACTCGCCGTCGGGCGTGAGAATCTGGGTCACCGGCCCGCGCTGGCCGGGGCTGGGCCCGGCGACTATCGTCTCGGCGAGGGACCTCGCCTTCTGGGTGTCGAAGTTGCGCTCCAAGATCGCTTGCACCGTCTGCACGAGCTCTTGCCTCTCGGGCCGGATGCGCGGTGTCGCCGTTGTCGTGGTCGTGCGCGCGGGTGGGTGGTACCACGCAACCACCGGGTCGGTGACCAACACAGCGAGGGCCGCGCTGACGCCGTTGTGCGGTTGGAACATGTTGACAAGGTCGCGCTCCTCGGCGCACGGCAAGGTGGCGTGAATCAGCAGCGACGGGTGGATGTTGTGATCCGACAAAAACTTCAAAAAGTCTTTGGAGACCGGTGGCAGGCCCGGGCGGCCCATGGTGCTGGCGAACTGCGCCAACGCCACCTCGTCGACGCGGTGCTCGCAGCCCGCGCGCTCCAAGATCACATTCATCCGCCGACCGACTTTGTCGATCCCGTTCACAAGGACCGCGGAGGTAATCGCACGAATGTCCTGCTCCGTGAGCGAGGCGTACGCGACGCGCACAACACCGGCCTTCGCCAGTCCGGCGTCCAGCGAGCGCTTGGCGCTCGAAGCCACCGCTTGTTGGGTGACTCGTGTAAGCACGTCCACGGGTGGCTTGGCGGGCTGGGGGCTCGTGTCCTCGGCCCACTTGGGCGGCTTGTACCACATGACACACCCGCTGGTGAGCCACTCGCGCGCGGAAGCGCTGAGCGTGTCCAAGTGGGCGGTCGTGCTGTCGCCGGCCTTCACTGCCTCCACCACGGCGTGCATCACCAGCGAGGGGTGGATGTTGATCCGCTCCAGTAGATCTTGGATATGGTGGTCACGAGGGGTGCCGTGCTTGTACAGACGGTTTCTTTGTTGAACCAGCTTGTCCGCGTCCACGCGGACTGTGCAGCCCGCGCGCTGCAGCAGGGTATGCATGTGATTGACAACAACCCTGGTGTCGGAATCGATGAACGCGTGTGTAACCTGCCAGAGGTCGTTTCGGGCATGCTTCCTGGCGAGCGTCTGGTACGCGGCCTTCACGGCCGCGGGCTCGGCTTCGGCCATGTCGCTGGCGCGCTTTGCTTCCGCCTTGGCGGCGTCCGCCTCCTTCCGTTGTTGTGCGTGGTAGGCGGCGGCCTCGGCCCTGGCGGCGTCGGCTTCGCGCTGTTGGCTCGCCTCGTGGGCGGCTAGTTCGGCCGCGGCGGCCGCGTGGCAAGCATCCATCTTCTCGAGATGGTCCTCGAGGGCATCGGCCACCCGTTGTTGGACGGTGGCCTCGTGGGCGGCGCGTTCGGCTGCGATGGCCTTGGCGTGATCAAAGGTCCGCTGTAAGAGGAAACCGTCCGGTGTTGTTCCGGGCTTGTATTCGCCCTGGGCGCGGGCAGCTTCCAGTGCCTGGCGGGTAGCGCCCGGGCGCAATGGCGAATCCAGGCTCCAGGCAACCATCTGGTCGGTGATGCTCTTGTAGTCGGACAGCCGCGCAGCCACCTTGTGCAGCCGCGGAACGCCCCTGAACGCCTCGCGGCCGTGCTTCATCACGAGCACGGGCATGATGTGGTCGCCCACGTTGATTCCACCGGCCTTTTGCATCGCCACCAGGGGTGTGTACTCTAACACCAGCGCGTTAAAGTAGCTGCGTCTCTCCGGGGAGATGGCCGCGAGCTCGAGGATCTTGTCGATCAAGAACTGGTCGCGCCCGAGCAGGTCATCCAGCTTACACAAGTCCCCCGCGGTAAGTTCGTCAAACTGCATGGTGGCGGTGTTGGATGGGTGTGATAACGGTACGGTAAACAAGCACGACTCTTATATGGTGGTTGTACTATTTTAGATACACCCAAGATAGAACATGCTAATAATACCACTACTAATTATACCAACAACCCCGGGAATAGGGTTTACACACAGGCTATATAAACCCGGTACGGCACCGCCGTTGATCACCGCCCCTCCCCAAGCGACCATGTCTACCACGGCACACTTCGAGGTCACCATGACCTTCGAATCGAAGGAGGAGCAAAAACAAGTCGACGACTTGTTGAAGAAGCTCCGCGGTAACAAGCACGTCCAACGCCTCGACGAATTTCTCGGGCAGCTCGAGCGTGAGATGCCGGGCTACCGCGAGGTCTTTCGAACCTACATCTACCCGATGGAAGGCTACAGGGGCACGTGCCGGACGTGCAAAGAGCGAACGCAATACCTTTTCGTGTACGCACGAACGGACCGACGGGAGCTGGCGCTTGACGTGTGCCCGTGCGGCCACGACCTTGAGGAGCTGAGGCAGCGCTATCGCGAGCTGGTGTAACACAATAACAACTGGTTGTATTAAACAAACGCCATCTTGATCACACCCTCTGGGCAATCGCGCGCAGGCGCCGCTGGTAGCGGAAGATATCGGTGCCGTGCTTTATCACGAGCGCCGGGATGACGTGGTACTCGACGTCGATGTTGCCGTTGGCTTGCATTGCAAAGAAGACGTCGTACGAGTGGCCCAGCTTGCCCCAGGCGAGTCCCAGCGCCAGCGGCTGGCGCGCGAGCAGCACGATGTTGTTGATCACGGCCTGATCCTTGTTGAGCACGTCGCCGAGGGCGCACCACTCGCTGCTGGTAATGTCCTCGAACTTGAGCATGGTGCCGCGTGTGTGGTACATGACAAATGAGCGCTGGTTTTATATGGCACCCGGTGTACTTTGGGCAATTTACACTAAACAAACGCCATGATCATCTCGATCAGTTCGATAGGCAATGTAGCCCACACCGTGGGCGTGGTGGCGCTCAGCACCACCAGAGTGCGGGCCGTGTTGCGCAGCGAGCGCGGCGCGTTCCCGTGTGAGCAAATACACCATGTGGCACGCATGGTGCTCGCCTCCAGCCGCTGGTTCTTGTAGTGGAATCCGTTGGCGTCGGCGCCACATTCCAGCATGGTCTGGACCACGCCGGCGTGCCTGCACTTGAGGGCCGTGCGCAGGGCGTGGTTCACCTGGAGCGTTTCAATGGTTTGGCTGCACCGTTTGCCGCCCGCGTTCTTATGCGGCAGCAGCCGCTCCAGGATGATTTCAACCAACGGGACGTTGTTGGTGCGCGCAGCGTATTCCAGGACCGAGTCGGCGTGGCGACCGCCCACCAGACACGGGTCGGCCCCGTGTTCTAGCAGCATCAGGCACTTGGCCATCGAGTTGTACTTTGAGCTCATCGCCAGGTGCAGTGTGCTGTCGTCCAGGCGCCATGCCGTCGTCGCACGATCCCACGGCGGCGGCCGTGGCTCGGTGTACACCGGCTCGTGTGGATTGGCCTTGGCCTCGAGCAACAGCTCCATCAACAACAACGCCTTGTCGTTCGGGCTCTTGATCGCATAATACAGGGGACGTGCATACAGCCGCTTGCCAATCGCACGCCCGCTGTGCTGGTTGGGGTCCGCGCGCGAGCGAAGCAGCCGGCGCACCGCCGAGGTGTCGTGCTTTCGCACGTAGTGCATCAGCGGTGTATCATCCATGGTCACCCAAGAATACTGTACATGTGCCATTGAAAACGTTGTTTTATACGGGGTTCTAGTTTAGACGAGATACATCATCATAGTTGCCACTGGGGTTTCTGGGCGAAGCCGTTGTACTCGTGCATGTTGTTGTAGCGGCGCACGGCCTCGGCCGCGCTCGCGGCGAGCTTGTTCATCTCGCTCTCTCTCGGTAGCATATCGTCGATCGCGTCGTCGAGTTGCTCCAGGTGGGGCGCGTTGAGGTACGGCTCGTACCGGTCGTACAGCTGGGCCAGTTTGCGCACCGCGCCGCGCTGTGACGGTTTCAAGTCCAAGCGGTCCATCAGCGGCTCGCCGCCGCGCACGATCAGCTTGCAGGTGCGGCCGTAATCGCGGATCGGTTTCAACCTCCTGCGGACGCGGGCGTCCGCGTCGCGCCTGCTCGACCGTCCCTCTTCGGGGGGCCCGAAATCGCTAGACATGGCGGAGACCAACACCAAACAACAGGACCCCCAAACCGACCCCGCGAACTCGCTGCAAAATGGTGGTGTTATTATTATTCACCGTTTTCACGGCAGTCTGTTGCGGTTGATGATGATGGTGGCCTGGCCGACCATGTCCTCCAGCACCGCCTGCGACGGCGCGTACGCGTTGATCGCGCGCTCGACCAGCTGCGGGTCGAACTTGATGTTCTCGTGGTAGATCGGCTCCAGGCGCGTGAACAGGTCGCCCAGGACCTGCACCGAGCGCAGCTCGACGGTGCCCACCCGCAGGTAGGCGAGCCGCGCGCGCCCGGTCTCGAGGTTGGGGTTGAGACGGCCCGCAATCAGCTGCGCACACTCGGGCCCCGTCTTGAAGATGTGCTCGAGCTTGCGCTCGACCCGGAGCCGCACCGCGGCGCGGTCCTCGCGCGCGGACTTGGACGCGGGCTGCAGCTCACCGTACACCATTGTTGGGGGTGCAAGCGCGTGAAATACACGAGCCAGGCCGCGGCGCGGCCGCCAGCCCCGGCGCCTCTGCGGCCGTGAATTATTCTCGGGCGTTTTGGGTTGAAAACAACCTGATGCCACGCACGTGGTGTCGGTGCCCATGGGTCCGCGCGCTGGTGGTATCGCCGCCGTCATGTCGTCCGACCTCGCGCCACCGCCCTGGGCCGAGCCCCGGTTCGATGCCCTGTCGGCGGATCTCATCGCGCAACAGCGCCGAAGCAAGGCCGTGAAAGATAACGAGCTGCGCGAGTACTACGAGGAGCACTATCGCGAGCCCCACTACGAATGGGCAGAGCGCTCCAACTTCAACTTTGGCGACTATCCCGGTGGCAACAAACACTTGACCCTGTCCTACGACGGCTTTGACTTCTACCGCTATTACTACCACCTGTCGAAGCCCATGCAGGCTTTGGCCGAGCGCGAGTGCAATCACGTGTGGCACCTGGTTCTACAGCCCCCGGGCGCCAGGAAAACGATGCTGTGGATCAACGCAGGAAAGTTCGAAAACGCCAGGAGCAACTACGTGGTGCCCGTCGGCATCTTCGAGGGGAACAAAGAAAGCCCATTCAGGGTCGTGTGTCCCGCCGACCGCCTCGACCAATACCGCATCTCGATTACGTGCCAGTCCCCGTCAACCGGTGAAGTATATACTCGCACGTTCAGCTTGCTTGACACGATCCACGGGATGGACAGCGCGGGGTTAGCGAGCGACATGAACCTGGAGCCCGACCTCAGTGTCGTAAATATGTTTGGCGATACGCAACTCGTCGCGGCGTACACCATCGATAAGCCGACACCGACCACCGATGCCGATCGCGAATTGTACACTCGCATCATCGATGCCATCGCACAGGCCGCCCGAGGAGTACCACAGCCGCAGGATGCGCAGGGTGGCTCACGAGCGGCCGCGCGCGCCGCCGTCGTACAGGCACTGCGCACCAACTATGCCGGCCACGTGTTGCACTTGTCCATGTGGCGCATCATCTACCGCCAAATCCCGCGCGCCATGTCCCGAAGCATTCACGAGGCTTTCGTGCGCCAGTTCCCGCCGGCGCCGTATTGACCAGCACAGAATCACACAACAATAAACACCGTGCGGTGTATATACACAAACCAAAACAAGCGCGCGCGTTGGTCTGTGTCTTTGGTCATGTCGTCCGACCTCCGGCCCCCGGTCGGCGCCAGCCGCGAGTACGACGAGCTAGCGCGCGAGCGCCTGCGCAAGCAACGCAGGCAAAAAGCATCACAAGATGCCGAACTCGACGTGTACGTCGAGCGTGAGCGCCGGGTTCGTGCTACGCTTCCGGTTCCGGTCGAGTACTCGGTGAGTGAGTGGGACGGTCACATAAACCTAGAACCCTCGGCCTGGCCCTTCTACAGGGCCTTGGTTGACTCTAGCCCGTCCATGAGAACGATAGCCAGGCAGGAATGTGAGCACCTGTGGTACGTTGTACTCCAGCGTCCGGACAACAGCAAGCTGACGCTGTGGGTCAACGCGGCGGACATCACGAGCTCCAACATGAACTACCCAGCAGTTTTTGCCGGTAATGGTATACCAACGGAGACGATCAACTTGCAATGTCGCGTCGACCAGCTGGATCGGTACCGAATCACACTCATGTGCCAGCATCCGACCGGCCGCGAGATCAGTCGCACCTTCACCCTGCTTGATGTGGCGTACACAATGTGGCGCCGCGGTCTGACGCTCGACAACGAACTCTATCCACACTTTGGTCTACCGGCGAACCTCACTGCCGTGTACACCGTATCGCCCCCGCTTGTAACCGACGAAAGCGAACGGCTTTGGCTTGGGGTCGAGCAGGCAATCGCGGCCTACCTCCGTGGTTTGGCCCCCACCGTGGATCCTCAGGGGGGTGTACACGAGCCCATTCGCACAGCAGTCATACACATGCTGCGCAGCACATTTACCGGTGGCGAAATGCTTCGGTACACCTTTGGGCCGGTCATCTACCGCAAGGTAGACAGAGAACTGGCACTCGACCTCGACGCCGAGTTCGAGCACCGGTACCCACCGCCCGAGGCGGTGTAAATTGGGGCAGGAATAAAGACCTGGTTGATAGTCTCCTGCTGTACGCGCGCCTGGCGGTGATCGTGCATCTAGTCGGTTGCCATGTCGTCCGACCCTTCGTTGGATGACGCAGCCCCGGAAAGGAGCCGGGAAAGGCTCTGGCTGCAAAGCCAGATGACCCAATCCAAGCAGAGTGCCATGTTACGTCTGCTCAGAGCAGCGCAATCAAAAGACACCGACAACATCTATCGCATTAGCGAACGAGTGCGCCCCGATGGATCCACGTACAGCGTCGCCCGTTTGACACCGTTATACGGCGCGCCTCTCTACGGCATCTACAGCCAATCCTGTGTGATCATGAGCGCGGTTCGCAAGTGGGAGAGCGAGCAACTGTGGTACATTACAGTGAACTACCCCGATGGCAGGCAGGAGACGTCGTGGGTCAACAGCTCGACCATAGCGGACTTCGTCGACAGCTACGTGTATGGTGACATATCGGCACCGGTCACGCAGGTGGAGTATCTGCTGAGGGAGCCGCGGACAGCGGTGCCGTTGACGGTCGACTTTCGCATCGACCAGATCGACCAGTACAGTGTGACGCTCACGCGCCACTCTCCAAAGACCGGCGAGGTGTCCAGTGTCACCACGGACGTGTTCGATTTATTGGCAAAAGACCTAAGCATCATCGTGCCCGATACTGGGTTATTCTTGAACGCAGGACTCACCGGCGGACAAGGTATCACCTACTATGCCGCGGATATCCAAGGGCCCATTGCCGACGGAGACATCGTGAACGATATCCTTGGTGTGTATCGCGGTTTAATGCCTGCGGCTCGCCCTGACCCACAAGGTGTCGACTATTCCGCGTTCAAGAGCAATGCCATACAGGTACTTGCCGGCAAGTACGGTGCCCGACTGGCAAGCGTCGATGTTAGGCCGTACATATACCGCAAGGCGAACACCCGTCTGGCGGGCGCGATCTCGGCCTTGTTCACCTCGCGAGGAGCTTACCCACCACCCAGGATCGGACAACAGTAGTGTATTAACCGAGTGACGTTTATATGTGGATGTCCATGTAAATGGCAAACATCATCACAACCACAGCACCCAACAGACCGGCTGTGACAGTGATAATGAAACACTTGGCTTCTTCTGCGTCTTCGATATCAAGCTCGCGGAACTCGCGGTCCAGTTGGCTGTATATCGACGGGGTGGGTTGTCTGTGCCGTCTGCGGCGGCGCTTGCGCAGGACGACGTCGGTGCCAGGGGCGTGGGGAGCACCGTCGACCGCGACCATGGTTTGCGCGGGCCGGGTGTGGTACGCACCACCGCCGGCCGAGCGCGGTATTCAACCACGCAAACGCACTATTTACACATTATACCTTGGAAATAACCGGGGCGTGGTGTGATGGCGGAATGCGGGTGGGCCCGCCCGCCCGAGTGCATCGCACTCGTGTTTGAGTATGTCGTCCGACCCAACATACCGACCCGGCAACAGCACGGGGTTGGTCGCCGCGCGCCTGGAGGCGCAGCGCGCCGCCTACGCCCTGCAGATGCAGGATTGGGAGCGAGTACTCGCCACACCAACGCCACAGAGTTTACACGTCGGATACGATATGCTTACCACCCGCGGAGCACGGGTGTTCCACGCGTTCTCGATGGTGTCCGTGCAGATGAGCGCGCTGCGGCGCATCGAATGCGAGCACATGTGGTACATTACCGTCCGGCACCCCGACGGGTCGTCGGTGTGGGCGTGGGTGAACGCGGCCTACATACGCCGAGGCATGCTGTTTGGGTCGAAGACGGCCGTCAGCGATGCGTACATGATGCCGCTGCCCGAGCCGCCGTTGACATTCAAGTGTCCGGTGCGCGAGCTCGACCAGATGAAGATCACGTTCGCGTGCGTCTCGCCGGAGACCGGCAAGGCGTGGTCGACCACGCATTCGCTGCTCGATTACCTGCCATTCATGAGCAACTACGTCAGTAGGTTCACGCTTGAGCTGCGCCCCGAATTTCACACGGCCTTGAAGTCGACATACGGTTTCACGGGATTGCAGAACGACGCCGAGTCCGATGCCTTGTACAACAACCTTAGCCATTGGATCGGCCAACGGCAAATGGGCGACATGGTCACCACTGATCCACAATCACGCTTCGTCGACAAACGGCACGCTATACCGCGCGCACTGGGGGATGCCTTCCCGACCGAGGTCCTGCACCTTGTGTTTGCACCCGGAATCAACCGCTTCTTCGAGGGACTCCGCTTCGACCGCGCGATGGAGCTCGAGTTCCTGGCGCGCTACCCGCGCCCCACCATGTAAACAACACCCCGTCGTGGATATAAACAAATGGAAAATAACTCGCTGGCCCTCGTGTTGGTAGCGCGCTGTGGTGGCAACCGCCGGTTGCTTGTAGCGTCATGTCGTCTGAACAGCCCGACATCTACAGTGGACAGGACCTGCTGTCGCTCCAACGCGCGACCTTTGCCGCGCAGGAGCGGGAGTGGGAGTCATGGGCCACCCTGACGGCGTGGCCGAGTGCCGGCTACGAGCGGACCGGATTCTTGAACGCGTACGGCGCGCGCCAGTTCTACGCGTTCTTCATGACCACGCCGGTCATGAGAGACCTGAGAAGGCGCGAGTGCGAGCTCGGCTGGTACATTGGCGTGGAGCACCCGGACGGGTCGTCGGTGTGGTCGACGGTGGACGCGCCCTACATCCAGCAGACCGTATTCTTCAAGACCCCGGCCGGGGTCATCATGCCGGTCGACAACCCGACCGTGGTACCGGCCGGCGAGCCGCTGTTGTTCCAGTGCCCGGTGCACCAACTGCACCGGATGATGATCACTCTCTCGGCCGGGTCAAAGGGCTACGGCGACGCGCTGGCGTCTGCACACAGATGCAGCGTGCTCGATTACATGGGTGCCAAGAAAAGCGAGCACCTGTGGGTCGAGGGCAGCGAGGTCCTGGCGGTGCGCGGTCGCGTGGTTTCATACCACATTGCGGGCCTCGCGCCGGCCCCGATTTCCGTCGACCTGTACACGCGTGTGCTACACGTTATCGGTCAGCACTTTACGGCCGATCCCGAGAGGGGCGAGCAACAACCGAGGACACGCGAAAACAAGAGCCGTCTGCGCCGCGCGCTGCGCGAGGCGTTCCCGAGCGAGGTGATGCACTTCTCGTTTGCGCCCCGCATATACCGCAGGATCGAGGGCGGCGCCCGCAGCCTCGACCGCGAGATCACCGCCAACTTCCTTGAGCTGTTCCAGTAGGTGTTTAATGAACGATCACTCCTCGCTAAAGAACAACACATAGATGCCGCGCACGTCGTGCAGCTCGGGGTCCATGACCACGCTGTCGGCCTTCAGCTGGTGACGACAGTAGACAGACCAATGCTGGCGTCCGTTGTTGTAGTTGATGGCGTGGTAGGTGAGCGAGCTCACATCCCCGTTGTTGAGGATACTGATCATTGAGTTGTGGAAGCCGTACACTGTCGTTGCCTGTGGGTGTTGTCCCTTGAATTTCTCAATCCACGCAAGCTCCTTCTCCGTGACTATGTGCACGGGCACGCGAAAGTACTCGTGGATGTCGGTCTCGGCGTTGTGCGTCAGAATGAGGTACACGGGGGTGCGGGCCATGGTTGGGTAGCGGCAGGGCAAACAAACAAAGGGGGTGCGCGCACTCGATTTATACACCAAAGTTCTTATTATAGTGTGTACTATTCATACCACTGTGGTATAATTATCATTGACCCGGTACTTAACCGGGTGTGGTTCACGCGGCTGCTACCACTCTCCAACCATGACCAACCACGAGGTCGTCGAGTACGAGTCGCCGACCAAGCGGCCGCGGCTGGACGAGCCCACGGTCGACTGGGTCGGCTTCCTCCCGTCCGAGCTCGTGCTCTTGATCTTTGAGCTTGCCGGACCGCTCAAGCACGTGCACCACGTGTCGCGCAGCTGGCGCAACCACCTCAGTCGGCCGGACATGTGGCGCGCGATGATTGCGCTCTGGTTCTCGCGCGCGCTAGCGCAGCGCACCCATGATCCTGGCCTACCGGGTGTTTGGTCGAACTGCATGCGGTCCTTGGAGCTCAAGCCTTGGGGCTGGCGTATACAGTACCATTATGCACTGAGCTACGACTTTGACCAATATTTGCGGCGCAGGTACATGTTACACGACTCGCCATCAGATTGGGACTGTGCGTTGTCCAAGTGGCGGTACTACGAGGATGCGATCAAGTGTGGCGCCGCCGAGACGCTCCGGTTCTTGTTTTCGACCGATTACAAACCCGAACAAGCCGACGTCGAGCGCATTGTTTTGTGTGCGATCGCCTCACGCGTTACGGAGCTGTTCCGGATCGTGCTCGAGAGCGGCATCATCAAGGACGTTGATATGAAGCTGGACACTGTGGGTAAAGCAAACACGATGCTGGCCCACGTTCTGAACACCACCGCCGACAACCCTCGGTTTCAGTACGACGCCACGAGGCTGTTGTTGGAAGCCGGGGCGAAACCGGGCCGCCATTGCTCCGGATCAACCAAACCCGCTTACGCGTGGGCCACGGCCAACAAGGAAACCAGCTACGAGGTGCTTTGTATGTTGTACGAAGCCGGCGCCGGAATGACCCATATCGATTGGTCTAACGTCACGGTGTCGCGACTCGACATCTTGCTCGAGCGCATACCGGTCCCGGCTTTGGCCTTCCAGTCGCTTCTGCTCAACCACCCGGATCAGATACAAACGGTCGCGCGCGCCGGCTTCGAGGTCAACAGCCATCGTTTGGGCGACGGTCTTACCACGCTCCACCAAGCTTGTATGAATCTCAATGCCCATGCCAACACCATCCGGCCACTGCTGCTGGCCCAGGCCGACGTGAACGCCCGCACCTACCGACAATCACAGCCGCTGCACCTCTTTTGTGCAGCGTGGCGATCAACAAAAGAAGACTCGGCGTGTGTGCTGGACGCTTTCGAGGACCTCGTGCTTGCTGGCGCCGATGTTAACGCCCCAGACGGCGTAGGCCACACGCCGTTGCTCATTCTCTTTGGTAGCAGACTGCTGACCGAGGGTTTCGATTGGGTGCCACCGGAATCAGCTGTAGCAATGCTCATTCGCTATGGGGCCGACCCGTATGCGACAACCGAGAATGGCGTGAGCATTGCACATCTGGCGGCGTACAGCTGTGTTCCTACGCAGCGGTGGTACGGGCCCAGTGTTGGCTCTTTGGTTGATATGACCCGGTTAGCCACCGCCGAGGACAAGGCGGGGCATTGTCCACTAAGCGTGGCATACGGTGAGGGCAACGACCCGGCGGCTGAGCTGTTCCGCCCGTTTGCAGCGGCCGCCTACTTCCAGCCGTTCCCGGAGGCGAAGCCGTTCCGGCCGTTATCAGCGGCAGTCTACTTCCAGCCGTTCCCCACGAAAGAGTAGTGATAAATCACCATTGTTGTTCAATTACATCCAGTTCGGTTACAGTGCTGCCAAGCAGGCGCGCGACGTGGCTTGTGTCGCGGGAGATGCCGGCGGCGCGCAGCGCCTCATGACGTATGTGCCAGTGGCACTTACCAGTGAGACTGGTGCACGCGCGCGTCACGATCATAAACGACAAACACCCGATGCAGGTCCCCTGGCCGAGGGCAATGTTGCAGGCGTACTCGTAGTCCACGTATGAAAACACTGCGAACATGAGCTCGATTGGCAGCGTGGCGAAGGCGGTGTCGGGGATGGACTGCAGCACCATCGCCGTGTGGATGGTAGTGGCCATGGGCGATTTCTCGTAGCGCGCAGGGTGCCAATCCGCTGAAAGCGGCACGGCGCACGCGGCGCGTACGTCGGCCTCGTTGACCATGCGGTACTTGTGCTCCGTGATCTTTGAGCAATCGAGCCCCATCAGCGCCAGCTCGCCGATCAGCGGCAGCGAGGCGTGTTCCACGATCGACGAGATTGGGGTCCACTTGTATTTGATGGCGCGGGATTTGCGAATGGTGGCGGCCACGTCCTCCAGCTGCTCCATGGTCGGCACGGGGATCGCCGGTATGTGTACGCGGTGTACACAGCAGTCGCTCACTTCCACACACGAGACCAAGAAGTCAAAGTCCTCGTTCGAGGGCACCAGGCCCGTGTCGAGCAGCGCTTGTACGACCTCGGCCTCGCCGCGCGCAAATGCCACGGCAAACAGCGTCGGCGTCGCCCTGCTGCTGTCGGGTGGATTGAGGTTGGCGCGGTACATTGCATTGATTATATCGGCGCGGCCCTGCGCCGCGGCCACGTGCCACATGCCAAACTCTCGAATGTTCTCTCGGTGGCCGTCTTTGTTGTTGTAGGGGTTGGTGATATACATGCTGCCGTCCGACCTGGTTGTGACAGCGTGCTGGCGCGGCCATGTGCGCCAGTCAACATCCGGAGTGTCGCGCGCCAGCTTGGCCTGCTGGTGTACTTCGTGTGGTAGCAGCCGGTGGCACGTGGCCAACATGTCGGCCAAAGTGAACGTGAACGCGCCCGAGGGGAACATGGTGACCGGGGTGTGTGTGGGTTTGGTAAATGGTTGCTTTATATATTCAAACCACTAAATTGACAGTATTCAGATGGGGCGCGGCACGGGCGCGTCGTCGTTTTGCACGATGATCGGGGGCCCGGTCGGTGGCGGCGGCAGCGCCGTGCACGGGCGCTCGAGGCCCGGCATCAGGCTCATGTCGCACCGGTGCACGAACCAGTACTGGTCGTTTTCACGGGTTTGCAACACACCACGCTCCACGAGCAGGCGCAGCAGCGCCCGAAAGTACACGGGCGTGACGGCGTAGCGGGCCACCGGCGTCCCGAAATCAAGCATCATCCGCGTGGTGTCGACGTATCCGTGTCTCGTAAAGTCCGGCGCCCGACACGAGGTCATGTACAGTCTCTGGACAAAGGCCACGAGCACGTTTGTTGCAAGCATGAGCCCGTGCTCGCGGTAGCGCACCACGTCGCCGCACCGGACCAGGTGGTCGAGCGCGCGCTCCAGCTCGGCGGCGCCGAGCCGGCACTTTTCGGCCATCATCATCAGGTGTTCGTCGTCGGTGGTGGATCGGATCTTGTAGAACTCCTGTGCCAGCAACAGGTAGCGGATCGGGTACTGGCGGCGCCCGAGGCGCGCGGCCATCGAGAGCATGCGCGCGAGCTCGCTCCTCAGGCTGTTGGTCTCGGCGGGGTCACTGGTCTCGGTGTCGTGGAAGAAAACCAAGGGCGCGAGCCCGCGCGTGCGCATGTTCGACAGCACCAGCTCCGTCGAGGCCT
>Ga0172380_10003860_pt1 | contig 19975 bp, 19 predicted proteins | sample Leawe162metaG_FD_119747 | JGI IMG/M metagenome (GOLD analysis project Ga0172380, IMG submission 119747) | Leachate microbial communities from a municipal landfill in Southern Ontario, Canada - Leachate well 162 metaG | ecosystem: Engineered > Solid waste > Landfill > Unclassified | place... | reverse complement strand
CGGTCCGGGGCGCATCGGCGCGACCGTTGCCCGGCGCGCCCAGGGCTTCGGCATGCGGATCCTGTACCACGGCCGGCGCGAGGTGCCGGGGTTCCCCGGCGCCTACGCCGGACTGGACGACCTCCTCACGCAGTCCGACTTTGTCTCGATGCACGTCCCCCTGACCCCGGAGACCGAAGGCATGTGCGACGCGGGCTTCTTCGCGAGGATGCAGCCCCACGCCATCTTCGTGAACACCACCCGCGGTGGTGTGGTCGACCAGCCGGCGTTGATCCGGGCGCTCGGCGCGGGCGTCATCGCCGGGGCGGCGCTGGACGTGACCACCCCGGAGCCACTGCCGGCCGGTGATCCGCTGCTCGCCGCGCCGCACCTCACGATCGCGCCCCACCTCGGGAGCGCGACCGGGGAGACGCGCCTCCGCATGGCCCACCTCGCAGTGGAGGGCCTGCTCGCGGCGCTCGCCGGTCTGCCGCCGGCGCACCTCGTCAACCCTGAGGCGCTCAGCGCCTGATCCCGCGATGGGTCGGGACCGCGATTGGCGCCTCTCGACGGCGCACCCGCTGGCTGACGCCGGCAGACGTTGTAGACTGCGGCAGCCGAGCCGGCTGCTCGCTGGCGGACCGGCGCCCCGTACCGGAACCAGTTGCCAGAGGCCCCTGCCGAGGAGTGAACCATGCCCTTGCCCCTGTCGGACATTCGAGTCGTCGACTTCTGCACCGTGTACGCCGGGCCGTTTACGGCCATGCTCATGGCCGACCAGGGCGCAGAGGTCATCAAGATCGAGCCGCCTGACGGGGACTCCGCCCGCACCATGACGCTGGTCGACTCGACCGATGTCAGCCTCTCGTTCCTGACATTCAACCGGAACAAGCGTTCGGTGACGCTGGATATCACCACGCCGGCGGGCAAGGAGGCCGCGTACCGGCTCTGCCAGTGGGCGGACGTGCTGATCATCAACACGCGGGTGGATGCGCGAAAGCGGCGCGGGTTCGCGTACGAGGACCTCGCCGCGATCAACCCGCGCCTGATCTACGTGTCGCTGACGGGCTACGGGGACGAGGGCCCGGAGGCGAACCTGCCCGGCATCGACATCGTGATCCAGGCTCGCGTGGGGGACATCGCCAGCCGCCGGGAGCCCGGCAGCCCGCCCCCGCGCCACACGCCGCTCTTCCACTTCGACATGTCGACGTCGCTGGCGACGTCGTTCGCGGTGATGCTGGCGCTCCGCGAGCGCGAGCAGACGGGGGTGGGTCAGAAGATCGAGACGAGCCTGCTGCAGACCGCCCTGTCCCTGCACTCGCTGCAGATGACCCGCGTCGCCGGCGTCGCGGCTCGCGGCGCCGTCCGCATGGAGGGCCCCCGCGCGGCGTACCTGTGCGCAGACGGGCGATACGTCCTCAACACCACGATCAACATCCGTAGGGGCTGGGACACGCTCTGCGACACGTTCCCGCTGGTGGAGCTGGTGGGCGACCCGCGCTTCCTCACGCCGGAGGGGCGCCTGGATCACACCGCGGAGATCGAGGAGATCCTTGCGCGGCAGTTCCTGACGAAGCCAGCGAAGGAGTGGGAGGCGCTGTTCAAGGCGGCGGGACACACGGCGAGCGTCGTCAACGAGATCGACGACATCTTTAACGACCCGCAGGTCATCGCCAATGACATGGTCACCACCTTCGAGCAGCCCGGTCTCGGGATGACGGAGGCGGTGGGGCGCCCGTTCCGCCTGTCCGGGAGTGCCGCCCTGCCGTGGTACCGGCGCCCCGCGCCGCACCTCGGCGAGCACACGGAGGAGGTTCTGCTGGAGATGGGCTACAACGAGTCCGATGTCGCGGCGATGCGCGCCTCCGGAGCGCTCGGCCGCGTCCCCAACCTCGGCGACGCCTGATCCTCGCGCCGCCGAGGCGGCCGCCGGTGGCTGCGAACGAGAGAAGCCCGCCTTTCGGCGGGCTTCTCCTCGTTCGCATGCTGGAGGCGAGCGCGCCTCTCGCGCCTCGGAGGACTACCGCTTGATGCTCGTCAGGCCGTTCTTGACACCCTCGGTGGCCCAGCCGTTCCACGGCACCGTGAAGAATTTGAAGCCCTTGTCCACGTAGAAGTTGGGGTCCATCCCCGGCGGGATGAAGTACATGCCGGGCACGACGCCGTGGTTCTTGCAGGCAGCCGCGATCTTGTCCAGCCCGCGCTGGTACGTGTCGGACGGGTAGTCCAGCGGCACGCCGAGCTCGATCGAGAGGTCCGAGGGGCCGACCAGCAGGACATCGATCCCCGGGACGCTGAGGATCTCGTCGAGGTTGGCGATGGCCTGGTTGGTCTCGATCATCGGGATGATCAGGAGCTCGTTGTTCACGGCGTCGAGGTAGTCGCGGTAGTTCTTGTACTCGCCCCACTCGCCGCGGACGCCGGAGTTGCTGCGGTCACCCAGCGGGGAGTACTTGCAGGCCCGCACCATCGCCGCGGCCTCTTCCTTGGTGTTGACCATGGGCGCGATGATGCCCCGCGCGCCGGCGTCCAGCGCGAAGCAGATCAGGTCCGCGCGGTTGTCGCTCACGCGAATGATCGGCGCGGCCTTCTTGCCGCGCATCGCCTGCACCGACGGCCCCAGCTGCTTGATCTCCACGGGCGAATGCTGGGTGTCGAAGAGCACGAAGTCGAAGCCGGCATCCGCGAGGAAGGGGACATCGGTGGCCGGCGAGCCGGACGTGCCGACGACGGTCTTGCCGGACTTCAACAGATCCTTGACTGCGTTCATGTAACTCGAACCTCCAGAGCTCAGACTAATGCCAGATGACGTCCCGAGGAGTGGTGTAGGAGTGATCTCCGGCGCGTCGCCGATTCTCGCACATCGCTTCAACTGCGAGTACGCCGCAGCCGATCCGCTTTTGGCCGTGTCAACGTTTGCGGGTGGGCTGGCGCCGGGATTGGCCTCGTTCCGCCGGCGAGTCCCGGCGGGTGCAGGCCCTGTGCGGGTGAGTGGGGGCACGGCCGTTGGTGAACACGCACTAGGTGCTGCTGGACCTGCATCATCCGGCTCGGAGGTGTGCGTGTTGCCGGCACGTCCACGGCGGGCTCCGCCGCTCGCGACTGATCGCCTCAGGGCCCGCGGCGATCACGCCTCGGACGGGACGGCGAGGGCGACCTCCATCGGCTGTCCCCAGGGCATCGTGATCGACCGCACATCCAGCCGGAACCGTCCCGGTGTCTCGAGCTTCGGCGGCAGTGCCGCGCCGGCCCCACGGCCGACGAGGATGACGTTCCCGCAGCAGCAGGACTCGGGCGGGGGGTCGGCCCGCGAGCGATCGAGCGCGAACCCCGCGTCGCAACCGCAGTAGCAGTCGTAGTTCACGTTGGCGCCCGCCTCGGTTCGCTCGACCCGATAGGCGGCAGGTTTCCAGTCAGTGGTGAGGTTCGGATGCAGGCCGCTCGCCGCGTGCACCTCGTCGGGTGCAGGACCATCCACGGGGCCGAGGGGATACCCGGCCTCTGCCAGCGCACTCGAGATCCGGTCCAGTGCGGCCCCGGACTCGACGTCCACGACGAACGTGCGCGCGTTCGCATCTCCCGAGATGAACCGAGCGACGCCGCTGGCGTTCGTGGCCTCGCGGATCGTCGCGATGCAGTGCTCGCACGTGATCTCAGGCGAGGAAAGGAGGAACTGCATGAACCCACGCTCCCCTCGCGACATCATCACTGCGACGATCCGTGCGGCGCGGGATCGTCAGCGCTTGCTCCGGTCGCCATAGATATGGATCCGGTTGAACGTCTCACCGGCCGAGAGGAACCAGTCTCCGGTCACGGGGGCGTCGTCCTGGAGCGGATCGGGGACCACCTCACGCGTCGAGTGAATCCTGCGCGGTCCGAACTCTGGGAGCCTCACGGGCGCCTGCGTGGTGACCACGGTCGGGTTGCGGTACCCCAGCGCGCGGGCGACGCGGATGGATACGGCGTCCACGCCGCCGAACGCGACGTCGTCGGGCTCAATGTGCCAGCTCACCTGCGGTTCCCCTCCAGCCCCGCCGGCCCATCGATCCTATCCCGGGCGTCGATAGCCGGGCATCCGGCATCCAGCGGCATGCCGCTCGCGCTGCGGGCGGGCGCACCTCAGGCGCGCAGCAGCCGCTGGATACGAGCGCACGTGCGGTCGCGCGCCGCTCAGAATCGACCTCGGCGGAGGTTCCATGCATGCGGGTCCACCTTGACGGGGCAGGCGGCTGCCGTAGCATGCAATATAACGTGCGTGATGAGACGCACGCTGACTCTCCGGAGGGAACACCGATGACAGCTCAGGACTCCAACGTATGGATCAGCCCCCGCTCCGCCCTGGTGAGCCGGCGGGGTGTGATCAGGGGTAGCGTCGTGACAGGCCTCGGCCTCACGGGGGCGGCCCTGGTGGGATGCGGCGCCACGCCGAAGCCCGCGGCTCCGGGACAGGCGACACCGGCCGCGGGGACCCCGTCCACGGCCGCCACCGGCCGTGCCGGCGTTCCGGTGGTGAAGGGAACGATCAAGGAGGGTGGGACCTACACCGCCTCGATCACCGCGACCTCCTCGACGCAGGACATGCACACGACGAACACGTCGTTCTGGCAGACCATCAGCGAAGGTCCGATGATCGCGGATGCCTACACCGGCCAGCCGCAGGCGAACCTGGTGGAGAAGTGGGAGGTCCCGGACTCAACGCACATCGTTTTCCACGTGCGGAAGGGCATGAAGGTACACAACAAGCCCCCGTGGAACGGGCGCGAGTTCGATGCCGAGGACCTCGCCTTCAATATGGACCGGACGGTCGGCAACACCGCCGCGGCCGAGGGCATCCCGAAGGCCGCGTTCCTGCACTCCGACTGGTTCACGGGGATCGACAAGCTGGAGGCGGTCGACAAGCACACCATGCGGGCGAGCCTGCGGGCCCCGTCCAGCGCATTCCTCACCAACATGGTGGATCATCGCAACATGATGATGCCGAAGGGCGTCGTGGAGGTCGGGTTCAAGGACCCGCTGAAGCTCGCCGGCCTCTCCGCGTTCGTGCTGGACGAGTTCGTCCCGGGCGTGCGCGAGGTCTACGTGAAGAATAAGGAGTACTGGAAGCCCGGGCAGCCGCACTTCGACAAGATCGTGAACACGGTCACGGCGGACCGCGGGGCCGACCTGGCGGGGTTCATCAGCAAGCAGTTCGCCACCTTCTCGGCCGGGTCGGAGCAGGACGTGCAGACCGTGCTGAAGGCGCGGCCCGACGCCCTGCTGTACAAGACCATCGGCATCTCGTGGTATCACCTCCGCCCGCACTTCAAGCACGGCTCCTTCGGTGACTTCCGCGTGCGCAAGGCGATGCAGCTGGCGATCGACTACAAGGAGATCGGCGACGGCTACCACGGCAGCGGCTGGGCGTACGTCATGGGGCTCCACTCCTCCTTCCCGGAGTCCTGGAGCGACGAGAAGGTCAGGACGCTGCCGGGCTACAACCCGGCCACGAAGGCCAAGGATCGCGAGGAAGCGGTCAAGCTGATGACGGCCGCCGGGCACGAGAAGGGCGAGGGGATCACCTTCGACCTGCTGACTTCTCCGGGATGGTCGTTCAGTGACGCCACGAAGGAGAACGCGCTGCGGTTCCAGTCGCAGATGGTTTCCCTGTGGCCGAACATGAAGATCGCGGTCAAGACCGCGACCGATGTCGCGTCGTTCGCGAAGGCGCAGGCGGAGAAGAACATCCAGATGGTCTCGTACGCCATCGGCGGGCAGCGGGACATCAGCTCCGAGGCGTACTCGAACTACCACACGAAGGGCGTTCGCAACGCCGGCGCGTTCTCGAACCCCCAGGCCGACGCCATGATCGAGAAGGCACTGATCACCCTCGACCTCAACGAGCGCAAGGAGATCTTCGCCGGGAAGGATGGGTTCCTGGAGAAATTCTTCAACGAGTGGCAGGCCATGTTCATGTTGAGCGTGTACCCGTCGAACACGCTGGTGCAGCCGAACATCCAGGGCTACGACCAGCTGGTGGGGCCGTGGGCCTCGGGACGGGCCTCCGCGCTGAGGGGTGCTCTCGGGTACGTCTCGTAGGCCCTGACGCACGCCGATGGCAGTCCCGATCCGACTCCGGATTCGGGGCACCGGGGGGCAGCCGGGCATATCACAGATGTGTTGACTCGGCTGCCCCGGTTCGGATACAAGGCGAAGACATCTCTATCGAGCAGCGCGAACCTCCGCGGGAGCGGGCGCGTTGCGCAGTCGAAGGGCAGTACGGTGAAGATCGGGCTGATGATGCCGAACTACGCACGATGGTTCCGGGACGACGCCATCTGGGACGTCTGCCTGAAGGCCAAGGAGTTGGGCTTCGATGCCCTGTCCTTCGTCGACCACGTGATCATCACGCGCGCCCAGTACGCCGGCATGGGCAACGGCTACATGGAGCAGTACATGGCGATGTGCTACGTCGCCGCCGTTACGAACGCGCAGGGGTGGAAGCCCATCCTCACCCAGGCCATCAACGTGATCCCGTACCGCCCGCCGGTGCTGCAGGCGAAGATGGTGGCGACGCTGGACTCGCTCTCGGGTGGGCGCCTGATGATCGGCGCCGGCTCCGGCTACCAGGAGTTCGAGTTCAAGTCGCTCGGCCTGGACATCACGAAGCGCGGCGAGATGACGCGCGAGTACGTGGAGTGCATGCGCGAGCTGTGGAAGAACCAGGTCGCGTCCTTCCACGGGAAGTACTCGGACTTCACGGACATGACCATCTCCGTGCGGCCCACCACGCAGCCGTACCCGCCGATCATCTACGGGTCGCACGGCCCCGGTCCGCGCCGTGACATCGCGAAGATGTACCAGGGGAACATCGAGGGCTTCAACACCAAGGATCCGGAGTCGGTGGCGAAGTACCAGGCGAACATCGATGACCTGGAGCGGCGCTGGAAGGAGAACGGTCGCTCCGGCCGGCCCTTCCAGATGTGCATGAACCGGGCGCATCTCACCACCAGCCGCGAGGAAGCCGGCCAGGTGGTGACGAAGGGCGTCACGCCGCGCGGCGTCGACCGGCCGACCTCGCAGCCCGAGCGGCTGGCCGAGGGCGAAGAGCGCGTGTACATGTCCGACTACCACCTGACGCTCGTGGACGACTACGTCGACCAGTTGCGGCACCAGGAGGCGCTGGGCATGGACATGGCCCTCATCTGGCTCCCGTCCTACAACTTCCGGGGGCTGAACAACCTGCAGCTCCAGCTGCAGCAGATGGAGCTGGTCGCCGAGCACGTGCTGCCGAAGCTCAGCAAGGACACGACGCCCATCGAGATGGACTTCGAAGGCACGCTGCACCGGCCGTTCGGCGACGACATCCACGGGATGGACGGTCCGATGCGATCCGCCGCGAGCACCGCGAGGGCGTAGCGGCGCATTCCACCGTTCGCGGTGAATCCCGACGAGGGCGAGGCGTGAAGCCTCGCCCTCGCCGTGCGCCTACTCGGGAGTCGTGCCGACCGCGCCCCGAGGATGCCCATCCCCGGGGACGGCGGCGACCTATGAAATCGCCCCGGCCGCGACGCGCATGCACCCCCTTCCCGGGGCCCCGGCGCACTGGCGGTCACCGCTGCTCGTATGATGACCGCGCCCGGCGAGATGCCGGGGCGGCGGTGAGCACGCGGGAGGTACGAAGGTGCCGGTCAACTTCGCGACGGTGGAGCCGATCATCCTCGAGGCCAGGAAGCGCCTGGCGCAGGGCGCGTGGGACTACCTGGTGGGTGGCTCCGAGTCGGAGACGGCGCTGCGGCAGAACCGGGCCGGGTGGGACCGGCTGGCATTCAAGCCGCGCGTGCTCGTCGACGTCTCGGACGTGGACACCTCGACGACGCTGCTCGGTCACCGGCTGCGCATCCCGGTGATCGCGGCGCCCGTCGGTGGGCTCGATCAACTGACGCCCACTGGCGCGGGCGCGGTCGTCGAGGCTACCGCCGAGTTCGGGACCGTACCGGTGGTCAGCTCCGTCGCGGGGCACGAGCTGGAGGAGATCGCCTCCGCCGCACCGGACAGCACCAAACTGCTTCAGCTCTACATCCGCGGCGACCGGGACTGGGAGCGGATGATGATCGGGCGGATGAAGGCCGCCGGGTACTCGGCGCTCACGATCACCGTCGACACGGCGGTCGGTTCGCGGCGCGAGCGGCCGATGCTGAGTATCGGGGCGAACACGCCATCCGGCGCTGCGCGAGCCGGCCAGGCGCCGCCGCCCGCGTACGGTGCGATGGTCACCTGGGAATCGATCGACCGCTACCGCGAGATGTCCGGGGTGCCGCTCCTGCTGAAGGGCATCCAGACGGCCGAGGACGCGGCGCTTGCCGTGGAGCACGGCGCGAGCGTGATCTGGGTCTCGAACCACGGCGGTCGGCAACTCGACCACGCGCGCGCGAGCGCCGACGCCCTGCCCGAGATCGTGGCCGCGGTGGGCGGCCGCGCCGAGATCGTCGTCGATGGCGGCATCCACCGGGGCACGGATGTATTGAAGGCGCTCTCCCTCGGCGCGACGGCAGTCGCGATCGGGCGGCTGCAGGGGTGGGGCCTGGCCGCCGCGGGGAAGGACGGGCTGGTCCGCGTCCTGGAGATCCTCGAGGACGAGCTCCGCTCGGCCATGGGCCTGCTGGGCGTGACGCGTGTCGGCCAGCTCGGGCCGCAGTACGTCTGCACGACGACGCCCGTGACGCCGGCCCACGAGATGAGCTCCTGGCCGAACATCCCGGGCGACCGCATCGTCTAGCGATGCACGGCGTCCCGCGCCGGGCGTCACCGTTCGAGTGGCCACTCGGGCCGTGCGCAGGTCGCGGGCACACGCGGCGTCGAGGCACGCCCGCTGGAACGAGGCGCTACTGGGCCGCCGCGCCGGGGGCGTGCTGCTGCCGGATTCGAACCGCCACGCGCAGGCTGTTCGCCACGTTGCCCGCGAGCAGCGCGCCGACCAGGTAATAGACGACGCCGGTCGTCATGAACAGCGCGTACGCCATCGCGGCCACTAGCGCGCCGTACCAGAGCTGGTCCCGGTAGCGCGCCGGGCTCGTCGGCGGATCGTCGAGCATGTAGAACGCGAAGAAGACCGCCATGTGCACGCCGGGCGATCGGAAGATCTCGGCGACCTCGATGCCCGCGGGGCCGAGCCCGGTGAGCGTGAACAGGCTGAAGTACGTCCCGAGGAACGTGAGCACCAGCGGCAACTTGTTCACGTAGTCCGCGATCCAGATGCCGGGGAGGAGGACGACGAGCAGCCCGAGAACGCCGTAGCCGGGGAGTGCGCCCCACCAGCTTTCGCCCTGTCCAAACAGCAGGTGCGCCAGCACGAGTCCCAGCACGGCCGGGTTGAAGATGTTCGCGGAACCGGCTCGGAGCAGGTGCTTCGCGGCGATGCCGGTCGCCGCCGCCACCGCCGCGACGTGCACGGGAGCGTACGGATCCAGGATCATCGCGACCACGAGCCCGGTCAGGATCGCACCGCCGGGGAACTCGAACGCGCGGCGTGTCGCGGCCCGCGCGAGGACGTCGGTGACGGCTGCCGCCGCCACGCTCGCGGCGAGCCCGGGGAGCGTCTGCCCCGCGCCGGTCGCGGCCGACCCCAGCGCGGCGAGCGACAGCACGAGGGCCAGCATGTAGCCTTTCGGCGATCGCAGCGCGTGCCGGATGGAGGCCATCGCGCGCCCGGCCCGCGTCCCCCGCGTTGCCCACGCGCTCACCCGATCGCCGCCCGCAGCCCCGGCGTCTCGATGGCCGCGCCGCCGGGATCGATCAGGAGCGCCTCCACCTCGAAGTGCGCGAGCATGGGCAGTGCACGCGCGGGGCCGAGGACGTACACCGCCGTCGCCAGAGCGTCGGCCACCGCCGCGCTCGTGGCGAGGACGGTGGCGCTGGCGAGCAGGCGAGGGGAGCCCCCGGAGGCGCGGTCGATGATGTGGTGCCCCTCGGCGCCGTCCGGGCGGCGGCGCAGGTAGCCCCCCGACGTGCACACCGCCAGGTCGCGCACGTGCAGCACGCGATAGGCACGGTCCGGCGCGAGCGGGTCGCGGATCTCCATCGGCCACGCGGCCTCCCCGGGAGGGGCCCCGCGCGCCACGATGTCGCCGCCGGCGTTCACGATGTGGTTCGGGAAGGCGTGCAGCTCCCGGCTGGCGAGATCGACGGCGAGGCCCTTCGCGATCGCGCCGAGGTCGAGCGTCATTGGCGCGCGCAGCGTGACGGTGCGCTGCTCCGGATCGAGGACGATGTCGCGATACGAGACGCGGCCGGCCGGTGCGCTGTCCGTCGCGCCCCGCGGACTCGATGACGCCCCGTTCCGGTAAGCGTAGCGGAAGCCGGCGCGCACCATGGCGTCGCCCACGGTGGGATCGAACGCCCCGCCGCTGATCTCCGCGATGACGAGCGCGACCTGGAGCAGCTGGAAGAGCAGCTCGCTCACCGGCACCGGGACATCGACGGTGGAAGAGAGCCTCGACAGCTCGCTGGTGCTGTCAAAACGGCTGCACGAGGTCTCCACGAGGTGGAACCAGTTGAACGCCCGGGAGATCGCTGCGCGCGCGGCCTCCGGATCGCGTGACCACGCCTCCATGTGGACCGCCGTGTCCATGAAGACGCGCAGCTGCGCCGTGCGGACGGCGGCTGCCTCGATCACAGCGCCGCCTTGCGCAGCGCGTCGTTGACGGCGCGGACGTACGCGTACGTGCTGTCCGTGGCGCCAGTCACCCGCGTGATGTTCATGATCCCCTGCAGCTCGATCACCTGCGGTGGCAGCGAGACGATGCGGTCGCAGGGGTACCGCGTGCCGCACTCCGTGATCTCCGCCGAGACAATGAGTCCACCCTCGATCACCACCTCGACGTCGATCGTGCCGTGGGGGCCCCGGCCGGTGCCCGGGTAGGCACCGTCGCGGTAGGGAGAGGCCTCGGAGAGCGGCGGAGGCGTCGGGCGAGCCACGGGGGCCGTGCCCGCAGGGGGCGTTGATGGCCCGGGGCCGGCAGTGGCGATCGCGGCGAGCGCCTGCAGATCACGCTGGTCGTCCGGGAAGCGCGTCTCCATGTACCCGGCCGCGTACACCGCGAGGATCGCCGATGAGCTCAGTGCGACCAGGCCGCGCGAGATCCGGCGTCCCCGCGGCGGCAGCCGGAGCCGGAACGGGTGCACCGCTCCCGCCCAGCGGTCCGCGCCCCGCTCGCTCACGGCACGAACACCGTCAGGGTGCCGTGGAGCGCCGGGTGCAGCGGGTCGACGACCTGGTAGGTGCCGGGCTTGAGCGCATAGAAGCGCAGGACATCCACACCGGTGCCGGCAACGTACGCATGCACCTCGGTCAATGTCGGCTTGACTCCGCCCGGCGAGGTGCCGCGCCAGTCGATGAAGTCCTTGGCATGATGGGCCCCGTGCTCGTCGTCGGTGACGCCCGCCTCTCGAGTCATGTCCTCCCTGGGGGCGAGCCAGAGGATCTGCGTCGCGTCCAGCCCCTGGACGCGGTAGTGGTACTCATCCTTCGAGCGGTTGCGCAGGATCAGCTGGATGCTCGGGCCCGCGGGCACGCGAACGTCGATGGGCTCGTAGCCCTGCTCCGACACGTCGATGTTGACGGTGACGGCCGGGGCCTCTGAGTCCGGGTAGATGCGCGCGCCCGCGTTGGCGGGAGCCAGGCCGCAGCCGGCGATGGCGAGCGCAATCGCGGCCAGCGAGGGAAGAACCAGCCACCGTGCGCGCGCCCGCCATCGCCGGATCATCGGGTGCCTCCCAGCAGACTACGGCTGCTTGCCGAGGTAGGCCAGGTATGCGACCACGGCCTCGAGGTCGGCATCATTCAACTTCACGATCTTCATCAACTCGACGTTCGCGAGTGCGGTGCGAACGCGATCGATATCCAGTCCGCGGTTCGGCGGGGCGGCGACGCCTGCGGGGCCGTTGCCCTTGCCGTCCATGCCGTGGCAGGCCGCGCAGCCCACGCCACCTGCCTCCTTCTCGAAGATCACCTTCCCGCGTGCGAGCAGCGGGTCGCCCCCGCCTGACGCGGCGGCGCCGGTTGCGGGTGCAGCGGCGGCTGGCGCGGCGGCGCCGCCCGAGGCACTCGACGGGGCGGGCGCGCTCGCGGAGGTGCTCGCGGGGGAGGCCGGGGTGTCCGAGGCCGCCCCGCCGCCGCATGCAGCGCTGGTCGCGATGGCCGCGAGGACGGCGAGCGTGATGGCGCCGGTACGACGTGCTCTCCACGTGTTCACGGTGCGTGACCTTTCCTGGCAGCGGCGCTACTGGCCGCCGAGCGACTTGACGTAGGCCGCCACGGCCTCCATCTCGTCATCGTTCAGCTTGATGAATTGCATCACCGGCACGCCGCCGTTCAACGCGGGGCGAATGCGGGTGATGTCGAGGCCGCGGATGTTCGGTGCGCCGAGGTTGGCCACACCGTCGCCGCGCCCCGTCACGCCATGGCACATCTTGCAGCCGGCGCCGCCGCCGGCGGTCTGCTGGAAGATCACCTCACCCCGGGCGATTAGATCCTTCTCGGGATCGCCCGTCGGAGGCGGCGGTGTCGCCGCCGCCGGGGCGGGTGCGTTCGGCTCACTGGCGCTCGTGGCGCCCGCCTTCGATCCCGCCGCGCCGCTGCACGCGATCGCGAGGACCGCGGATGTGGTGGCGAGGGCAAGCAGCAGGCCGCGAGCGGGCCTGATCCTGTTGCCGGTCATGATCGTTCTCTTTCTCTGGCCGCTCTCGCGGTGCGATTCCTCGACATTCCATCGCGCCGAACGCAGAACGTGCTCCGGCCGCTGCGGTGGACCGGAGCACGTTCCTTGACGCCCTGCGGTCCTACCGGGCCGGAGCCGCAGTCGGGCTGCCCGCAGGCGTGGTGGCCTTCGGCGCGGCGGGCGTGCCGGTGGGGGCCGGGGTGGCGGCGGCTGCAGCCGCGGCCTTCTTCATGTTTTCCCACATCTCCTTGCCGGGAGTGGCGTGGTCCGCCAGCAGCGTCCCCGCGCCGTCCGCCGCGTACCGCACGAAGGCGCCGGAGTGCGTGTCACCACCGTACGAGACGGGGATGCGCGCCTTCACCGTGAATGTCTTCGTGTCCAGCACGATCGTCTCGAACGTGCCCGAGCTGCTGATCCACATCTCGTTCTTCGCGGGGTCCGGGTGCAGGATGCCGTGGTCGATGATCTGGCCACCGGTCTCGATCGGCATGCTCACGATGTTGTTCGGCACGGACATGGTCTTCGTGTTCATGACCGCCACACCGCCGCCGATGTTGTGCGTGCCCTCGCCCTTGCCCATGATGAACAGCTGCGTCTGGTCGTAGCTCAGGCGAATGCCGTACGGGCCGGCGACGCCGGCGCTGCCGCGCGCCACCACCTGGTTCGTGGCGAGGTCGATCTTGTAGATCATGCTGCCGTGTCCGTCAGCCACGTACAGCGTCTTGCCGTCCGCGGTGGCCGCCGTGCCGATCGGGTGGTTGCCGACCTCCGGGATCACCGTGACGGACCCGTCCTTGAGGTTCAGCTTCGCCATCGAGGCCACGTGCGCCGGAGCCTCGCGGATCCAGTCAGAGCCCATCGAGACGAACAGGTATTGTCCGGTCGGATCGGCCGAGACGTACGGGTGCCCCATCGGCATCACGTCGTCGTACGTGATCGCCTTGACGACCTTGTTGTCGTTTTTCGGATCGAGCAGGAAGTGCGGGCCGCCGTTGGCGCCGAAGCCGTACTCCAGCAGCACGCGATCCTTGCCCTCGAAGTCCGTGAAGGCAGTGACGTGGTGGATGTCCTGAGAGCGGTCCTTGCCCTGGACCTTGCTGAGCTGGCGCAGCACCTTGTCCAGCTTGAGCGTCCGGGCGTTCACGACCAGCGTGACGTCCTGGCGGACCTTCTTGTCATCCTCGTATGCATAGCCGATGTATGCCCACTGGCCGTCAGGCGAGACGCCCAGTCCGTGCGGCTGCCGAATGGCGGTGCCGCCGAGGTCGAACAGCGCGGACGCGACCGTCTCCTTCGAGTTCGCGTCGATCACCTGGATGCCCGGCAGCTTGTCCGTCTTCGACGGCCGGTGCGCGTAGCCCTGGCCGATGCTGGTGAAGTACACCAGCGGGTGCGCCTTCAGATCCCAGGCGTTGTCGCCCTTGGAGTCGTAGGTGGAGACCAGCTGGAGGCCGCCTCGCAGTGATTCCGGCGTGTTCCAGCCGGACGGCGCGGCGCCCTGTGCGGCCGGCTGCAACTGGCCGGCCTGCACGACCTTCGTGGGTTCCGCCTTGCCCTTCTGGGTGCAGGCGACTCCCCCGATCAGGGCGAACGTCAGCAGCGCGACGAGCCCGACTTTGACCGATGGTGTCTTCATAGCCCCTCCTGTTCGCCGTGCATCCGGGCTCGCGCGGTTCCGGGGCGCTTCCACGGAACCGCGGGCGGGTGCGGTTGTCCAGAGGGATCATGGGCTCGCGGGCGCGGGCGGAGAACACAAGAAGTAGTGGCCGCCGCCGCCCACGAGAACGTCCGGGGTCAGCATGACGAAAGTCCCGCGGCGCGGCAGGACTTCCCGCGATCAGTGGCTCAGGTAGCCGTGCTCCAGGGCCCACGCCACCACCTGCGCGCGGTTCCTGAGGTGCAGCTTGTTGAAGATGTTCTTCATGTGGAAGTTGACGGTGTTCTCGGAGATGCGCAGCGTGCGCGCCGCCTCGCGGCTGGTCGCGCCACGCGCGACCTCGCTCAGCACCTCGCGCTCGCGGGGCGTGAGGCCCGCCTCGTGCGAGTCGACGGCGGACGCGCCGTCATCGGACTCCCGAACGCGCGTGAACTCGCTGAGCAGCGATCGGGCCAGCCGGGGCGAGATCACCGGCTCGCCGCGGCGCACCTGCTCCACGAACTTCCCGAACTCCTCCTCGGAGAGGTCCTTCAGGAGATAGCCCTCGGCACCGCTCTTGACCGCATCGAACAGATCACGCTCGTCGTCCGAGACGGTGAAGATCACGACGCGCACGGCGGGCCACTCCGCCTTGATCGCGCGCGTCGCCTCCAGGCCGTTCATGACCGGCATGCGGATGTCCATGAAGACGATGTCCGGCTGGGTGTCGCGTACGCCGTTGATCGCCGCGACGCCGTCCGCCGCCTCGCCCGCGATCTCGAATCCCCACGCGCGCAGCAACGAGGCGAGCCCGGCGCGGAACAGCGCGTGGTCGTCCACCAGCAGGACACGCATGCGGTGCTCCGTGGTGGTCACCGGCGGACGGGCAGCCGCACGATCACCCGCGCGCCGCGTCCCGCCGCGCTGGCGACGATGAAGGTCCCGCCGACGGCCTGGGCGCGCTCGCGCATCGTCTGCAGCCCGAAGCGCGGCCGCGCGACGCTGGGCAGGGACGCGGGATCGAAGCCCATCCCGTTGTCGGAGACCTCCACCTGCATCGAATCGCCGTCCACCGTGAGCGTGACGCGCGCCGCCGTGGCGCCGGAGTGCTGGCGCGTGTTGCTGAGCGCCTGCTGCACGATGCGGATCAACTGGATCTCGCTGCCCGCCGGGAGGGAGACCATGGCCACCTCCGGCGACACGTCCAGCTGCACGTCGATGCCGAACGCCTCGCGGTAGGCGTCCACGTACTCGGCCAGCGTGCACGCCAGCCCGCGATCGACCGGGGAGGAGCGCAGCGCGAGGATGTTGTCGCGCACGTCTGCGTACAGCGAACGCGCTGCGGTATCCAGCCGGCGCAGCTCATCCGTCGCCGCGTCCTGCTGGCCGGTGTCGAGCAGCCGGCGCACCGCCTGGACCTGTGTGTTCACGTAGCCCAGCACCTGGCCCAGCCCGTCATGCATCTCCCGGGAGATACGCTCGCGCTCGCGCAGCGTCGACACGTCCTCGACCTCGCGGTGGAGATTCGCGTTCTCGATCGCGGTCGCGATCTGCTCGCCGATCGCGTCGAGCAGCGCGCGCTCCTGTGGCTCGGACATCGCGCGCGGATCGCGGGCCGCGAGGATCATCACCCCCATCAGCGACCCTCCGAACCGCAGCGGGGTGATGCAGCACGCGCTGTACCCCGCCGCGGCGAGCGCCGGCGAGAACTCCGGCGTGCCGGCCGTGATGCGCCTCGTCGTGCCGTGCGCCGGGTCGTCGACCAGCTCGCCGGCGCGCCACCGCGTCTCGCCGAGCAGCGGCGGGGCGTCGCTCCTGTCCACGCGGTGCAGGACCAGGACATCCCCGGCCGGTAGCCAGAACTCGCCCGCGTCCGCGCTGGTCAGCTGCGTCACCACCTCCAGGGATCGCGTGAGCACCTCGTCCAGCACGAGCGAGGACGAGACGGCTGCCTGCACGCGGAGCAGCGCGGACAGGTCGCGGTTCTGACGCTGCGACTGCTCGTAGAGCTGGGCGTTCTGGATCGCCAGGCCCAGCTGCTGTCCCACGTTGCGGAGGAACTCGCGGTCGTCATCGTCGAAGCGATACGCGCTGCGGTACGCGACGACGACGATCCCGTTGATCGTGCCGGACGACACCAGCGGCACGCTCATCCCGGAGCGGATGCCCTCGCGGGAGGTGTGATGCAGGACATCGGGGTCGTCGAAGACGTCGCCCCACCACACCGGCCGCTTCGTGCGCAGGACCTCGGTGGCGACGGGGTCGTCGGCCAGCTTCGCGCGCTGGATGCGCTGCACCACGTCGGTCGAGAAGCCGCGGGCCCCGATCGCGGTGTGCTCAGCCTCGTCCGCGTGCAGGCGGCAGACGAGGCTGGCGTCCGCTCCGGTGGCGGTGACGATCTCGTCCAGTCCGTGCGAGATCGTCGCGTAGAGATCCAGGTTCTCGGCCGTCACGGCGGCGATGCGGTTCAGCGCGGCCATCTGCGCGGTGCGCTTCGCGGCGCGCGCCTCCATGCGCTCGATCTCGCGGAACACGACGAGGGCGAAGGCGGACACCGCGCCGGTGACGCCAACGAGGGTGATCAGGACGCCGGGTGTCGAGTACCAGAACGCGCGGTCTGTGCCTTCGCGCAGGAGATCGAAGAGCACCAGGAACACCACGGGGCCCACGATCGTGGCCCAGCGGAGGCGGCGGAGATCGGAGAGGATCCCTCGCGCCCGGCGGAACTCCGCGCTGCTTCGGATCGCCACCTGTTCCATCAATGGCCAGAGTATCAACACGGCCGGACGCACACGCTACCAGTTCAGGTGGGGCCCGCCCGCGACGTATCAGGACCTTGGACCCTCCGCCGCCCCCGGCGGCGCTCCCATACTTGAGGTCGACGGAGGGAGGCCGCACATGACCGGCAAGGGGTCCCCGGGGACCGTCACGCGCATCGCGGCCGCCGGAGCGGCGGCCCTGGCGGCATCGGCGGTGCTGCCCGCCGCGGCACTGGCGCACACCGGTGCGGACGTCCCGCTCTCCCACACCCTGCTCGAGGTCGGCCAGTGGGCGCTGGGCGTCGCCGGCGTCCTCGGCGCTGCAATCGGGCTGCTGTGGGCGCGCGCGCGGCTGCGAGGGCGCGGCGAATGACGACGCCCAGCGCTCTCGCCGGGCCCGGCGGGCGCTGGCCACTCGTGGGCCGCGTCCCGGCCGGCGCGTGGATCTTCGTCGCGCTCGTCGCGGTGACGGTGGGCGCGTGGATCGCCCTGGCGTACCTGCTCAGCGGGATCAGCGGCCGCACCAGCGCCGTGGAGGCGCAGCGCGTGATCCGCTCGCTCTCCAGCACCACCGCGAAGCGCGGAGTCTTCGAGCTGACCGGGGTGGTGGCGACACCCGATTACTTCCGCGTGACGGACCGCGGCGATGAGCTGTTCGCGATCGATCCGGCGAAGAACCTCGCCACGATGGTGGACTCGCCGGAGTACTTCGACGCCTTCAACCAGGGATCGAAGGAACTCGGACTCGACCCGCAGCGCTACCTGTCGCTGCTGGTGACCGTGAACATCCACGACGGAACGCTCCCGGAGCCCGAGTCGTGGCTGCCGCTGGCGGTGCTGACGTCCGGCGAGGCACGCGTCTCGCCGGTCCCCGGCTACCGCGTCGCGTTCCGTTCCGAGCACCATCAGACGGTGGCGGTCCAGTTCCCGCGCCGTGACGCCGCCGGCCACGAGCTGCTGCGCAAGGAGGGCACGCTGTCGCTCGCGGTCGCCGGGCTGGAGCCGGGCGCCCCGCCCATGTCGGTCGACTGGCGGCTGCCCTTCGCGGCAACCTCCAGCATCGGCGCGATCACGGCCACCAGCACCATGGGCGGCATGCTGGCGGTCTTCGCCGGGTTGCTGGTGATCTTCTCGCCGTGCGCGATCCACATGACGGCGTACTTCCTGCCCCTGGTGACGGGCCTCGGGATGAAGGAGGTCCTGGACCGGTCAGGGGACGTGCGGTTCCGCATCCACGTGATCTCGCTCGGGCTCGCCTTCGTCGCGGGGTTCGTCGCGCTGTACACGGTGTTCGGCGTGGCCGCGGGGTTCGCGGGCCAGTTCTTCTCCGACACGGCGAAGCTGGCGCCGTACGTCACCCCGCTCCGCATCTTCGCCGGGAGCGTGGTGATCTTCATGGCGTTCCAGACGCTTGGCGTGTTCCGCCTGCCGTTCATGCTCAAACTGGGCATTCCCGGCCGCCCCCACGAGGCGGGAACGCGCGCCGGCTACTTCGCGGCCGTCGTCTCCGGCATGACGGTCTCGGTGGGCTGTCTGACGTGTGTCGGCGGATCGCTGCTGGCGGCGCTGCTGATCTACGCCGGCGCCTCGGGATCGCCGGCCACCGGCGGGCTCACGCTCTTCCTCTTCTCTTCGGGGATGAGCATCCCCTTCCTCCTGACTGCATTCGCGTTCCAGCGTGTCGTTCCGAAGTTCACCGGGGCGCGACGCCTGCTGCGCTACTCCACCACGGCGGCTGCCGCGGTGATGCTCGTGGTCGGCCTGCTGATCCTCAGCGGCAACGACACGATCTTCGAACGGCTGGTGACGTAGCCGCGGCCCATGCGGACGTGAGGCCGCCACGATGCGGCGCCTGACTGAGGGGCAGGTGATGGCATGGCGATGAAGTTCGGGATCGGGCTGTTCATCGTGCTCGCCGTCGTCGGGGTGGCCTCGCTCCTCGCGAGCCGCCAGGTGGGGCACTCGCACGACGCCGCCGGTGACCTCGCGCTGTTCGAGCAGCCGGCCGCGCAGACGCTCACCGTGAAGCTGGCGGACATCAGCTTCGCCCCCGCGGCGCTGCGTGCGCAGCGTAACTCCCTCGTGGAGGTCGCGCTGGAGAACACCGGCAGGCTGGACCACGACTTCACGATCAAGAAGATCGATGTCGATCAGGCGCTGGAGAGGTCCGGAGCGGCGCCGGCCGGCCATCAGCACGTGGACGAGTACGCCGTGCACGTCGCGCTGGGCGCGTCGCAGACGGCGCGTCTCCGCCTGCACCTGCACGCGCCGGGAACCTACACGTTCTTCTGCACGGTGTTGGGACACGAGCAGGCGGGGATGCGCGGCACGCTGGTCGTCGAGTAGCCGGCGCCGCCGGCACGCTCCGCCGCCGCGGTCCGCGCCCAGCCCCCCGTGCGCTCGGGGCGGCGGGGCGCCAGGCGGCTGCCGCGCGGCGGGCGAGCGCGCCCTGCTAGGGCGTGAGCGTGCTCCGCAGGAACGTCGTCAGACGGGTCAGCGCATCGTCGTGCCATCGGGTGTCGAAGAAGAACTCGTGCGGGGCTCCCGGGTAGTAGTGGGCCTGCACGGGACGCCCCAGCCCCCCCAGCGCCACCTCCATGGACCGGCTGTTCGAGACCGGGAGAACGGTGTCAGCCTCGCCATGGAGCAGCAGCACCGGCGCGGTCATCCCGAGCGCGACGAGCCCGGCTCCCGGCGGTGCGCCGGCGATCGCACCGATGGCCTGCGGGCGAGTGGTGCCGGAGGATCCGGCGAGCAGGGCCGTGATCGAGCCGCGCGAGTTCCCCACCAGGCCCACTCGATCGCCGCGAACGTCGGGGAGGGTGCGTGCTGCTGCGATGAGCGCCACGACGTCGTCGATCGCGGCGGTCGAGGTCAGAGGCTTGAGCGTCGGACCGTTCGGGCAT
>Ga0172380_10003859_pt1 | contig 19980 bp, 24 predicted proteins | sample Leawe162metaG_FD_119747 | JGI IMG/M metagenome (GOLD analysis project Ga0172380, IMG submission 119747) | Leachate microbial communities from a municipal landfill in Southern Ontario, Canada - Leachate well 162 metaG | ecosystem: Engineered > Solid waste > Landfill > Unclassified | place... | reverse complement strand
CCAACCTCCCCAAATCCCAGCTGACCCGTGCCCTTCACCGACATCGACAACCCTCCGCCTCAACAGCAGAGAATCACGATCAGCGAATTACGCAACGGTCCCCTTCATGGGGAGGGACGTCGGCGCAGCCGACAGGGTGGGGAAGCCGGACGCCGTGCCGGATGCTTCCGTATAGCGACAGACGTCCCCACCCGTCCGGGCTTCGCCCGTCCACCCTCCCCATGAAGGGGAGGGAAAAACTGATCTACTTCCCCGCCATCCCCGCCGCCGTCTCCAGCGCCCCGACCAGGGCCGGGACGCAGCAGGCGTTGAGGAAGTGGTCGCCGGCCGGGACCGTGATCATCGCCGTGGGCGCCGATACCCGGCTGGCCGCGAGCGCCCGGGCCGAGGCGAGCGGCACGAAGGTGTCGGCCTCGCCGTGCAACACCACCACCGGAACCTTCAGCCCGGCCAGCGCCGCCCGCGCGGCCGGCAGCTGCGGCGCCTGGCCGCGCACCTCGGCGATGGAATTCTTCAGGTCGCGCGGCAGCATCGGCCGGACCATGCCGCCCAGGCCCGTCAGGCGCCGCGCCGTCCGCCCGCGCTCGCCATAGAACGGGCTCATCAGCACCAGGGCCTGGACCCTGTCCGGGTAACGCGCGGCCATCAAGGTGGCGATCGGCGCGCCATAGGACTGGCCGATCAGGATCACCTTCTGGCCGGGCGCGGCATCCAGCATGGCCGACAGAGCCTCGGCCTGGTCGCTGATCGAACCGACCACGCCCCGCGGCTCGCTCTGGGCGAAACCCGGGCGGTCGGCGACGATCATCGTGAACCGCTCGGGCAGGGCCGCCAGCACCGGCGCCCAGTATTCCGACCAGGACGGCGTGCCGGTGACGACCACCACCTTCCAGGGCGCCGTCCGCGGCGTCTCCAGCGCCGACAGTCGCCAGGGATGGCCGCCAGCCTGGACCGCCACCCGCTCCATGGTCCCGGCCGGATAGTCGGCCGACGTCGGATACCGCTCAACGCTGGCGGCGCAGGCGGCCAGACCGACCGTGAGAGCGGACGCGGCGACAAGGCGGGCGATGCGGCGCATGGAACGTCTCCTGGGACGGGATCGCTGTCCCTCGGGACCGCCTATCCTGTTCCCAATCCGCGCCGGATTGAAGTTAAGCCTTGGTCATGGTGGCTCGGCCGGAACAGGACAAGCTGTCCCTCGGGACTGCTTGCCCTGTTCCGGCCGGCGCCGCGGGACTGGCTATCCAGTCCCAAGGGACAGGAAAGCCAGTCCTCGCCGTCCTATTCCGCCGCGACGCGGGCCGGGCTGACGACCATGTTCGCCAGCCGGCCGCGGATCAGCGTCTCGGCGTCGGCGACGATCCGCTCGACCAGTTCCTTGCAGCTGGGGATGTCGTGAATCAGGCCCTGGATCATGCCGGCCGACCAGATGCCGCCGTCGGTGTCGCCATTGGCCAGGGCGTCGCGGCCGCGCGTGCCGGCGACCAGCGCCTGAACGTCCTCGAATTTGGCCCCGCCGCGCTTCTCGATTTCGACCACCTGCTGGCTGACCGCATTGCGCATCACCCGGGCGGTGTTGTGCAGGGTGCGGAAGATCAGGTCGGTCTGGCGCTCGTCGTTGGCGACCATCTGCTGCTTGAAGGCCTCCGGGATCGGCGCCTCCTTCGTCACGCAGAAGCGGGTGCCCATGTTGATGCCGTCGGCGCCTAGCGCCAGGGCCGCGACCAGGCCGCGCGCGTCGCCGAAGCCGCCCGAGGCCAGCATCGGGATCTTGACCTTGTCAGCGGCGGCCGGGATCAGCACCAGGCCGGGGATGTCATCCTCGCCCGGATGACCCGCGCATTCGAAGCCATCGATCGAGATGGCGTCCACGCCCATCCGCTCGGCCGACAGGGCGTGCCGCACGGCCGTGCATTTGTGGATGATCTTGATGCCGTGCTGCTTGAAGTGATCGACGTGCTCCTGCGGCTTGTAGCCAGCGGTCTCGACGATCTTGACGCCGCTTTCGATGATCGCGGCGCGGTACTCGGCGTAGGGCGGCGGCTTGATCGCCGGCAGGATGGTCAGGTTCACGCCGAACGGCTTGTCGGTCATGTCGCGGGTGCGCTGGATCTCCCTGGCCAGATCCTCCGGCGTCGGCTGGGTCAGGGCGGTGATGAAGCCCAGCGCCCCCGCGTTGGCCACGGCCGAAACCAGCTCGGCCTTGCCGACCCACTGCATGCCGCCCTGGGCGATGGGGTGCTCGACGCCGAACAACTCGGTGAAGCGGGTCCTGATGGCCATGGGGTTCCTCTCCCGAACGATTGTTTGAGAGATAGTGGGCCATGTCACGCGGCGTCAGGCAAGAGGCCGTTCGAGGTCAGTCGGCGAGGAATTCTTCCAGCTCGATGGTCCGTTCGACCGTGCGTTGGAGCATGCACATGTTGGCGTCGATCGTGGACAGCGAGCCCCAGTCGGGGCTGTAGCGGGACTGGCAATCGGCGTCGCGGAAGGCGATCCAGGCGCGCTGGGCCTTCTGCAGGCCGGCCTTCTGGTCGGGCGTCATGCCGGCGATCAGGGCGCGGTAGGCCGCGTTCAGGGCCGCGTCCTGCACCGTCAGTTCAACGCCGACGCACTGGACCATGCCCATGGTCGAGGCGCCATCGGGCGAGTCGAGGCAGGCCTGGAAGGCCGGCGTGTAGCGGGCTTCGATCTTGACGGCGTCGACCGCCAGCGCGGGGGTGGCGACCAAGGCGCCAAGCGCCGCCAGAGCCAGGGCCCTCCTCACGCTACGACCTCGCGGCCGATGGCGTAGTAGCGCTCGGCGCGCTGGGACAGCAGCTGGTCGGCGGTCAGGGATGAAAGGGCCGCCAGTTCCTCCTCGATGGCGTCGCCGACCGCCTTGATGGTCGCCGCCGGGTCGGAATGGGCGCCGCCGGCCGGCTCCTCGATGATCCGGTCGACCACGCCGGTCAGAATCAGGTCCTGGGCGGTGATGTGCATCTGCTCGGCCGCGTCCTTGGCCCGGGCGCCGTCGCGCCACAGGATCGAGGCGGCGCCCTCGGGGCTGATCACCGAATAGATCGAATGCTCGAGGATCAACACCTTGTTGCCCGCCGCGATGCCGATGGCCCCGCCGCTCATGCCCTCGCCGGTGATGGTGGCGATCATCGGGGTCAGCAGGGTCAGGCAGCGTTCGGTGCCGCGGGCGATGGCCTCGGCCTGGCCGCGCTCCTCGGCGCCCAGACCCGGATAGGCGCCGGCCGTGTCGATGAAGGTCAGCACCGGCAGGTTGAACTGCTCGGCCATGTCCATCAGCCGCACCGCCTTGCGGTAGCCCTCGGGCCGGGCCATGCCGAAGTTGTGCTTCAGCCGGGTGGTGGTGTCGTGGCCCTTCTCCTGGCCGATGACCATCACCGACTGACCGCGGAAACGGCCCAGGCCGCCGATGATCGCCTGGTCGTCGGCGAACTTGCGGTCGCCTCGCAGTTCGACGAACTCGTCGATCAGCCCGGCCAGGTAGTCGATGAAATGCGGTCGCTCGGGATGCCGCGCCACCTGGGTCTTCTGCCAGGGCGTGAGCCGGGAATAGGACTCGCGGCGCAGCTCGCCCAGCCGTGCGCGCAGGGCGTCGATCTCGCTGTCGAACGAGCCCGCCCCGGCCGTGTCGGAGAGCCGCGACAGCTCCTCGATCTTGCCTTCCAGTTCGGCGATCGGCTTTTCGAACTCGAGATAGTGCTGGACCATGAATCGCCTGACTGCGGCCGCCCCTGAGAGGCGCCGAAACTAGAGGGTGGCGGTGGGGGGAGCAAGTAAGGGGCTGGGGATTAGGGGCTAGGGGTTAGGGCGCCAAACCTTCGCCGCGACGTGAATTCTAGACCCTAGCCCCTAATCCCTAGCCCCTTCCCTCCAAGCCCGCCGCCGTGCATTCTGAATCAAACAGTCGTTTGAAGGAAACAGCACCATGGGCAAGCTCGACGGCCGCGTGGCCATCATCACCGGGGCGGCCAGCGGAATCGGCCGGGCGGCGGCGCGGCTGTTCGCCGAAGCGGGCGCGACGGTCGTGCTGGCCGACGTGTCGGACAAGGTGGGCGAGACGCTCGAGCTGGTCACGGCGGCCGGCGGCAAGGGCGTGGCCATCGTCGGCGACGTCGCCACCCAGGCGGTGATCGACAAGGCCATCGAGGCGGCCGAGATGCTTGGGGGCATCGACATCATGTTCGCCAACGCCGGCGTGTCGGGCGGCCTGCCGGGTCTGTTCGAACTGACGCCCGAGCACTGGACCGAGGTGCTGCGCATCAACACCATCGGCGTGTTCCTCGCCGTCCAGGCCGCGGCGCGGCTGATGGTCGCCCGCGGCAAGGGCTCGATCATCTGCACGGCCAGCGTCGCCGGCATTCGCTCGGGCGCCGGCGGCATGCCCTACAGCGCCTCCAAGGCCGGGGTGATCAGCATCGTCCAGACCGGGGCCAACCAGCTGGCCGGCACGGGCGTGCGGATCAACGCCGTCTGTCCGGGCCTGACCGAGACCGGCATGACCCAGATCGTCTTCGACCGCGCCCGCGAGCGCGGCAACGAAGGCAAGATCGGCCAGCTGAACCCCCTGCGCCGCGCCGCCGTTCCCGAGGAGATCGCCCGCGTGGCCCTGTTCCTCGCCTCCGACGACGCCAGCTACGTCAACGGCCAGTTCATCGCCGTCGATGGCGGCCTGTCGAGCTCGCACCCGGTGGTGCCGGGGAAGATGGCCTGAGGGTGGGAAACATATTGCGTGGTTCGACACGCGCTCTTCGAGCGCTGCTCACCATGACGTAGACCAATTGCACGTCATCCTGAGCAGGCCCGAAGGGCCGTGTCGAAGGACGCAGGGTGGCTCCGTGCGCGTGGGCGTTGGCAATGCTACGGTGCCCCCATGGACGCCCTCGCCCGACCGATCATCCCGCCCGCGCCCTATGTGCATCCGCGGGATCTATCGACGCCCAGGCTGGTGGTGGCGACACTCACCAACACGCTGGGCAACTGGTCGAAAGACGCGTTCGACATCCCCTATGGCCGGCGCAGGGCGCTCGGCGTCGACAGCATCCTGGTCAACGACCCGGCCGGCATCCGCCAGGTGATGCAGACCGGCATGAGCCACTACGCCCGCCCGCTGGCCGCCGTTCGGCCGGTGCGGCCGCTGGCCGGCAAAGGGGTGCTGCTGGCCGAGGGGACGCAGTGGCGCGGTCAGCGCAAGATGCTGGCGCCGGCCTTCACGCCAGGCAGCGTCGAGTCGCTGCTGCCGCACTTCCACGCGGCGGCGGCGGGCCTGGCGGACCGCCTGACCGGCCAGACCCGCGCCAACCTGGCCGACGCCTTTCACCAGGCGGCGCTGGAGGCGGTGCTGCGGTCGCTGTTCTCGCTGTCGGCGGGGCCCGAACAGGTCGCGCTGGCGGCCATGGTGCGCGACTATGTGGCCACCGCCGGCCGGCCGACTCTCTTCGACGGCTTCGCCCGGGCCGAGAGCGACTTCGCCTTCATCGGCGGCGCGCGGCGGCGGTTCCAGAAGCGCTGGTTCGCCGCCGTCGATCGCCTGGTCGCCGCCCGCCGCGCCGAGCCGCCCGGCGCTGGCCACGACGACATGCTGGGCCGGCTGCTGGCCGTGCGCGACGCCGACACCGGCGCGCCACTGTCCGACGCCGAGGTCCGCGACCAGTGCGCGACCATGCTGTTCGCCGGCTTCGAGACCACCTCGCGCCTGCTGTTCTGGGCCGCCTATCTGCTGAGCCTCGATCTCGCCGAACAGGCCCGCCTGCGCGCCGAGGTCCGCGCCTTCCCGCCCGAGCGCCTCGCCAGCCTGGAGGACATGCACCACTGGCCGCGCCTCAAACAGGTGCTGCTGGAAGCCCTGCGCCTCTATCCGCCGGTGCCGATCATCATGCGCCAGGTGGTCGAGCCGGTCGTCCTGTGCGGCGAGAGCCTGGGCAAGGGCTGCCTGGTCTGGATCAGTCCCTGGGTCATGCACCGGCATACGGCGTACTGGGACAATCCGACCGCCTTCATGCCCGACCGCTTCGCCGGCAAGGCCCAGCCGTGGATCAGCGAACCCGCCTACCTGCCCTTCGGCGCGGGCCCGCGCATCTGCATCGGCGCATCGTTCGCGCTGGCCGAGGCCTCGATCGTGCTGGCCACGGTGCTGAACCGGTTCGAGATCTCACTGGAAAGCGACCGCCCGGTGATGCCGGTCGGCGGCGTGACGACAGCGCCGGACCACGAGCCGTGGTTCAGGGTGGAGACGACCTGAGGGGACATGTACCGAAGGTACGTGTCCCCTAAACCCGCACCTCGATTGGGGGACACGTACCTTCGGTACATGTCCCCTGGCCTCACTATTCCGGCTTCACCCGCTCGAACGCCGTCACCGCCGCCTTGAAGGCCTCCGGCACGGGCGCGGCCTTGCGCTCCTCCGGCGTGGCGCAGACGTAGGTGGTCTTCACGTCAGCCAGCAGGTCTTCGCCGCGAAACACGCCGATGCGGAACAGGAAGCTGGTGCGGCCGAACCGCTGGGTGCGCACCGCCAGAGTCAGCTCGTCGTCGAACAGGGCGGAGGCGCGGAAATCGACCGTGCTGCTGACCGCGAACACATCGACCCCGAACGGCAACAGGGTCTCGGGATAGGGATAGCCCACCGCCCGCATGTACTCGGTCATCGCGACGTCAGCGTAGACCAGGTAGTTGGGGTTGAACACGATCCCCTGCATGTCGACGTCGGCCCAGCGCACCCGCAGGGGCGTGGTCATGACGAAGTCCAACAGGACGGCAGGCGGCTCGCGCTCGGCCATGATCAGGGTCTCCGCTGGAAATTCGGTGACAGTTTACGAATTGCCGAGCGGAAGCGGCGGACACCCCGCAATTCGTAAACTGTCACCGAATTCGGCCATGGTCAGAGCCCGTAGAGCGCCGCGTATTCCGGGTCCTTCGCCGCGATCTGCTTCGCGCAATCGACCATCACCTTGGCCTGCTTCCAGGTGGCGTCGTCCTGCATCTTGCCGTCGAGCATGACCACGCCCGTGCCGTCCGGCATGCCTTCGAGGATGCGTTTGGCGAAGGCCACCTCGCCCGGGTCGGGGCTGAACACCCGCTTGGCGATGGCGATCTGGCCCGGGTGCAGGCTCCAGGCGCCGGCGCAGCCGAGCAGGAAGGCGTTGCGGAACTGCTGCTCGCAGGCCTCGCCGTCGGAAATGTCGCCGAACGGGCCGTAGAACGGCTTGATGCCATGGGCGGCGCAGGCATCGACCATCTTGGCGAAGGTGTAGTGCCAGATGTCCTGCTGGGCGCTGGCGCGGGGCTGGCCGTCGTCGCGCGGGTCTTCCAGCACCTTGTAGAACGGGTGGCCGCCGCCGACGCGGGTGGTCTTCATCTGCCGGCTGGCGGCGAGGTCGGCCGGGCCCAGGCTGATGCCCTGCATGCGCGGCGACGCGGCGCAGATGGCCTCGACGTTGTTCACGCCCTCGGCGGTTTCGAGGATGGCGTGCAGCAGGATCGGCTTCTTCAGCCCGTGCCTGGCCTCCAGAATGGCCAGCATCTGATCCATGTAGTGGATGTCCCAGGGCCCCTCGACCTTGGGGACCATCATCACGTCCAGCCGGTCGCCGACGCCGGCGACGATGTCCTGCACGTCGTCCAGATGCCAGGGCGAGTTGAGGCAGTTGATGCGGGTCCACAGGCCCACGCCCATGCCCGCGAAGTCAGTCGCATTGGCCATCTCGATGAAACCGGCGCGGGCCGCGTCCTTGGCGTCGGCGGGAATGGCGTCCTCGAGGTTGCCCAGGATCACATCGACGGTCGGGGCGATCTCGGGAACCTTGGCGCGGATCTTTTCCAGATGGGTCGGGACGAAGTGGATCATCCGCTCGACCCGCACCGGCAGCTCGCGCAGCGGCGCCGGCGCGCCGATGGCCAGAGGTTTGAAAAACCCGCGCGGCGTCTTCATCGGCCTGATCCCTGTTCGCAAATTAAGGCGAACGGCTGTTTGGAACCGATGCTGCAGTGCGTCAAGCGACCTTAGGCAAGGTCGTCGAGCGTGACGCCGAGCGCCGAAGCGATCAGCTTCAGCGTATCGATTCCCCCGACCCGCTTCCCGGTCTCGATCTGTGAAAGGTAAGGCCGGGAAAGCCCCGTGGCCCGGGCAAGCGCTTCAAGCGTCATGCCCCTGTGTTTGCGCCACAGCCTCACCAGGCTTTCGCCTTCGAGCATCGCGTTGATGAAGGCGGCCGGCAGGGCCTCTTCCTCGCCAGCCTCCAGAGCGCGCGTAGCCTCATCAAAGGCGACGACGTCGGACGCCATATCGGCGGCGTCCAGAAGCCGGTCGTATTCGACCCGCGACAGAATGACCATTTCCTCGCCGGACGGACTCTTGAACATCTGAGCGTTCATCCTGTCACACCTCACTGATAGACGCCGCCGCGCGGCCCGACGTTGAGGATCGCCAGAACGACCCCGTCGTCCCGGAAAATCACCCGCCAGTCGCCGACCCGCAGCCGATAACCATCGCGGTCCTGCAGTTTCACGACGTTGTTCGCCAGGCTCTCCGGATCGGACGCATACTGCTCGATCTTCGAGACGATCTGGCGCGCCGTATTCGCCGGCATGCCGGCATGCCGGCCAGCGCCTTTCGAGCCCGCTTGAGATAGATGACCTCTCTCATCCGACTGGATGTTAGCATATTGCTACAATATGTCCACCGACTTCGACCTCGCGGCCGGCCGGATGGATCAGGCCTTCTTGATGAACTCGGTCCGGAGCACGAGGCCCTTCACCTTGTCGACATTGGCCTCGATCTCGTCGGGGTCGCCGGTCAGGCGGATCTTCTTGACCAGCGTGCCGCGCTTGAGCGTGACGCCGCCCGAGCCCTTGACCTTGAGGTCCTTGATCAGGGTGACGCTGTCGCCGTCGGCCAGAAGGGCGCCGTTGCTGTCGCGGGTTTCCATCGCGGGATCAGTCCTTTCGACTCAGGGGGTGTTTGCTCCTTACCACCTCGGCCAGCCTTTCGCCCGCCACGTGGGTGTAGATCTGGGTGGTGGCGATGTCGGCGTGGCCCAGCAGGGTCTGGACGACGCGCAGGTCGGCGCCGCCCTCCAGCAGATGGGTGGCGAAGGCGTGGCGCAGCACGTGCGGGCTGACGCGCGCCGGGTCGATGCCGGCGCCGGCGGCGGCGGCCTCCAGCAGCTGCGAGAACCGCCGCGCCGTCAGCCGGCCGCCCTTGCCACGCGAGGGAAACAGCCAGGGATTGGCCGCGTCGCCCTTGGGGATGAAGGTCTCGCGCACCGCCAGCCAGGCCTTCACCGCCGTCCGCGCGGCGCCGTTCAGCGGGACCAGCCGCTCCTTGCCGCCCTTGCCCCTGATCATCAGAAAGGCCGGATCGCGCGCCAGCGCCGTCAGCGGCAGGGCCAGCAACTCCGATACGCGCAGGCCCGAGGCGTAGGTCATCTCGATCAGGCAGGCCAGACGCAGGCCCTGGGGCCCGTCCTTCGCGGCCGCCGCCGCGATCAGCCGCTCGACCTCGTCGCGCGACAGCACCCTGGGCAGGGGCCGCCCCTGCTTCGGGGCCTCGACGCGGCGCGAGGGATCATCGGTGCGCCAGCCCTCGCCGAGCACGAAGCGGTAGAACTGCCGCACGGCCGCCCGCCGCCGCGCCGCCGTCGCCGGCGACAACCCGGCCGCGCCCATGGCGGCGAAATAGCTCTCGATGTCTTCGGCGGTCGCGCTGGCCAGATTCAGGCCGCGCGCCTTCAGGAACGCCGCCGCATCGATCAGATCCTTGCCGTAGGCGGTCAGGGTGTTGCGCGCCGAGGCGCGTTCGACGGCCATCATCTCAAGAAAGGCCTCGGTCCAGCCCTCGCTCATGGGCCGGCGGCCAGCAGCCCCTCGACGGCGAAGGCCTGGGCGGCGTCGGTCAGGCCCACGCGGCGCAGGGCCGCGACGATCCGGGCGCGATCCAGCGTCCCCGGGCCCGGCGCGCCCGAGTCGGACGCGATGGCGAGCGCGATCAGGGCGGTCTCGCCCTTCAGGCCGAGGCTGGCCGCGCGGTCGAGAGCCAGCAGCAGCAGTGGCGAGGCCGCGCCCTTGCCGGCGTCGGCGCGGGCCAGCCGCGCGCGCGCGTCAGGGCCGGGGGAGGCGCCCATGGCCTCGAGCAGCAGGATGCGGCCGATCAGGCCCGGCCGCGCCTTCGGCGGCGCGGCGTCGGCCTCGTCCAGCAGCGCGTCTATCAGGGCCGGCGTGGTCGCGGCGCTGGCGATCATCGAGCGGGCGACTGTCTCGGCCTCCGTGTCGAGCACGGGCGGCGCGGGCCACAGCGTCGCCGCCACGGCGGGCGATGCGGTCGCCCTGGCGGCCTGAAGATCCAGCGCCAGCCGGCGGGAGAGCGCATAATCCAGCCCGTTGCGCAGCGAGGCGGCGCCCGGGTCGCCGGCCCCGGCCAGCAAGGCGTTCATCAGTCGCGAATAGACGGGATCGCGGGCCTTCTCGCTGGCCAGGGTCAAGGTCAGCTGGGCGGCGTCGGTCTGGCCGGCCCGCGCCTGGCAGAAGGCGCGCAGCCGCAGCCAGTAGATCTCGCCGCGCCCGACCGTCAGCTGGTCGGAGAGGCGGCAGGCGGCGTCGTCCTGGCCAACGACCAGCGCCGCCTCGGCGGCGGCCTGGGCAAGGCCCGCGTTGGTCGGCACGTTCGGCGCCCGTTCGACCGCGGCCCAGGCCGTGGCCGGATCGCCCAGCGCCAGCAGCGCCTGCACGCGCGCGGCGGCCACGTCCGGATCGCGCCCGGCGCTCTCCGGCCCGGCCACGCCCGCGCCCAGCACCCTGCGCGCCAGGCCGGCGGCGGCGGGGCTCAACGGCTTGCGGCCGATCAGGGGGATGATGTCGCGGGCGACGGCCGGCGACGTCCCGGCCCAGAGGTCCGCCGGCAGACCGCTCTCGCGATCACCGAGGGAGAAGTAGTCGGGCGCGGCCAGAGGCGCGACCTCGACCTGGGCTGTCGCCGGGGCGGCGAGGAGGGCGAGCGTCAGGGCGAGTGCGGCGGTACGCATGTAGGCGACCCTAACATCTCTCCGTGGTGGAAAGTGAGGCAGACAAGTCCCAGTTTGGACCAAACTTGTTGATGGCGCATCGACTATGACGCTGGAGGATGCAGTCTTGGGTCCAACGCGAACGGCTCCTGGGACTTGAGCGCGTAGCCACTGGGCGCGGATGCCGCGGCAAACACCAGGTTCCAGCTATGGGTGGAAACGACGCTGGGGAAAACGACGAACCTGTGGGCGGCAAGCAATGCGTCGCCGAAAGCTTGCTGGCCCGCGCTGAGCGCGCCGGGCCTCAGCCAGTTTGGATTTGGTATGGCCGAAGGCTCGACCACATGGACCGACGCCACGTCCGCGACGACCAGTTCAGTGAGACTGTGCGGGACCGTGTCCAACGCTTTGAAGCCCTTGTGCACGGCAACCTCAAGGATCGCGGTGGAAGGGTCGAGAGCACAATAGACGGCGCGGACGCCGCGACCACTCCACCGGCCACCGACGCGGTAGGCGCCTTCCCCGCTGTCCCATGTCGGAGCATGAGTCGCCTGGTCCAGACGCCAGGCGACAAGGGCGCTCCCACCGAGCGCCCCAGGCAACGGCGTCATGCGTAGACGCCGTACTCAAGACGCGTCAGGTGGTCTTCGACCAATTCGACTCCCGCCGGGGTCGCCAGCAGATCGATGGGCCGGCGTCGGTCCAGGCCGATGGCCGGTTGTTCCAGCCATTGTTCGGCCTCCTCCCGCGACCCCAGAACCTCCATGGCCTTGGCGAGGATTTCCGCGAATTTCCAGGTGCGGCCGCTCTGCTCCTGGCTGAGCAACGCCGTGGGCGCTTCCTTGCGCCGCTGATAGGTCCGCAGGCTCATCCCGACAGCGTTTTCGAGATGGCTGGCCGCGTCGAGCGAAATCAGATTGCTGATCAGAAACCCGAGCGCCCTGTTCGGCAATCCCTGGACAAGCAGGTCGTGAGCATCCAGCGCGCTATTGGGCAAATGTCCTAACACCCGGCGTCCACCGAGCAGGTCCGCCACTCTTTCGAACGCCAGGGACTCTGACTTGACCGCGATCGACATCCCAGCACCTTATGACATATGTCGCAATTAACGTGACGCTTGACGTGGGGAATTGCAAGACGGGAATCCTGGTGTCGCCGGTCAAGGGGTTCTCGCTGGACGATCATGCAAAGACTCGCGGAACCTTCCCTCTCCCCGCCTCAGTCGTGTAAGCCAATCACGGCCATGACCGCCGACCCCCGCCTTCGCCGCAAGACCATCGCCCTCGTCGGCCTCATGGGCGTGGGCAAGAGCAGCATCGGCCGGCGGCTGGCGACCGTGCTGGACCTGCCGTTCCGCGACGCCGACGCCGAGGTCGAGGCCGCCGCCGGCCGGACCATCTCCGAAATCTTCGAGACCTATGGCGAGGCGGCGTTTCGCGATGGCGAGCGGCGGGTCATCGCCCGGCTGCTCGACGAGGGCCCGCATGTGCTGGCCACCGGCGGCGGGGCCTTCATCAATGACGAGACGCGGGCGCTGATCAAGGACCGGGCGCTGTCGGTCTGGCTGAAGGCCGATCTGGACCTGCTGGCCCGCCGCATCGGCCGCAAGGACAATCGCCCGCTGGTGCGCGGCAAGGACCCGCTGCAGGTGCTGACCGCCCTGGCCGCCGCGCGCGACCCGATCTACGCCCAGGCCGACATCGCGGTCGAGACCGGCGACACCCCCCATCACGAAGCCGTCGCGGCCGTCCTGCGCGCCCTGACCGCCCATCTCGCCGGAGCCGAGCCTTGATCCGCACCCTCCCCGTGGCCCTCGGCGGGCGGTCCTATGACGTGATCGTCGGCCCCGGCCTGATCGACCGCGCGGGCGAGCGCATCGCGCCGCTGCTGAAGACCCGGCGCACGGCCATCGTCACCGACAGCAATGTCGGCGCGCACCACGGCGAGCGCCTGTCGGTCTCGCTGGAGCGGGCCGGCGTCGCCGTCGATGTGATCACCGTGCCGGCCGGCGAGGAGAGCAAGAGCTTCGCGGGCCTGGCCGACCTCAGCGACCGGCTGCTGGACCTGCGGCTCGACCGTGGCGACATGATCGTCGCCTTCGGCGGCGGCGTGGTCGGCGACCTGGCCGGCTTCGCGGCGGCGATCTACAAGCGCGGCATCGACTTCATCCAGGTTCCAACCAGCCTGCTGGCCCAGGTCGATAGCTCGGTCGGCGGCAAGACGGCCATCGACACGCCGCGCGGCAAGAACCTGATCGGCGCCTTCCATCAGCCACGGCTGGTGCTGGCCGACCTGGACGTGCTGTGCACCCTGCCCGCCCGCGAGATGGCCTGCGGCCACGCCGAGGTGATCAAGTACGGCCTGCTGGGCGACGCGGCCTTTTTCGCCTGGCTCGAACAGCATGGCCAGGCGGTGCTCGACCGCGACATCGCGGCCCTGGCCCACGCCGTCGGGCGCTGCGTCGAGATGAAGGCCGACATCGTCGCCGAGGACGAGACCGAACAGGGCCGCCGCGCCCTGCTCAACCTCGGTCACACCTTCGGCCATGCGCTGGAGGCCGAGACCGGCTACGGCGAGACGCTCAAGCACGGCGAGGCGGTCGCGGCCGGCTGCGGCCTGGCCTTCCGCTTCTCCGCAGCGCTGGGTCTGTGCGATCCGGCCGAGGCGGCGCGCGTCGAGCGGGCGCTGACGGCCACCGGCCTGCCCTCGGGCCTCGCCGACGTTCCGGGCCGTCCGTTCAGCGCCGACCAGCTGATCGGCCACATGGTCCAGGACAAGAAGGCCCAGGCCGGCCAGCTGACCTTCATTCTCGCCCGCCGCATCGGCGAGGCGTTCACGGCGAAAGGGGTCGATCCCGACGCCCTGCGCCGCTTTCTGGTCGAACAAGGAGCCAAGCCGTGATCGCGGCCCTGATAGCCACCCTCGCCCCCGCCCTGGTCATCCTGCTGGGGATCGGGGCTCTGATCTCCGCGGCGGAGACCTCGATGACCGCCGCCAGCCGTGGCCGCATGCACCAGCTCGAGCGCGACGGCGACCGGGCCGCGGCCCGCGTCAACCGCATGATGGGCGATCAGGAGAACATGATCGGGGCCATCCTGCTCAGCAACAACGTGGTCAACATCGGGGCCTCGGCCCTGACCACCAGCGTGCTGGCGGTGGCCTTCCCCGGCCCGATCGGGGTGGTGGCCTCGACCGTGATCATGACCGTGCTGGTGGTGGTGTTCGGCGAGATCCTGCCCAAGACCCTGGCCATCACCCGGCCCGAGGCGATGGCCCAGGCCCTGTCGCTGCCGACCTTCTGGCTGGTGCGGATCTTCGGCCCGCTGGCCCGGGCGGCGCAGTGGATCGTGCGCCAGACCCTGCGGCCGTTCGGCATCAACCTGTCGATGGAGACCGACGTTCTGGCCGCCCACGAGGAGATCCGCGGCGCGGTCGAGTACCACCACTCCGAAGGCGTGGTCGAAAGCCGCGACCGGCGCATGCTGGGCGGGGTGCTGGACCTGTCGGAGATGGACGTCTCCGAGGTCATGGTCCACCGCAAGTCGGTCGAGATGCTCGACTGCGCCCTGCCGGCGCGCGAGCTGGTCCGCCAGGCCCTCGACTGCCACCACAGCCGCCTGCCGCTGTGGCGCGACGATCCCGACAACATCGTCGGCGTGCTGCACGTGCGCGACCTGGTCAAGGTCATGGCCCAGACCGACGTCAACCTCGACGCCCTCGACATCATGACCCTGTCGCGCAAGCCCTGGTTCACGCCCGAGACGACCAAGCTGAAGGACCAGCTCAACGCCTTCCTCAAGAAGCGCAACCACTTCGCGCTGGTGGTCGATGAGTACGGCGGCCTGCAGGGCGTGGTGGCGCTGGAGGACATCCTGGAGGAGATCGTCGGCGAGATCGACGACGAGCACGACGCCATGGTCGAGGGCCTGCGCGTCCAGCCCGACGGCTGGGTCGAGACGGCCGGCACGGTGACCGTGCGCGACCTGAACCGGGCCCTCGACTGGGACCTGCCCGACGACCAGGCCGTGACCATCGCCGGCCTGTTGATCCAGGAGGCCGAGGCGATCCCGGAGGAGGGCGAGACGTTCACCTTCTTCCATCACCGCTTCGAGGTGGCCCGCCGCCGTCGCAACCAGATCACCGAACTGCGCATCAGCCCCCGGCTTGGCGCCGACGGCGGCTGGATCGAGTCCGGCTGACGACGCAATTCGGTAACCGTAACCGAAATGCCCGGGATACCGGAACCGGACGGGCCGGCCGGCGTTGTTCGTATTGCGCTGGGGTTCCGGCGCTCAGGAAGGACCAGTCGTGAGCAGCGCGGCATTGAACGGCATGCGTATTCTCGTGGTTGAAGACGAGATGCTCGTTTCCATGCTGCTGGAAGACATGCTGGCCGACTTCGGCTGCAGCGTGGTCGGCCCCGCCCCCACGATCGCCGACGCCATGCCCCTGGCCACCGGCGCCGGGATCGACGCGGCCGTGCTCGATCTCAATCTGGGCGGCGATTCGATCTATCCGGTGGCCGACGTCCTCAAGGCCCGCGGCGTGCCGTTCGTGTTCGCCAGCGGCTATGGCGAAAGCGGCCTGAGCGACGCGCACCGCGGCGCGCCGATGCTGCAGAAACCCTACCGCCAGGCCGACCTGGAACGCGCGCTGCGGGGACTGAAGCTGTAGTTCGGGTTCGGGAGTTCGGTGACGAGTTCGGTGACAGTTTACGAATTCGCGAATTCGTAAACTGCCGACGAACTCACCCCTCCCCCGGCGCCAACGCCTTCAGCGACAGGGCGTGCACCGGGCCGGCCAGCAGGTCGGCCAGCGCCGCGTAGACCTGCCGCTGGCGGGCCACCCTGCCCAGGCCGGCGAACGCCTGCGCCTCGATCAGCACGTTGAAATGGCTCTGGCCGCCCGGCCGCGCGCCGGCGTGTCCGGCATGGCGGGCGGAGTCATCGACCACCTCCAGCCGTGACGGAGAAAACGCGTCGGTCAGTTTTGTGCGGATGGAGTCGGCTATGGAGGCCATTTTTCGAAGGTCAATTCTTGAATGAGAAAGGTTGCGGCCCATACTTCGGCCCATGGCGAACGCCTTTCAATACCGTCCCAAGTTTGTCGACATCCGCGTCCGCCCTCCCAAGGCCGGTGAGGCGGAGGCCGAAGCCGACGTCAACGCCCTCAAGCCGGGCCAGCGCCGCTGCGAGCATTCCGACTGCCTGAACGTGGCCACGGCCCGCGCACCGAAGGCCCGCGACCTGCCGGGCGAGTTCTATCATTTCTGCCAGCCGCACGCGGCCGAGTACAACAAGCAGTGGAATTTCTTCGCCGGGATGAGCGACGCCGCCATCGCCGAGGTCCAGGCTGGCCGCCTGACCGGCGAACGGCCGACCTGGAGCTTCAAGGCGTCCAACCGCTCGCGTGAGGCCGCGGCCCAGGCCAAGGGCCCGATGGGCTGGTCCGACCCGTTCAGCCTGTTCGGCTTCGGCCGGGCCGACCGCTCGGGCATCGACGCCCCTCCGACCCGCGCCGACGGCCGCCGGCTGGGCAAGCTGGAGCGCGGCGCCCTGGCCGACCTGGATCTGCCCGACACGGCCGAGAAGGCGCTGATCCGCGTCCGCTACACCGAGCTGGTCAAGAAGTGCCACCCCGACTCCAACGGCGGCGACCGCAGCGCCGAACACAAGCTGCAACGCGTGCTGGCGTGGAAGACGCTGAAGAAGGCGGGGCTGGCCTGAGCCCTGATAATCCTCCCCGCTTCGCGGGGAGGGGGACCATGCGGAGCGTGGTGGAGGGGGCAGCGCCGGGTTAGCCGGAAGGACCGGAATTCAGGATGGGGCCGCTGGCGTTCGCGCAGCCCCTCCACCGCCGTCCCGGCGGTCCCCCTCCCCAGCAAGCTGGGGAGGATCGGATTTGAGCGGCCACCGCCGATCGACCGCCTGCGCGGCCAGCCACCAGGCCAGGGCCCAGGCGGCGCCCAGGCTCCAGCCGGCCAGCACATCGCTTGGCCAGTGGACGCCCAGATAGACGCGGCTGATCCCGACCAGCACCGTCACCGTCGCCGCCCCGGCCAGGGCGAAGACCTTGACCCGCCGCCGCGTCACGAACCGCGCCGTCAGCGCCCCCAGCGTCAGCCAGACCACGGCCGACAGCATGGCGTGGCCGCTGGGAAAGCTGGCGTTGATCGCCTCGACCAGTTGCAGGGACGCGTCGGGCCGGGGCCGGCCGAACAGCGCCTTGAGCCCCTGGCTCAGCGCCACCCCGCCGCCGGCGGCCAGCAGCAGCAGCCCCGCCTCGCGCCAGCGCCGCAGGGCCGCGAACAGCCCGGCGACGAACAGCACCATCAGGCTGAGCACCGCCACCGAGCCCAGCGCCGTCACGTCCATCGCCGCCGTGGTCAGCCAGGCCGGCCCCAGCGGCCTGGACGGATCGCCGTGCGCACGCAGCGCCAGCAGCAGCGCCAGATCGAGCCGCCGCGTCTCGCCCTCGGACACCTCGTCGGCGATGGCCAGGAAGGTCCGCACCCCCACGGCCAGCGCCAGCAGGGCGGCCAACAGCCCGACCTCGCGCCGCGCCCAGGCCAGCCATGCGCCCATCCCTCGCCCACCCGTCACGTCGTCTGCACCGTTTTTTCCTCGAACGATTGTTTGCTGAACGCTGATAAGGCGCTAATCGGTCAATCATCATGGCTGATCAGATCGATACCGCTTCCGACCCCCTGCTGGGCCTCGTCCCCGACAAGCAGGTTTCCATCCGCGACGTCTTCGGCGTGGACTCCGACATGATGGTCCCGGCGTTCAGCCAGCGCGACCCGCATGTGCCGGACCTCGACGAGGCCTACCGCTTCGATCCGATGACCACCCTGGCGATCGTGGCGGGCCTGGCCTTCGACCGGCGCGTGATGATCCAAGGCTATCACGGCACGGGCAAGTCGACCCACATCGAGCAGGTCTGCGCCCGGCTGAACTGGCCAATGGTGCGGGTCAACCTCGACAGCCACGTCAGCCGCATCGACCTGGTCGGCAAGGACGCCATCGTCCTGAAGGACGGCAAGCAGATCACCGAATTCCGCGAAGGCATCCTGCCCTGGTGCCTGCAGCGGCCGATGGCCCTGGTGTTCGACGAATACGACGCCGGCCGTCCCGACGTGATGTTCGTCATCCAGCGCGTGCTGGAGGCCGGCGGCAAGCTGACGCTGCTGGACCAGAACCGCGTGATCCGCGCCAACCCCTATTTCCGGCTGTTCTCGACCACCAACACCATCGGTCTGGGCGACACCACGGGCCTCTATCACGGCACCCAGCAGATCAATCAGGGCCAGATGGACCGCTGGAACATCGTCACCACGCTCAACTACCTCGAGCACGACGCCGAGGCCGAGATCGTGCTGGCCAAGAACCCCGGCTACGCCACGCCCGAAGGCCGCCGCAAGCTGGCCGCCATGGTCCGCGTCGCCGACATGACCCGCAACGCCTTCATGAACGGCGACATCTCCACGGTCATGAGCCCCCGCACGGTCATCACCTGGGCCCAGAACGCCGACATCTTCGGCGGCGACCTGGCGCTGGCGTTCCGGATGACGTTCCTGAACAAGTGCGACGAGCTCGAGCGGCCGACGGTGGCGGAGTTTTATCAGCGGGCGTTCGGGGAGGATTTGCCGGAGTCAGCGGCGCGGGTGAAGGTGGCTTAAGGCTTTGCGGCGTCCCGCCCCACTCCAGTCAGCGACTTTGAAGGTTTTCTAGACCGATCCCCTCCGAGCCAATGCTCCATCGGGCGATCAATCGTGCGCATGAATACATGAAGCCCACGGCCTTCCATATCGTCTAGGAACGGCCCTCGCTGTAGCATACTAAAGCTCTCAAAGAGCATCTTTTGTGTAGTCTGCGCCTCATCCAAGCGACCAGATTTTATTGCTCTATATAGTTCGAGCGCCAGCTCATATACCCAAGGGTAGTCGTCTCTCAGAAAGCTCGCTGCGGCGACGATGCCAATCGGATCTCGAGAGTCTTCCATCGATCTATGGACAAAATCATCTGCCATCATCATTCGCATTTGCGCTCGCTTTGAGCGGCGCGGAGACCGCCCATCTTCGAACTCATCTCGATAGCGAAGATCTAAATTCCTTACACTTGTTACTAGTTCTTCAAGTATTTCCGATTGCGGCCTAGATTGCTTGGAAGAGCTCTGACTTTTTGGAATTTCGGAAATCTTTTGCTCAAGTTGCGGCCACAATGCCTCAAAAAGGAGCTTTACCCTTTCCTCCGGTTCGGGATTGGGTGCGTTTTTGTTCATTGAGGAAATGGCATCGAGCAGCCCATTCTTTTCCGCCTTTTTGGCTTGAAACTGGGCCAGCGGTCCGGAAATGTCTCGCACATCTAAGTCGAGCAGAAGGGGCAGAACCCGCCCCTTCTCCATCGATTTCGCGAGAGCTCCTGACTCAAACAAAATCCACGGCGAATTTACGTTCTCTGAAGTGACGCATGTAATTCCAAATGAACATGCATCTAGTTCTTTGGCGATCGCTTCACTCCAACGATCACCCGCATCGATATCAGCTTGGGAAAGCCAAGGATCGGCATAGTGAAGCACCAGCGGCAACCATTCCCGAATGGCAGTCGCCAGAGTCTGGCTTCGTTCGCCGCTCCAGCTAATAAATATCCTCAAGACAGCCCCTCCACTTTGGGACGATCATGAGACGATTGGTGGCCGTGTAGCAACCCAGTATTGCGAAAGGGGGAATAGGACGCCATTCCGAACGTTGCCCTCTGCCCCCTCTTCATCTGATACAGGCAGCGTACCGGCGTGAGATGAAGGGATTGTCCTCTCTCAACGAGAGGGGCCCAGCGACTTTCCCCACCCGCTCATCCCCGCGAAGGCGGGGACCCAGGCTTTTTCAGAGCTTCGGCTCACGGTCCAGGCACGGCGCGCCGCCAACCGGAAAGGTGAGCCGCTGCGTCAAAAACACCTGGGTCCCCGCCTT
>Ga0172380_10003858_pt1 | contig 19985 bp, 14 predicted proteins | sample Leawe162metaG_FD_119747 | JGI IMG/M metagenome (GOLD analysis project Ga0172380, IMG submission 119747) | Leachate microbial communities from a municipal landfill in Southern Ontario, Canada - Leachate well 162 metaG | ecosystem: Engineered > Solid waste > Landfill > Unclassified | place... | reverse complement strand
GCATCACGACCGGGAGTGGAACCGCGGCCCCGGCATGCACGGCAAGCTAAACATTACAGCTGTGTGCGAGAGCGCGCTTGCGTACATGACGTTCACCGACGGAGCGAGCGCCGATGCGTTTGTCGAGGAGTGCAAAGACGGCAAGCACCCGGAGGTTATACAGCGATACAAGGCCGACATGAACTTGGACGGCGCTACTATCTAGACCAAGCCAAGTAAGAAGCCGCCCCGGGGGTCTCGGGGCGGTTTTTTGTTGTTTTAGGGCAAGAGGGAATAATGCCTTTGTGGATAAGCAGGACAAAGCCTGTGTGTGCGTGGCGCCTAGAGCCTGATCGGCTTTAGTACCTAAACAAAGCCGTATAAGCACAGAGTCTTTGTAAAGCTGCCTTGCACAGTAATATCGCTATACCGAGATGTTGTTTTGTAGCAACTGGTTCTCGGATACACGCACTGCACATACTAAGGAGAACATTAGGCGCACTTAGAGGCTCCATAGGCTCGTGGAGTGCCCAAGGTGCTGAGTTGTAACAAAAAATATTCTTTCTGACCTAAAAGTTTGCTGCGCACGCCTTGTTGCAAGCGCTTCGTAGGAGAGTAGCAATGCTACTCTAAATGTGTAGCTAAAGTGCTAGTCGTCTTGGCGAACAGCCCTTTGTTTACAAGCTCAAATGGACGAACAGCACTTTTTAAAAAATTATATTTCCTCGGGTGATGCGGCACGACTTTACCGTGTCACAAGCGATTATATTGCGCGGCTATCGCGACAGGGAAAGCTTAAAGGGGTTGTGCGAGACCGCACTGCGTTTGTAGACAGAGAGTCCTTGCGCCGCTTTTTCCTTAAGCAGGGGCGGGTGCCAGCGGGGGCTGCAATTGCCAGGCCGCTTCAAATCCGCCAGTCGCTCGATGCACAGCATGTTTCATCGCGCGACGCGGCACGCCTCTATGGGGTGACACATGACTACATTGCGCGTCTGTGCCGCCAGGGTAAATTGCAGGGAACTTTTCAGGACCGCACATGGCTTATAGAGCGGAGATCACTCCAAATATTTTTTGCGCAGAAGGGACGCGTTGAGGACAACAGCTTTGCTGCAGTGCTGCCTGCCTCGCTGCCGTTGCAGGCCCCTTTGCAAGTTTTGCCAGAAAAAGTTTTAGTTGTGCGCCGCATATGGGCGCCGCTTGCACTCGGATTGGTGTTTGTTTTTGGCAGTGCCGCAATTGGGGCATCATCCGGCCAGGGACACACCGGTGTTGCCGGTGTGTTTGCAAGCCAGCTGCAGTCGCCGTTTTTCTCTACGGGCCTATTCTCGGGTGACTTCATTGCTCGCATTGGCGCGATTTTTGCCCCAAAGACGCCGGCAGTTGCCACAGCCCCGGCTGCTCAGTATCCGGCGGTCCCCACAGCCCCATCTGTGGGCGAGGGTGTAGGGCATGCAAATGCCACAACAACTCAGAATGTACAGACCATTGTGCAGAATACCTACCCGGTTATAGAGCGTCTTGTGGCGGTCACAGAGGCGGCCGACCTCAGCGCTTTTGTTACCTACGAGTTTCTCAACAGTCAGGTAGAGCGCCTGCAAGACGCTATTGCCGACCACGGGTCGGGTGGCTCCGGCTCGGGAGGCATTACCGACTTCTCAACCCTGACGGCCGGGGACATTCCCGACCTCTCGGGCACTTACTTGCCGCTTGCAGGCGGCACGCTCAGCGGTCTTCTAACCGCGCCATACGCCTCCACCACCATGATCACGGCCACAACCGCGTCCTCGACCAACCTGATTATCTCCGGCTTGGGCAACAGCGGCACCGAGTGCTTGCAGATAAACTCCTCGGGTACTGTCTCTGCCACCGGCAGTGCGTGCGGCGCCGGCGGCGGCAGTTTTGCCTACCCGTTCCCCTCAAACGCCACCTCAACGCAGATCACCTTTAGCGGCGGGATCATAGGCAACGTTACAGGCGATGTTACGGGCAACGTGAGCGGTAACGCGGGGACTGTTACAAACGGCGTCTACACGACCACCTTTAACTCGCTGTTTGACCCGCGCTTTATCACCCAGCTTGCCGCCACCACCTCTGTTGCCTCTATTGTCACGCTGCCAAGCCTTTCGCTGCCGTACTCGCAGCTCAGCGGCACGCCGAGCATTGCGGCGTACCCGTTCGGTGGCACCGGCAACTCGACCTCGACCCTGACGCAGTTTAGCGGCGGGCTTACCAGCTACGCCTCCTCAACAATTGGCGCCGGCGGTGCCACGACCGGGCTCACCATATCGGGCAATGCAACAACAACGGGCAATGCGTACTTTGCCGGCAATGTGGGTATTGGCACTATGAGCCCGGGAGCAGCACTCGACGTTTCCACCGACGCCGACGCCCCCTCCGGGCTATATGTCAGGAATCTTAATAGCGGCTCGTCGGCAGCCGCATCTATCTATCTTGAGAATGACGATGATGTCGGCGGAGCCCTCGTGCTTGCCGGCACGAATTATTTTGAAACGGTTTTCCAGAACAGGGTTCTACTCTCCGGCCTTAATGGAGTTGACGTCTCTTCTGTTTTTGGAGATATCCGCTTTTATACCGGCAGCGATGCCGCGACCGGCGAGCGCTTGCGCATAGCAAGCGAGGGCAATGTGGGTATCGGCACCACCTCGCCGTACGCAAAGCTTTCTGTGGTGGGGGAAGCGGTCGCAGCATATTTTACCGCCACCACCACAGAGGCCTCCACCTTCCCGTACGCGTCCACCACGATGATTACGGCGGCAACGGCAAGCACGACCGACCTCATAGTCTCATCGCTTGGCTCCGGGGCGGGCAGCTGCCTTACGACCAATTCGTCGGGCTTGGTGTCGGCGCAGAGCTGCGGCGGCTCCTCGTTTGCATACCCCTTCCCCTCAAACGCCACCACCACCTCCATTGCGTTTGACGGCGGGCTGACAGCACCCAGTGCCACGATTAACTACGCCTCTACAACGATGCTCACCGCATCGCTTGCAAGCACCACCAACCTCAACATATCGGGCATACCCAGCGGCCTGCTTAAGACGGTAGACGGCGTAGTAACGGCAGCAGTGGCCGGGAGCGACTACGCAACGCCGGCCGCTGTCGCCGCGGCGTACCCCTTCCAGCTTGCCGGCAACGCCACCTCGACACTCACGCAATTTAGCGCCGGGCTCACCGCGTTTGCCAGCACGACTATCGGCGCCGGCACGCAGGCCACCGGGCTCACGATAAGCGGCGGCGCCACCACCACACAAAACCTGGTAGTGCAGGGCAGCGGCACCAGCACGTTTGCGGCCGGCATCGAGGCCACGACGTTTAACCTCACCTCGGCTTCAGCTACATCCACGGCCGCCAACGGCATCAATCTTACCGGCGGATGCTTTAGCGTCGGCGGCACCTGCATCGGGCAGGTGGCCAAGCTCACTGCAATACGCACCTACACCTCAGACCAGACGTACACCAAACCCTCCAACCTGGCATACGTTGTTGTCGAGACCTGGGGCGGCGGAGGCGGAGGCAGCGGCATGACAGGCGGCTTTAGTGCCAACCCGGGTGACGGCAGCTCGGCTATGCGCGTGGGCGGCGACGGCGCGGCTGGCACGGCGTCGTCGTTTGGCGCGCACCTTTCGGCCGCCGGGGGCGCGGCAGGCACCAACGCGTCTACAACCAACTGTGTTGTGGGCGCGGGCGGCAGCGGCAGCGGCGGCGATATCAACCTGGCCGGCTCAAACGGCTCCAAGCGCAACATGATGTTTGATGATCAGATATATAGCCAGCGGCTGCTGGACGACGCGCTGGCGCCTTTTGCTACAACCTTTGCGCACGGGGCCTCTCCCTCCACCTCGACGCGCACTACCGCCGAGGGTTTTAGCGACAACACATATACCTGCGGCGGCGGCGCGGGCGGTTACTCGCAAAAGGTGGTGCAGGCCGCAAGTGTCAGCGGCACCGAGGCTGTATCTGTGGGCGTGGGCGGAGGCGGTGGTGGCGGAGGCGGCCAAGACGGCGACGAGGGCACGAGCTTTAACACTACTGCGGGGGCAGGAGGCAACGGCACTGTAGGAGCAAGCGCCTCGGGCTCGTCGGGCGGCGGAGGAGGAGGCGGCGGCGGAGGCGACGGATGGGACGAAACCAGCAACACAACTATCTCAACGGGTGGTGCAGCCGCTGCTGCCTCCGGCACCAGCGGAGGCGCGGGCGGGGGAGGCGGGGCCGCATCGGGCAACGACCAGAACGGCGCCACCATAGGCGGCGAGGGTGATGGCGCAGCTGCAAGCGGTACCACCGGAGGCGGCGGAGGCGGCGGCTCGGGTGCGGGTGCCACCAACACAGACTCCGGTGACGGCGCATCTGCTGCGGGTATGGCGGGAGGTTCCGGCGGCGGCGGCGCAGACGACCCCGATGGTGACGGCAACAACGGCGGGCCTGCCGGTGCCTCCAACAGCACAGGAGGTGCGGGCGGAGGCGGCGGAGGCGGAGGCAGCAGCGGTGCGGGTGCTACCGGGAGTGCTGCAACCGGCTCGGCCGGGGGTGCTGGTGCGGCCGGCGGTACCGGGGCAACAAGCTCCGGTGGTGGCGGTGGTGGCGGTGGCGCAGGGCTTTCGGGCGGTGCCTTAGGTACAGGCACCAACGGCGGCACTAACGGCACTGCCGGCGGCACGACAAACGGCGGCACCGGCGGCGCTGGCGGCTCGTCATCAACCAACGACCCGGGCGGTGGCGGTGGCGGTGGAGGCTTTAACGGCGGCACCGGCGGCAGCGGCGGTACAACTGGCAATGGTCAGGGCGGTGGTGGTGGCGGCGGAGGCGGAGGCTCTATGGGAGTCCCGGGCGGCAATGGCGGTGCGGGTGGTGAGGGTGTTGCCGGTACTAACGGCTCGAACCTAAACGGCGGCAGCGGCGGAGGAGGCGGAGGAGGCGCGGGTACGGCCGGTATTTCAGGGGGGCACGGCGGTAGTGGTAGCAATGGCATCTACAGCGTATCCGGCGGCGGAGGCGGTGGTGGTGGCGGCGGCGGAACTATTGGTGTGAGCGGAGGAAACGGAGGCGGTATTACTGTCGGAGTTGAACAGGTTGATGCGGGTGCCGGAGGCGGAGGAGGAGGCGGCGGTGCTGCGGGCGGTGCCCACGGCGCGTTTGGCGGCCAAGGGGGGTATCAATATGAGGATGCACAAGAGTGCGATGGAGGGAGTTGCAACTATACATCCTACGGCGGCCCCGGCGGCAACGGCGGAGGCGGCGGGTTTGTGGTGGTGTACGAGTACACCTACTCCACCCCCGGCGCCGACTTGGCCGAGACATACCCCACAACGGACGCAACGCTTGTGCCCGGTGAGATAGTCGCTTTTGATGTCGCAAACGACATACATGTTAAGCGCGCCTCGCGCCAAGACACCTCGCCCTTAGCCGGTGTTATCTCTACGCAGCCGGGCTTGGTGCTGGGGCTCAACCCCGACAATGCCGCCGGTACCCGGCCGGTGGCTCTGAGCGGGCGCGTGCCGGTGCGCGTCAACTTATCCGGCGGTGCGATACACATAGGCGACCGCATTGCTCTGTCTGACACGCCGGGCACGGGGCGCCGCGCAACCGACTTTGAGCCGAGCGTCGGTATTGCCATGGAGGCGTACGACGGCACGGACGCATCACAGACAACCGTGATGCTCTTCTTGGACCTGCAGGCGGGCGTGTCGCTCAACTCCATAGCGCAGGGCCTGCTTGGCTTTGATGTCGGGACATCCACCATGCCTGTAGACTTCGTTGGCGCTATGTTTAGCGCGCTCTCGGGCCGCATTGCAAGCACTACTGATGCGGCCGCGTCGAGTACGGCCGCGGTTGCCAGCTCGACGGCGCAGTTTGTAGATGCGCTGTTTGGCGCGTTTATGACCAAGCTTGCCGGCTTTGGGGTCTACATTACGCAGGAGTTTACGCTTATAAAAAACCTTATAGCCTCGCAGTTTACGGTGGGCTCTGCATTGCAGCCGGCCGGCATCACGCTGTACGACACAGAGACTAAGGAGCCATACTGCGTGCAGGTGCAGGGCGGCGAGCTGGTGTACTTAAGCGGCGAGTGCACCGCAACCTCGACACCGCTTGTGCCGGACGGCCCCGCAAGCACAACCCCGGCCGCTTTGGAGGAGTTTGACAGTCCGTTTGCGCAAGATGATGCCACTGACGAGCCGGCAACAACTACGCAGGAGTTTGCCGACAATGAGGGAACCACGACTCCCGAGGCGCCAGACGAGGCGGGCGCAGACAACGCGACCACGACAGCGGCCGCGCCGGAACCTGCTCCAGAACCGGAGCCAGAGCCCGCACCAGAGCTTGCACCTGCTGAGCCACAGCCCGCTCCTGAGCCGGAGCCCGAGCCGCAAGAAGGGCAGCCCGCACCACAGGCGGCATCCTTCCCGGTGGCGCCGGAGGTGGGGGACGCAGGGGAGGCATCTGAAACTCTATGAGGCTTTTAGTTGCATTGCTTATGCTTGCGGCGTTCGGTAGCGCACCCGTGGCGCTTGCCGCCTCGTCGCCTGACGCAATTGCCTACGAGTACCGCAGCATAAATGCGCGCTACGAGATACAGCGCGACAGCTCTGTAAGGGTAGAGGAGCGCATCACTATCAGCTACGAGGGCACCTACCACTCGCTGTGGCGCGGGATATCGCTTGGGCGCGCCGCAGTGAGCAATGTAGAGGTTATGGACGCGGACACCGGCGAGCGCCTGCGCGAGATTAAAAACTTCCCCGACTTGCCAAATGACAAGGAGCACTGGGGCAGCTATGCGTGGATAAACGACAACGGCTACTTTAAGGTGCAGTGGTACTATGACGCCGCAGACACCACAAAGACGTGGGTGCTGCGATACACTTTGCGCGGCGCAGTCGGCTTTTTGGAGGAGCGCGATGAGTTTGTGTGGTCGCTGTTTTCGCGCTACGCGGTGCCTGTCGCATCGAGCACTGTCGAGGTAGTGCTGCCCGGCGCTGTGCCGGTTGAGGGCAAGCTTGTGGGCACGCCGGGGAGCGTGATGCAGACAGGCGACCGCACGCTGCGCTTTGAGGCAGAGGGTATACAGCCCGGCGGGGGAGTCTCGTTTGAGGCACACTGGCCAAAGGGCGTGGTGCACCCTCCGGTGCGCGGGTTTTACCTGACGAACTTGGTGCTTAGTTATGGTATAGCGCCGCTGATGGCAGTGCTTTTGTTAGTGTGCGCTGCTACGGGCGCTCTTGTATTCAAATTCAAAAAGCGGCCATAGCCGCTTTTTGTCCGGTGGTCACGGGGAGACTTGAACTCCCACGGGTTGCCCCATACGCTTCTGAGACGTACGCGTATACCAATTCCGCCACGTGACCGAGAATTAGAATATACAACTAAAATGGGCTCCTGTCTTTGGTCCACAGGCTAATGCTTGACATTGGCCATTTTTTGCGTTAGGGTGCCGTATCGTAGCTGGCGGAGTTTATGCCCAAGCAAGGGTACTTCAGCGGGGCTTCAGGGATGAAGGGTTAATGTAGGGCAACTATGGAACGTATTATTTCACTAACTAAAAATCTTGCCGAGCGCATCCGCCGCGATATGCGCGTGCGTTGGGGCTTGGGTGCCGGCGCCTCGGTGCTGCTCTCGGCCGGCGTACTTGGCCTGGGCGGCTCTTTTAGCCCGGAGTTCCTCCACGCAAACGCATCTGCCACGCGCTCGGTCATCCCTCAGGAGCGCATCGAGCACAAGGGGATAGAGATAGTAGACATGTCCACCTCGACGGTCTACCAGATTATCGAGTCTCTGCCGCGGGCCGAGCGCTTCGAGATGATGCTGTACAACAGCGGGGCCGACGAGGTGCTCCTGCAGCGCGGCACCTATACGGTCTTTGTGCCGTCATCGTCCGACTTTGACTACCTGCCCGCGCGCTATCTGGCGTCGCTGTCGCGCCATGAGCTGCATGCGCTGGCGCTGGGCCACATCACCTCGCGCGCCCTGCCTGTCGCGGAGTCTCTCAATGGCGACGTTGTTACGCTGGGCGGCAGCAGGGTGAGCTTTGAGGTTGATGCGGCAAGCGACACCGTGGCCATAGGCGGGGCCAACGCCGCCCGGGCCTATATCGGCTCCAACGGCGTAGTGTACATAATCAACAAGGTTCTGGCGGACGCCAACTAAAAACTCCCGGGGTACCCCGGGAGTTTTTTGCTTTCTGCTCCTATTCCTTTTTCTTAAACCCTTCGAGCGCCTTCAGGATCTCCATTGGTACGGTAAAGATAACCGTGTTGCTTTGGTCGCTTGAGATGTCGTTTATAGACTGCAGCGTGCGCAAATGCAGCGCCCCGGGCGACTCTGCCAAGACGCGCGCGGCCTGCGCCATGTTCTGCGACGCGGCCAGCTCGCCCTCGGAGGTAATAATGACGGCGCGCTTCTCGCGCTCGGCCTCGGCCTGCTTGGCTACGGTGCGCTCCATGTTCTCGGGCAGGGATACGTCCTTAAGCTCGACGTTGTGGACCTTGAGACCCCACGCGTCTGTCTCTTTGTCTACAATCTCTTTAATGCGCTCCGCTATCTTGTCGCGGCTGCCCAGGAGCTCGTCGAGCGTAACCTCGCCCACAATGTTGCGCATGGTGGTCTGCGCGTACTGCGATATCGCGTACATGTAGTCCTCAATCTGGAGGACCGCAAGCTCGGCGGAGAAGATGCTGTAGTAAATAACCGCGTTGACGTTGACCGACACGTTGTCGCGGGTAATGGCCCGCTGGTCGGGGACATCTACCGCCTTGAGCCGCATGTCCACCTTTTTATGAAACTGGATAATGGGCCACACCAGGCGCCAGCCGGGCTCCATGATCCCGGTAAACTTACCGAGCGTAAAGCGCACGCCCCGCTCGTACTGGTTGATCTGCCTGATGCTGATAACGACTATAAACAGCGCGACTGCAAGGATAATCCAAATGACCGGCATATATAGTGGTTAAATAAGGCTAATACCCTTAGTATACTCCTGAGGCATTGCATATGGATATTGCGACATATAAAGACTTTTTTGCCAACAAGCGCATAACCCTCATGGGCTTGGGCCTGCTTGGCCGCGGGGTAGGGGATGCGGCTTTCTTAGCACCTTTGTGTAAAGAGCTTGTCATTACCGACCGCAAGTCTAAGGATGAGCTGGCGTCGTCGCTCGGCCAGCTTAAGGATTTCTCAAACATCACATATGTGCTGGGCGAGCACAAGGTGGAGGACTTTGTCGGGGCCGACATGGTTATTAAGGCTGCAGGCGTGCCTCTCAACTCTATATATATAGAGGAGGCGAAGAAGGCGGGCGTGCCGGTGTATATGAGCACGGCCCTATTTGCCAAGTTTGCCCGCGACACTGGCGCCACAGTTGTGGGCGTGACAGGCACTCGCGGCAAGTCTACCGTGACGCACATGATCCATCACACCCTGGTGCAGGCCGGCCGACGTGCCCATATAGGCGGCAATGTGCGCGGACTGTCTACATTGGCCATGCTCCCCGAGGTTAATGCAGGCGATATTGCGGTCTTAGAGCTCGACTCCTGGCAGCTGCAGGGCTTTGGCGACCTTGCCATAAGCCCGGACATCTCTGTTTTTACCAACTTAATGGAGGACCACCTGAATTATTACTTAAGCGAGCTCGACTACTTTTTGGACAAGGCCAAGATTTTTATACATCAGCGGCCGGGCGACACGCTCATCGCGGGCCAGGACATTGCTGATCGCATCAGTGCCATGCATCCGCCGGTTGCACTCGCGGTTCCGCCCGCCATTCCTGCCGCGTGGGCGCTTAAGATACCCGGCGAGCACAACCGCGCCAATGCGGCGCTGGCCGCCGAGGCGCTGCGCGCACTTAGGCTGAGCGATGAGCAGATTAGATCGGGCATAGAGTCGTTTGATGGCGTCGAGGGCCGCCTGCAGAAGGTCGCTACGGTTAAGGGCGTCGATATTTACAACGACAACAACGCCACCACGCCCGACGCGACCATTGCAGCACTTAACGCGTTTGATACAAACGTAATTCTTATTACGGGTGGTGCCGACAAAGGATTATCGCTCGACGGGCTTGCCCAGACGATTGCTGATAAAACAAAAAAGACACTACTGTTGCCCGGCACCGGAACTGAGCGCCTGGTTACTTTGGTTGGGAACACTACGATGTATCGTAGTGTTCCTGATGCGCTTAAAGATGCGCTCGCAAGCGCCGAGCCGGGCGACATCATCCTCTTTAGCCCTGCATTTGCCTCCTTTGGCATGTTCCAAAACGAGTACGACCGCAACGATCAGTTTATGAGCGCAGTTAAGGCACTTGAGTAATATGGACTACAAAAAGATATACATGATAGGCATTGGCGGCATCGGGCTCTCGGCTTTGGCGCAGTATTTTGCTCATGAGGGGATAGAGGTATCTGGCTCCGACCGCGACCAGTCGCCCACGACAAAGATGTTGGAGGCAAAAGGGATTAGGGTAATAGTCGGCCAGCAGGCCGACAACATACCCCAAGACGCCGACCTGGTGGTATACAGCGATGCCGTGCCGGCAGACAGTCCGGAGCGCATGCGCGCAACAGAATTAAAAATCCCCCAGAAGTCCTACTTTGAGGCGCTCGGCGAGGTCGCATTGGCTAAACGCACCATCGCGGTGTCGGGCACGCACGGCAAGACAACCACGACCGCCATGCTCGGCCGGATGCTTATCGACGCGGGTCTCGACCCGACCGTGGTCGTGGGGAGCATTGTGAGCGAGTGGGGGAGCAACTTCCGCGCTGGAGGGAGCGACCTGTTTGTCGTTGAGGCGTGCGAGTATCGCAACCATTTCCTCAACTTTGCTCCGGAAATACTTGTAATAACCAACATAGAGCTCGATCATACCGACTTCTTTGCCTCGTTGGCTGACATGCAGGCTGCGTTTGCCGAGGCCCGCACCAAGGCTAGGCAGGTTGTAGAGGCAGGAGACTACAAAGCCGTTGCCGTGCCGGAGCTGTTGGTGCCGGGCGAATTTAATAAGGAAAATGCACGCGCAGCCAAAGCGGCGGCCAAGCTTATCGCGCCCGAGATAGCGGACGAGGTGTGGGACGCCTCGCTCGCCACCTTTGCGGGTACGTGGCGCAGGTTTGAGTACAAGGGCACGCTTCCGGGCGGGACCGAGCTGTATGACGATTACGCGCATCACCCGACAGCAATAGAGCGCACGATAGTGGCCGCTAGGGAGAAGTTCGCCGGAAAAAAAATAGTGGTGATGTTCCACCCGCATCTATACAGCCGCACGCGCGACCTGTTTGAGGGCTTTACCAAGGCGCTGGCAACTGCAGACCAAGCCTACATACTGCCGGTGTATGCCGCACGCGAGGCCCACGACCCGACAGTCTCAAGCGACAAGCTGGCCGAGGCGGTTGTTGCCGCCGGTGGCCACGCCCAAGCAGTCAGCGGCATGGAGGAAGCAACCTCGATTTTAAAGACTCTCGGACCGGACACAATCGCCTTTACCATGGGCGCCGGCGACGTCTACAAGGCGGGCGAGGCAGCGTTAAAAAAGTAATGATCGGCATATTCGACTCCGGCTCGGGCGGGCTCACCATTATGCGGGCGGTGCGCGAGGTACTGCCCACCTGCGACATAGTCTACTTTGGCGACATTGCGCACGCGCCGTACGGCTCTAAGTCGCAAGAGGAGTTGTCGCGCTACACGGCCGAGTCTTTGGCATTGCTTAAGAAGAGGGGAGCAGAGAGGATAATAAGCGCCTGCAACAGTGTCTCGGCCTCTTTGGCACTCTCGCTGTTTGACGCATTTAATTTAGAGCCCGGCGACATCATAGAGATGGTCGGGCCCACCGTGTCGTACTTTAAGCACTCCAAGGCTCGCATACTTTTATGTGCGACACCCGCCACCATAAGGGCGGGGATATATCAGAACGCGTTCCGCATGGTGGGGCACGACGTAGTAGCTGTGCCCATACCCGACCTAGCAGGGGCTATAGAGTTTGCCGAGAGCGAGGAGAGGCAGCGCTCACTTATTACAGAAGCGTTTAAGGATATTGACTGGAATAAGTACGACGTACTTATTTTGGCCTGTACACACTATCCGCTCGCGCTCAAGTTGTTTAAAGAGATTGTGCCGCCCGGCGTGGTGATATTTGACCCGGCCATAGCAGTAGCCGAGCGGGCGCACAAGCAGTTTTGGCCGCAGGAAGTGAGGGATACTAAAACGCAGTTTTTAATAAGCCAAGACTCCGATCGGTTTCGTAATTTAATAGCCGAACTTTTCCCGAATACTCATTATGAAATAGAAGTAGTTTGAAACAAAAGAAAACCGACGCCCTTTGGGCGTCGGTAGTCTCTGACTTGCAGAGAGTTTTCAATCGCGGCGGATGACGAGAACTGCGTTGCGCGGTTTGTCCGCAGCTCCGTCGCACCAGACACCGTTTTTCGGCAGATAGCCGTCGTCGGTATTTATGTTCTTGGGAGGCACGCCGCGCTTGTTGAGCTGGAGTCGAACGACTTTCAGCAAATCAAGTGTGTAGTGTCCGCCTTCCCATATGCAAGGGTTAAGTCCGAGGTCTGCGCGCATATATTTGTGCAGGCTCCGGTTAATCTCCGCATGCGGCGAGTCGACAACCGGATGCGGGAAGTCGTCGGGGTGGATGCTCCAATAAAGAGCCACCACCACGCGTGCCGCATCTGCCTCGGTACGTACGCCGAGGTACTCGAGTGCCGCATGTACGATACTTTCGTGACGGCGTGCCGGGTCGCGCACGCCGGTCTCCACCAGTTGCCGATCAAAGAGCGACCAGCGTCCGAAGTGGAATACCACGCAACGAGACTCATAGGTGAGCACTGCGGTGCCGCACCCTGCCGGTGTAAATAACACCGCTTCTCCCGGAAAAAGCATGACGCCTTCGCCCGGGTTATCAGGGTCGCGATGGAGCGCATAGCTGCCTGCAGGTATCTTGTTGCGCTCTAGCATCAAGCCGGAAAGTCCCACCATTCTTGCGTTAAATGGTGACGGCATGTTCGGGAGGAAAGTTCTTCCCGCCTGGAGGCTCTGGAGTACGGCACCGACGCGATTCAGGTACTGTGCGGAAATCTCTGGCGGCAGCGCGAGCTGTCTGGAGGACCAGTCACCATACCTGCTACCAAAGAGCGCTACAGTGAAGCGAGTCTTGCCCATCCTGAAGTTGTGCTGCAGGTGCGCTTCGTAGGGATGCAGCGGGGGCCGCTGTACTTCTGCGACTGATACGTTCACTTTTTGTCTCCGCGGTTGCGAGTGAGGATTGGGAACTACGTGGCTTAAAACAAACTACCACATTTTCTGCATTTGTGCTAGGGTGGGGATATGTCAGACGGACTCGACATCACCTTGGGCAAGCTCTCTGTTGTCGCCACCCCCATAGGCAACCTCGAGGATATTACGCTGCGCGCCCTGCGCATATTAAAGGAGGCCGACGTGGTGGCCTGCGAGGACACGCGCGTTACCAAGAAGCTCCTAAGCCACTTTGATATCCACACGCCGGTCGTCACTCTGCCCAAGATCCCGTCGCTACTAACCCAGGGCAAGCATGTAGCACTTGTTAGCGATGCAGGCACGCCCGGCGTGTCGGACCCGGGGCAAGAGATTGTCTCCAATGCGCGCGATGCGGGCGCTTTGATTGAGGCGATACCGGGTGCCTCTGCGCTTGCGGCGGCTTTATCCGTGTGCGGTCTGCGCGCCGCAACGTTTGTGTTTTACGGATTCTTGCCGCTTAAGAAGGGGAGACAGACGCTCTTTGCGGAGATTGCCGCAAGCGAGCGCTCGTGCGTGTTCTATGAGTCGCCGCACCGGATCATGAAGACCTTGCAGGCGCTGGCCGAGGCCATACCTTTGCGGCGCATAGGCGTATACCGCGAGATTACCAAGATGTATGAAGAGCACCGGGTGGGCACTGCAGAGGAGGTACTGGCGTATTTTGAGCAAAACGAAGGAAAACAGCGCGGAGAATTTGTCGTAATTGTGGAGGGGGAGTAATATAGGGCTATGTCTAAAGAAATGACCGTCATTGCGCTGGGTGTTTTGGTGGTGGTCACGCCCTACCTTGGCATCCCCGGCTCGTGGAAGACGGTTGTCTTGGTTGTGGCGGGCGCGGCGCTCGCGGGCGTGGGCTTTCTTTTGCGCGGCGAGGCGCTGGCACGCCAGGCAGGCCACGGCCACGACCATTTTGTAGAGAACTCGGCGCCTACTCCTCATCAGCGCGACAATGTCATCGGATCGCTCAACTAACCCGGCGCGCGGCCGCGGCCGCACCCTCGTGCATATACTCGCGCTCGTGCTGGGCCTAGCCATTGTGGTAGCCGCGGCCTACTTCTTTCTGCCGGCGCTTACCTCGGTGTCGTATGGCACCGACACGGCCACTACCACCTCCGCGCTCGCCAAGCTCCTGCCAAAAAAGGAGGCGCCCAAACCCGTGCTGGATGTCGCAGACTATCGCCGCCGCCTGCTGGCGCTGGCACAGGTTGCAACGTCGAGCCCGTACTACTCCGCGTTTTTGAAAAACGACTTTGCCGGCGTTAGTACTACGCCGCTCTGGCCCGCACGCACCGCAGAGCCCCTGCCGGGCGCGATACTCCCGTTTAAGCGCATAGTGGCCTACTACGGCAACTTTTACTCCACCAAGATGGGCATCCTCGGCGAGTTTGAGAAGGACGTCGTGCTCGATAAACTGCGCGCCGAGGTTGCGGCGTGGGAGGCTGCCGACCCCACAACGCCCGTTATGCCGGCCATAGAGTATATAGACGTAACCGCGCAAGGCAGTGCCGGTAAAGACGGCAAGTACCGCTTGCGCATGCCCGACACGCAAGTGGACAAGGCTATAGAGTACGCCCGCGAGATTGACGGCATCGTCATTCTCGACATACAAGTGGGGCTCTCGAGCGTGCAAGACGAGGTGCCGCTCCTGGATAAGTACTGGGCGATGCCGCAGGTGCATCTGGCCATAGATCCGGAGTTTGATATGAGGGGTAGGGGCCTGCCCGGCGAGGTTATAGGCACCACCGACGCCGCAACTATTAACTGGACAATAGACTATTTGTCTAAGTTTGTACGCGAGCACAACCTGCCGCCCAAGATACTCCTGTTGCATCGCTTTACTCAAAACATGCTCCCGGACGTGGAGCTAATTGTGCCAACACCCGAGGTGCAGGTGGTGGTGCAGATGGACGGGTGGGGCTCACCGGCGCGCAAGAAGAACACCTACTACCACACGGTTGCGCCCGAGCCGGTGCAGTTTACTGGCGTAAAGATATTCTACAAAAACGACCTCAAGGAGGAGCCCCCACGCCTGCTTACTAAGGAAGAGGTGCTCGACTTAAAGCCCACCCCCATCTTTATCCAGTACCAGTAATAAAAAAGCCCGGCCTTGCGGCCGGGCTCTGGTGTTGTTCAGACTGTTCGAGAAACGGTCTCGAGCGTCACGATCTCTTCTCTCCGTTCAAACCAGTTCTTGATGTGCGGATAAATCTTAACGACAAGATTGACGTCGAACCCCCGCATCTCGCGTGACCCTAGTTGGACAAGGAGCTGAACTTCTGCAACGCTGAGCCATTCGTTAGCTGTCGCCACCGACTTCTCGAGCGTCTCTCCCATCTTCGAGGTTACCCACACATAATCGACCAGTGTGGATGTGCGCAAAGTGAGCGTTCCGTCCATAGGCTGGTAGGGGCCCCCGCGTACATCAGCAAAACGCAGAACTTCTGCCACTTTGAGTGTCTGTGCGGCAGCTTTAATGTGATGCGCTGCCGCCTCTTCAAGTTGGGATGGGTAGTCTTTTGCTTCGCCGCATGCCGACAGGCATATAGCGACGAAGCGCAAATGATCGGTATCCACTTTCTGACCGAGGGTTCTGAAGGCCCACTTCACCACAATATCGTTACTTGTATCTCTCGAGCGCGTAAGGATACGCAGCAGCTTTTGCGGTTGATAGTACAGACGCTCCTTGCCACAAACCCGCAGAGCTTCCTCCAGTTGTCCTTTTTCTTTTTCGTCCAACTCATCAAGAGCCAGCAGAGCATCCACGATATCCTTTTCGAGCTTGGCGTCGACAAAGCTGCTAACCCAGGCCTCCAAAAGCGCGTCGAGCAGTACGCGAAACGTTTTTGGCATTGCGCCGCCTTCATTCCAAAGAGATAGCAGGGTAAGAGCCTCTTTGCCCGCTCTAAACTTATTCTTATTATCAAGATCAGCGTCGCTTATGTACGTAGTGCCGCTCTTTTTCTCGGCACTCTCGAGCAAGATAAATCCCACCAGTGAGGCTAAGTCCGAGTCGGACGGTACGTGCCCTTTAATTTGCCGAGAGAATAGGTCGCGTAGGCTAGAAACTGCTGACATGGTACGCTCCTGTTTTTGAGGCCGAAGCCCCTATCCACGAATGGAGTGGCCCTAGAGCCACAGGTAGTCCGCCACCACGCTACCATACAGCCTCGCTTGGGACAACGGCCCAGGCGTCTAGAGCGACTGCCGCAGAATTTCCAGAGATACCCAGTGGCCTCCAAAGAGTGCGAGGTCCGCTACAAGCGTGAGCATAAGCAAAATGGCGAGGTTGCAGGCAACTTTAAGTACAGGGTGCAGAGAGAGCCTCCACAGTACGCGCTCTATGTAGCGCGTGCCCCATATGCCAAGGGCGAGCGTGAGCCCGCCGGCTATCACTATGAGCGCATGCGCGCTGTTTTGCAGCAGCGTCGCCACGATAGGGTACGCCGACATAACAGGCGAGAGTACAAAGAGCGTTGCGTACGACATGTTGTTGGGGCCCAGCGGCACAAACATGCCCAGCAGGTTAAACCACCATGCGCTCTCTGGCGCCACCACGGCAGTGCATGCCCCGAGGCAGTCGAGCGTCCAGCCGAACCCCATAAGCGCCAGCGTCCAGTATATGAGGGTAAGCGCCAGCCACCATACGCCCATGCGCAGCCATAATGATGATTCCTTCATCGCGACAGTATAAAGGGTTGTGCAGGCGTGTCTATAGGAGGGCACGGTTGCTTGTAAGTGTATAATTAAGGCAATGCTTGAGGACGCCAACAAGATAACGTACTTTGCCGAGACAAACTCGCGCGGCAAGCCGCTGCCGTTTGGCATCAAGCGCCGCGACCGCGCGCGCCACATGTACATCATCGGCAAGACCGGCATGGGCAAAAGCACCCTGCTGGAGAACATGGCCATACAGGACATCCGCAACGGCGAGGGTATGGCGTTTATTGACCCGCACGGCTCGACCGCCGACCGTATCATGGAGTACGTGCCGGCGCACCGCATTAAAGACGTGGTGTACTTTGCCCCGTTCGACATGGAGTATCCAGTTGCCTTTAACGTGATGGAGGACGTGGGCTACGACAAGCGCCACCTGGTGGTCTCCGGCCTCCTGAGCGCGTTCCGCAAGATATGGGTTGATGCATGGAGTGCCCGTATGGAGTACATACTCTCCAACACGCTCTTGGCGCTGCTTGAGTACGAGGGCGCGACCTTGCTTGATGTAAACCGCATGCTTATTAACAAGGCCTTCCGTAAGAAGGTGGTCGAGAACGTCAAAGACCCAATCGTTAAGTCGTTTTGGGTTGATGAGTTTGCCAACTACACCGACCGCTACACGCAGGACGCCACGCCGGCCATACAGAATAAAATAGGCCAGTTTACGAGCAACCCGCTCATACGCAACATTGTGGGCCAGCCCAAAAGCTCGTTTGATATCCGCGAGATCATGGACCATAAGAAAATTCTTATTATGAACCTCTCCAAGGGCAGGGTAGGCGAGGTCAACGCAACGCTTTTGGGCTCGATGCTTGTTACCAAGATTTATCTGGCGGCCATGAGCCGCGCCGATGTCTCCTCGACCAACATGCAGGCACTGCCCAACTTCTACTTTTACGTAGACGAGTTCCAGAACTTTGCCAACGAGTCTTTTAGCGACATCCTCTCCGAGGCCCGCAAGTACAAGCTCAACCTCATTATTGCGCACCAGTATGTCGAGCAGATGGAGGAGGAGGTGCGCGACGCGGTGTTTGGCAACGTGGGCACGACGGTGGCGTTCCGCGTGGGGCCGTTTGATGCCGAGACCCTAGAGACGGTGTTTGCCCCGCAGTTTGAGGCGACCGACCTGGTTAACCTCGGGTTTGCGCAGATTTACCTAACTTTGATGATTGACGGCGTGGGCTCGCCACCCTTTAGCGCCACGACCCTGCCGCCGTTTGACGCCACGCCCGAGGACAACACGCAGAAAGTCTTGCAGAGCTCGCGCGACCAGTTTGCCAAGCCTCGCGAGGAGGTCGAGGCCGCTATAGAAAAGTGGCAGAGCGTCGAGCCGGTTGTTGTCGAGCCCACTAAGCCCAAGTACGGCAGCACCTCCAAGCCTGTCGCGCCGCGCACAGCTTCAGAGAAACCGGGGAGTCAAAGGTCCTCGGATTCTCCCGGAGCCGCCGAGATGAGCGGCTCCGGAGCCAGACCATTTGCCTCCACGGTTTCTCCTACGCATCAGACCACTGTTGTAGTGCCTGTGCCCGTTCCTGCTCCTGCACCCACTGTCATCCAAGCCGTGAGGGTAGAGGCGCCCGCGCCGGCACCCGCGCCGCAGGTGCACGTGCACAACCATACGCATATCGAAAAAGCTCCGCCTGTGCGCCGCGAGCCTGTGCGCGCAGCACCCCCGCCCAAGCCCCGTGTAGAGCCCGAGGTTGTTAAGCCTGCGCTTGAGGGCTCTACCAGCCTGCGCGACGCGCTGGCTGCAGTGACCGCCAAAAAGCCCGAGGCACAGGCGCCCAAAGCCGATGCGCCAAAACCCGAGCCGCACGCACACTCCACGCCACAAAAACAGCCGGGCCTCAAGCAGGCTCTGGACAAAGTCGCTCACAAGTCGCCAAAACCCGTATCTCTTCCCAAAGAAGTTTTGCGTGATATGCTCTCTGTCGACCCAGCAGAGAGGTCGCACCATGACGAGAAGCACCGCGAGCCAAACAGCTAAACTCTCCTTAATTTTTATATTTTTGCTGTGTGCGCCCGGCGCGGCACATGCCTCGGTCTCAATATCCGAGATCATGTACAACCCGCAGGGGACGGACTCGGGCCGCGAGTGGGTCGAGCTATACAACTCCGGCGGCTCGGACGTTACCCTGGTGGGCGGCTCGGGCAAGGGCTCCTGGCGCATAGTTGATAGCTCCAACCACACGATAACCGACCCCGCCTCGGGGGTGGGGCGCGGCTCACTTACTATCCCGGCAAACGGGTACCTGATACTCGCCAGCGACCCTGCCGCATTTATGAGCGAGTACAGCGGCAGCTACTCGGTTGCCAAGGCCTCGCTTACTCTAAACAACACAGGCACAACTGTATCGCTTGTAGACGGCTCAGGTGCAACTGTAGACTCCGTGACCTACACTGCAAGCCAGGGCGGTGCAGACAACGGCACGAGCCTGCAGGCGGCATCGAGCACGTGGCTCCAAGCAATGCCCACGCCCGGTGCCGACAACGCGACAGAGAGCTACACGCCGCCGGCGGAGTCGGGCAGCTCGAGCAAATCCAGCTCGACCTCAAACCCCGGCTATGTCGCAGCGCCCCTGCCGCAGGTGTTTGCATCGGCCGGCGGGGACAGAGTGGTTATTGTAGGCGCCGACAGCAAGTTTGTGGCAACGGCGTATGACCGCGACCGCGATGTTATCAACTACGCCAAGTTCTTCTGGAACTTTGGCGACGGCACATCCGCCGAGGGCCCGTGGGTAATGCACCACTATAGCTATCCGGGCACGTATGCTGTCCAGTTGACCATAACCAACACTAGCCTTAAGACCACGAGCCGCATAACGGTTACGGCCGAGCCGGCCTCGGTTGCGCTTGCCACTTTGCCCCAGGGCGGAGTCTCTATTAAGAATAACTCCGGCCGCGACCTCGACCTCTCGCTGTGGGTGGTTAAGCAGGACGAGAGCGTTTTTGTGCTCCCGGAGCACTCTGTGGTGCTCGAGGACTCGGCTATCAATATATCCGCGGCAACGCTG
>Ga0172380_10003857_pt1 | contig 19986 bp, 27 predicted proteins | sample Leawe162metaG_FD_119747 | JGI IMG/M metagenome (GOLD analysis project Ga0172380, IMG submission 119747) | Leachate microbial communities from a municipal landfill in Southern Ontario, Canada - Leachate well 162 metaG | ecosystem: Engineered > Solid waste > Landfill > Unclassified | place... | reverse complement strand
CGAACTCCAATCTCTATCTTTGTTTTATCATACTCAGTTTTTTCTCCATTCTTTTTAATGACTGCCAAACGCAATAATTCTATTTCTTCATACGTACTAAATCTAGCGTTGCACTTTTCACATTCTCTTCTTCTGCGCGTAATTTTTCCTTCATTCGTATCCCGCGAATCGACAACCTTGGTCGCGCTATAACTACAAAATGGGCAATTCATAGGCTAAAATGATAATTTATTTATTTTGCCGAATATCTTTCTGCTAAAACTCAATAAAATTCAGCTATTTGGTAATTTACACTACATATAGTGTATTACGAAGTAATTATAGCACAATTAAAAAATCCGCCAAGAGCTTGTCAAATGGCGGATTTTCCTAGATTTTCTATATTTTTTTCAAAGTTATCCACATGCTAAAAATTAAATTGCGGATAAAAACTAGAAAAATAATTTTTTATAAACTCACAAAAGCAACCGGCAAGACTTTGCGAAAAACTCCGGCAATTAAAATAGAATCTGATTCATCCAAATAGATTGGTTGGTGAATTTTATTAGTCGAATTTGGGAAAAGTCCGATAATACCGTGTTTTAATTTCTTATAGCGTTTGATTGTCGCCATGCCATTGATCACTGCCACTACAATCTTATTTTCAAAATCATAATCCCCGTCTTTTTTCTCAAAAACCACATAGTCGCCATCGCCAATTTCTTCCTTATTCATTGAATCCCCTAAAGCTTTAACAGCAAAAAGCATGGCTGGATTTTCCCGCCGGAAAAGACTTTGCGAAATTTGCAAATATCCATCCACATTCCCATCTGCATACGCCAGCGCTTCCCCGCAAGAAGCTAAGCCATACATTGGGATAGAAAAAATATTACCAAAATCGGCATAGTTGTCATTTTCTACCAAATATATTTTCTTTGCTTTATCGCGCTTCAGGAGGTCTTTTCTTTCCAAGGCCTCAATTACCTGCACCGTCCCCTTAAGGCTTCCTACCTCAATTCCACGCTCCTCAAGATGCTTGTGCACTCGATATGTCGTTGGATTCTCCCGTTCTGTGTTAATAATCTCCCGAATCGCATCCAAGGTCATTTTTTGTTTTGAAGTTATTTTTTCCATAGTGATATAACTTAATACTTATACTGATAGTATATCACCCTTAAAGATCCTGTCAAATTACTCCTACATCTGTGCAAATATACTTAGACAATAGCTAGTGATTTACGGAAAATTTATCCAACCAATCCTGCAAAATTATTCGCGCGGATTCCGCGTCATCGTTTTTGCCAACATTTTTTTTCTGCGCTTCTTGCAGATTTTTATGTGCGCTTTGAGTGGTAAACATCTCTTCAGCATATGCCACTTCAACAGCAAACTTCTTCGCCAGCTGTTCACCAAATATCTGGTGCTCGTTTTTTTCTTTTTCCGTTAACGCATACCCAGGCACGCCGACTACCACCTGCTGAATATTCTCCTGAGCTACAATCTTCTCTAAATCCCTCCAAAGTTCATTGTTGTTTTTTAAAACTCCAAAAGCAAAAGCAATTCTAGTTTCTGTATCTGCCAAAGACAGTCCCACATTGGAAGTCCCGAAATCCACTCCCAGAATATGTTTTATTTCTAACGCTTTCCCATTTTCCATTAGCATTTAAATATTTTTAAATTTATTTCTCTCTAGCTTAGTGCGCTAAAACCGTCAAAACCTCCACGCCTGTTTCCGTTACTACAATCGTGTTTTCATAATGCGCGCTCAAACTGCCATCGCTTGTCACAAACGTCCAGCCATCAGCACCAATCTTCGTTTCAAATGCACCAGCATTAATCATCGGCTCAAGCGCCAGAACCATGCCCGCTTTCAAACGCAAATCTGCATAGTGCTTATAGTAATAGTTGGGAATCTGCGGATCCTCATGCAATTTCTTGCCCACGCCATGTCCAACTAAATTTCTCACCACGGAAAATCCTTGTTTTTCAACATATTTTTGCACAGCCTTAGAATAGCCACTTAACATTTTTCCTGCACCCATTTGTTGGATACCTTCCCAAAATGATTGTGCCGTGACATCCAGTAGTTTTTGCGCTTCAATACTTATTTTTCCCACCGCGAAAGTTCGCGCCATGTCAGTGAAAAATCCCTTATATTTCATTCCGATATCCACTTTAAAAAGGTCGCCGTCTTTCAAGATGACTTTTTGCAACGGAATGCCATGCACCACTTCATTATTAACCGAGGCGCAAATCGTGGCTGGAAATGGATTGCTGGAATCACCGCCATAGCCTTTGAAAGCTGGCACCCCACCACAAGCTAGAATTAGTTTTTCCGCCAACATATCAATTTCCCAAGTATTTTTTCCGGGAGCAATGGCTTCTTCGATTTTTTCCATGATTTCAGCCAGGATGATTGCCCCTTCACGGATTTTTTCGATTTCTTTTGTAGATTTTATAATCGCCATAGCTAAAATTATAATTCTTATTCTTGATTAAAATTGGCTAATATTTCAGCAAAAACCTGCGGAATTGTTTGATTGCCATTTATTTCAACCAGCACGCCCTCCTTTTTACAATATTCTATTACGGGCATTGTTTCTTGGGCAAAAATTCCCAATCTTTTTTTCACCCCAGCCACCGTATCATCTTCCCGTTGCATAATTTTTCCTTTGCATTGCGGGCATTTATCATTTTCATTTGCCACGTCTTTTCCCATAATGAGAACGCTCTTGCATTTTTCACATAGCCATCTTTTTGATATGCGCGCCAATGATTCTTGCTCGGAAATGTTAATAAAGAAAACTCTATCAATATTTCTTCCAAATTCCAACAACGCGTCGTCAAAATAGCTGGCTTGTTCTAAATTTCTTGGTACGCCGTCAAAAACAACTCCTTGTTCCCGAGGAAGAGAAGCTAAATGAAAATGCAAAACCTCCTTAAGCAATCGACTTGGAACGAGTTCTTTTTTCACCATCACGATTTCATTAACTTCCCTGCCAAGATCTGTTTCCAATTTAGAAATTTGGCGCAAAGCACCGCCCGTGTCAAAGTGATCCAAGTTAAATTTTTCTGCCAGCATGCTGGATTGCGTTCCTTTGCCACTTCCTTGCTGGCCTAAAATTATAATATTCATAAGATTAAAATCCTTCGTAATCGCGCATCACTAAATGCCCTTCAATTTGTTTGACCGTTTCAATCACTACAGAAACAACAATCAAAAGTCCCGTTCCGCCGATACTGATTGATTTAATACTAGAAAAACTTTGAATAATAAAAGGCAAGACAGCGATTAGTCCCAAGAAAACTGAACCCGATAAAGTAATGCGATTGATTACCTTGTACAGATATTCAGCCGTTGTTTTTCCTGGGCGAATGCCGGGAATATAACCACCTTGTTTCTGCAAGCTTTCTGATATTTTATTCGGATCAAAAACCACGGCCGTATAGAAATAAGTAAAGGCCACTACTAATAAGAAATACACTAGCCGGTATATCCAACCATTCGGATCGAAAATTACCACCGCTTTAGTCGCCATACTCGCCACCAAGGCATGGCCAGAGTGCACAAAAAAATTCGCAATCATTCCCGGGAAAAGCATAATCGACATAGCAAAGATAATTGGAATCACGCCGGCTTGATTAACGCGCAATGGCAAATGCGTGGAAGATCCACCAAACATTTTGTTGCCTCGGATTCTTTTTGCATAAGACACAGGGATATTTCTTTGCCCCTCAGTCATTATCACCACCGCCATAATCGCCGCGAAAACCATCACCGCCAAAACAATGTAAGTAAAAAACTTTGATGAATCGCCAGTAGCATAAATCTTAGAAAGACTGGATGGCAAACTGGAAACTATTCCCGAAAATATGATCAGCGACACGCCATTCCCGACTTTCTTTTCCGTAATCAATTCGCCCAACCACATTAAGAAAATTGTTCCGGCTACTGCCACAACAACAATGGAAAAAATTTCGAACCTTCCTACTTGCCCAATAATATTTTGCGAGCGCAAAAGTGAAATCATCCCGAAAGTTTGCATAGCTGCTAAAGGCACAGTAATCCAGCGCGTCCATTGATTGAATTTTTGCCGTCCCGCTTCACCTTCTTCTTTATAAATTTGTTCTAAGCGGGGCACAATCATCGTTAATAACTGCATGATAATTGATGCCGTGATATATGGACCAACGCCCAACATGACAATTGAAATACTTGAGAGTCCGCCACCGGAAAATAAATTCAGCAAACCAAATAATTGATTGCTTTCAAAAAAAAGTTTCAATTGTTCCTGATTAATTCCTGGGATCGGAATGTTAGCAATTAGGCGAAAAATAATTAAGATTCCCAAAATAAACAGCATCTTATCCCGTAATTCTTTGACCTTAAAAATTTGGCTTACTTTTTCAAACATATCTATTCTTTGAAATCCAATAAATCACTTTCGTAATCCATTGTTTTATGAATTAAACAATTATCCTATGTATAATAACACCTTTCCCGCAAAACTTCAAAAAAATAAAGGGCGCTTTACAGCCGCCCTTTATCCTAAATATTCTTATTTTTCAACTTCTACTGCGCCACCAGCTTTTTCGATAGAAGCTTTTGAACCGGCACTAATTCCGATATTTTTCGCGATTGTAAATTTCTTCTTAATGTCTTGATTGCCCAAAATCTTAATCCCATCTTTTGCACCTTTTCTATCAATGAGTTTGGATTTTATTAAGGATTCCTTGTTAATAACATCTCCGTCCTTAAATATCTTCTCAATCTTCTCCAAAGCGACTGTAGTCTTTTTCTTGTCTAGCGCTTTGAAACCTCGTTTCTTCTTCATGTGGTCAATCAGGGTTGAACGTCCACCTTCAAAAGTTGGGTCAACATGCGCTCCAGAACGAGCTTTTTGACCTTTCATACCTTTTCCAGAATAAGTTCCCGTCTTTCCACCACGGCCAATAATCTTCCGTTTCTTTTTCTTGGTCTTTAATTGTAGAGTGTTGATTTGCATAATATTATTTCTAAATCCTTAGTTTTGATTTAATCTAGATTTTCTTGTTCTAGCATTACTCAAGCTAGCGAAAGCTTCCACTGTTGCTCTGGCTACATTCAATTTATTGGAAGTTCCAAGTGATTTTGAAGTAATGTTCTTTATTCCCGCCAAGTCAACTACTGAACGGATGGCTCCACCTGCAATTACCCCTTTTCCAGACTCTGCTGGCTTCAATATAATTCTAGCACTTCGAGACTTGAAAACAATTTCATGTGGAATAGTATCATTGTGAATCGGCACAGTAATAATACTTTTCTTAGCATCATCGAAAGCCTTGCGAATTGCGTCAGAAACATCGCTGCCCTTTCCAACTCCCACGCCAACCTTGCCTTTCTTATTTCCGATTACCAATGTAGCACGAAAACGAAAGCGTCTTCCACCTTTAACCACGCGTGTTACTCGCGCCAAGTCCAAAAGTTTCTGATCGTATTCAGGTTTTTCTCTTTTGCCTCTGAAATTTTTATTGTCTCTTGCCATAAAAATAGTAACTGGTAGCTAGTAACTGGTAACTGGTAATTTTGAGAAAATAATTTCCAAATCCTACCTTTTACTGATTACTATTTACTGATTACTGATTACTACTAAATAATTAATCCGCCTTCTCTTGCTCCATCCGCCACTGCTTTTACTTTTCCATGATATTTATATCCAGCTCTATCAAAAACCACGCGTTCAATATTCTTAGCCAAACACTTCTTTGCAATCAATTCTCCAACTTTCTTTGCGCCTTCAATTGTATTCCCAATCTTAAGCTCACGCAAATCAGCAGCAACCAATGTTTGTCCAGCCTCATCATTAATAACCTGAACTTGAATAGATTTCAAGCTTTTAAAAACAGCTAATCTTGGAATTTCTAAAGTTCCGTTGATCTTAGCTCTAATCCGTTTCTTTCGATGGACTCGCGATTTGTTACCACTTATAGTTGTCATATTGTTATTATTCTTTATCTAATACAAAATCAATTGTTTATTTAGCTGCTTTCTTTCCAACTTTTCTTCTAACATGCTCTCCTTTATATCTAAATCCTTTTCCCTTATATGGCTCAACTTCTTTTAGTCCCCGCACTTCAGCAGCAAATTGGCCAACTTGTTGCTTATCAATACCTGAAATTGTTAAAATATTTCCATCCTCAATCTTCGCTTCAATTCCCTCTGGGATATCCACTACTACTGGATGCGAAAATCCAAGTGCTAAATTTATCTTTTTTCCTTGAACTGCCATACGGTAACCAACGCCTTGAAGTTCTAATTGTTTAACATAACCTTCCGTCACCCCGTTAATCATGTTATTTATCAATGCTCTAGTCAATCCCCAAATGGCTGGTGCCTTTTTTGATTTTCCAGTTTTTTCAACCGTAATTTCTTTATCGGTAATTACCACAGAAGATTCATGATGAATAACTTCGCTCAAAACACCTTTTGGACCTTTTACTTCCAAGCGATTATTTTGAAGTTTAACTTCAATTCCCTCTGGGATAACTATTAATTTTTTACCTATTCTTGACATACTATTCTTAAAATAAATTACAATTTACTGGATGCGATTACCAAACTTCACAAATATATTCTCCGCCCAATCCATTCTTTCTTGCTTCAAATCCAGTCATTACTCCTTTGGATGTTGATATAATTGCAATTCCAAATTTATTCTTAACATTCTTTATTTCCTTGTTTCCAACATAAATCCGTTGTCCATTCTTACTAACCTTATTTATCGCTTTAATTGCTGGAACTTTCAATGTATTTGAAATCTTATAATATTTCAAAACGATGCGAATGTTTTTCATGCCGGCTGTTTCGCTTTCAAAAACTGATTCAACAAACCCTTCCTTTTCAAGAATCTTTGCAATAGCCAACTTTAACTTAGAGGCGCTAAATTGCACATCTTTTTTCCCAGCCATTTGGGCATTTCTTATTCTAGTTAACATGTCTGCTATTGTATCCATATTTTATGATTCTTATATATTGCCTGCCAATTATTTACCATTGGCGCTAATTATACATCTTATTTCTTATTTAGCTTACCAACTACTTTTCTTTACTCCCGGAATCTGACCAGTACTGGCTAACTCTCTAAAACAAATTCGGCAAATATCAAACGCTCGCATATATCCATGCTTTCGTCCACATTTCCAACATCGGTTAACTTTCCTAGTTGAAAATTTAGGGGTTTTTCTTGCTCTTGCTTCAGTAGATTTTTTTGCCATTTTGTCTGTGAGCGGAGCGAGTAGTTATTCTAATTTCTCAGAAAGCACTATCGCGCCAATTCTTAATTAAATTCTATTATTTTGCTATCGGAAACTTCAATAATCTAAATAACTCCAATCCTTTTTCTCTATTTTTCGCATTCGTCACAACCGTTACCTGGAATCCCATCATATTCTTCACATTTTCTGGTAAAATTTCTGGAAAAATTACATGTTCTTTGATACCAATATTCAAATTTCCGTCTGCATCAACGCCTGTTTCTTTTAATCCTTGGAAATCTCTCACCCGTGGAATCGAAGCAGCGATCAATCTATCTAGAAAATCCCACATCCGTCTTCCGCGCAAAGTCACTTTCATACCGATCTCTTGTCCTTCGCGAAGTTTAAATCCAGCAATAGAAAGTCTTGCTTTCGTCATTAGCGGTTTTTGTCCGGTAATCACGCGCATTGTTTCTACAACATCTTTTACCTGATTAGAATCTTTAAGAAACTTTCCAATTCCAGCATTAACTACGACTTTCGTAATCTTTGGCACTTGAAAAACATTATCCAATTCGAATTTCTTCTTCATTTCGGATATGATTTCCTTATTATATTTTTCTTTAAGTGAGTTTTTCATAATTAACTATGTTTATATAAAATATCTTAAATTTCAGCCTGACATTTCTTACAAATTCTAAACTTATTTTCCGCTCCAGCCTTAAATCCTACGCGTGTTGCTTTTCCACATTTCGTGCAAACCAACATTACGTTAGAAATATTAACCTTGCCTGGAACTTCTACGCGTTGTCCTTTTTCTCCTTCCTTTCTTGGTCGCACATGTTTTTTAACTAGTGACAGCCCTTCAACAATAATTTTACTTTCATCAGGAAAGACACGCAAAACCTTACCGGTTTTACCCTTGCTTCTACCTATCATCATTTTTACTTGATCGTTTTTCCTGATTTTCATATTATTCAAAAATTATTTTACACTTCATTATTCTTATAAAACTTCTGGGGCGAGAGATACTATCTTGTTAAAACCTTTATCTCTTAGCTCTCTTGCGATTGGCCCAAAGATTCTCGTTCCTTTTGGTTCTTTGCCATCCACAATCACCGCTGCATTTTCATCAAATCTTATATATGACCCATCTGCTCTGCGAAGTTCCTTCACCTGTCTTACAATCACAGCCTTAACCTTATCTCCTTTTTTAACCAATCCTCGCGGTTCAGATGATTTAACAGAAGCAACAATAATGTCACCAATAGAAGCATAACGCTTTCTTGACCCACCTAAAACCTTGAAGCACTTAATTAGTTTCGCTCCACTGTTATCAGCTACCTTTAATTTTGTTTCTGCTTGAATCATAAATTTATTCCTATACTACTTTATAACTTTTATCCTTGCTAATTGGTCGACAGGGCACAATCTCAACTGCATCACCAACCTTATATTTATTCTCTTCGTCATGCGCCTTATAGCGCTTGGTTGATTTATATTTTTTCTTATACTTTGCATCCGTCTTAAAATCACCTACTGCCACAACAACAGTTTTGTTCATCTTATCGCTCACAACCACGCCTTTCTTTCTGATGATTATTCCATTCTCCTTAATTATTTTTTCCATTTATTTAGCTTCGCCAATTAATGTTAATATTCTAGCCACATCTTTCTTAGTATTTCTATATTCTTTATTATTCTTAACTTGCTTTGAAGCCATATCAAATCTAAGCTTTCGAGAAAGATCTTGTTTCTCTACAACTAGCTTTTTTAGCTCTTCTAAATTTTTCTCTCTTAATTCTTTTATCTTCATAAATTTATTGTCGCTCGCTTAGATAATTTCTTTAGTGACAAACTTTGTCTTAACATTTAACTTATACGCTGCCAAACTCATGGCCTTTCTTGCAACGTCCTCTTTCACACCATCCATTTCAAATAAAATCTTTCCAGCCTTTACCACCGCTACAAAATGATCTACCGCACCTTTACCTTTACCCATCGGAGTTTCATCACCTTTCTTTGTCATTGGTTTATCTGGAAATACTCGAATCCAAATCTTTCCACCTCGTTGCACATATCTTGTCATTGCGCGACGGGCTGATTCAATTTGTCTCGCCGAAATTAGATTTGCTTCCATAGATTTTAATCCGAAACTACCAAAACTTATATCAGTTCCTCGCTTCGAAACACCCTGGACTTTTCCTCCGCGGTGATGTTTTCTATGTTTTACTTTTTTTGGCATCAACATAAATTTGAATCCTAATCTTAAATCAACAATTATTTAAACTTTCTATTTACTGCTTTCAAAAACTTCTCCCTTATACAACCAAACCTTCACGCCAATTGTTCCATAGGTTGTATGCGCTGTTTCTCTGGCGAAATCAATGTTTGCTCGCAAGGTATGCAACGGCAACGTTCCTTTGGCTGACCATTCGCGTCTTGCCATTTCTGCTCCATTTAATCTTCCGCAAATCTCTATCTTCACTCCATTAATCGATGTATTCTTCGTTACTGTTTCTAGCATCATTTTCATTGCTCTTCTGAATGGCATTCTTTTTTCTAGTTGTTCTACAATATTCTGAGCTACCAATGATGCATTCTCCTCAAAATTCTTCACTTCCTGAATTTCAACCTTTAGGCTGATCTTATCCATTTTAAAGAATTTGTCTTTAATATATTTCTGCACATCTTCCACTCCGCTTCCGCCTCTTCCAATCAAAACTCCGGGACGAGCTGTTTTAACAATTACCTTTACCATTGCAGCTGATCTTTCGATTTCAACCTCAGCAATTGCTGCGGTCTTCCATTTCTTAGCTACAGCGGTTCGAATAAGAATATCTTGTTTCAACTTTCCTTGATAATCTTTATTACTAAACCATCTTGATTTCCAAGTATTAGTAATTCCTATTCGTAATCCAATTGGGTTTACTTTGTGTCCCATAATTTTTTAGTCTTCTCTTATATCTTAATTACATTGATTTTCTTTGAAATATTCTGCTTGTCAAACCAACTTTCTTTTCCGACTTTTTCGTTTTCTCTCCAGTTTCTACCAATTTTGATTTAACTTTTTCCACCTTTGCATCTTCTTTTTTATCAGCTGTCAATTCTTTCTCTTCTTTCTTTTGCGCACCTAGACGCGCTTTCTTTTCTTTTTCCATTTCAGCTTCAGTTTTTCGCCCTTTCCCTTCCACTCTTTCATCCAATATGATTTCAACTTGGGAAGTTCTCTTCATGATTGCCCCCGCTCTTCCGAATGCTCGTGGACGAGACCTTTTTAATGTCGCTCCAGCATTTACAATTATATCTGAAATATATAAATTCGTTTTGTCTAAACCAAAATTATTTTCACCATTACTAATTGCACTTGCAAGTAATTTCGCAAAATATGGATTACTCCTTTTTACAATCACTTCCAATTGACTCATCGCTACGGAAACATCCATACCTTTAATCAAATCAGATGTTAATCTAACTTTTCTTGGTGCGATTCTTAAACTTTTTAGCTTTGCTGAAACTTTCATATGATTCTTATTTTATTATTTCTTCTTGACTGCAGTAGAACTTGCTTTTGCAGCTTTTGCAGCATCAGATTCTTTTTGCTTAGCAGCCATTTCAATTTCCTTCTGCATCTTTCCTCCGTGTCTAATAAACTTTCTGGTTAAGGAGAATTCACCTAACTTATGACCAACCATCTCTTCAGTAACAAAAACTGAAATAAAATCCTTTCCATTATGCACGCCAAATGTAAAACCAACCATTTCAGGAGAAATCGCAGAAGCTCTTGACCAAGTCTTGATAACAGACTTATCTTCTGGCTTCTTGTCTAGTATTTTCTTGATTAGCCGCTGGTCCACGTATGGCCCTTTTTTTAAACTTCTTGTCATTTATTTAAATTATCTTACTTTATTTCCTCTTCTCTCTTCTTTTGATTATAAACTTATTGCTATATCTTTTCTTTCTTCTAGTTTTCTTTCCGAGTGCTGGCTTACCCCATGGAGTTTTTGGATGCTTCAGACCAATTCCTTGGCAACCTTCTCCACCTCCATGTGGATGATCAACTGGATTCATAACTGATCCACGAACTGATGGACGGATTCCCATCCAACGACTCTTTCCAGCCTTACCAACATTTATCGTATTGTGTTCAAAATTACTTACTTGTCCAATCGTTACATAACATTCACTGCTGATTTTTCTGATTTCTCCGGAAGCTAGTTTCACTTGCGCATATTTTCCATCTACCGCTGTTAATGTGGCGCTTGTTCCGGCGCTACGCACGATCTGCGCTCCTTTATTTGGAAACAACTCGATATTTGAAATAACTGTTCCCGTTGGGATGCTTTTCGCTTGTGTTCTATTGCCTAGTTTTATTGGCGCAGTTGGTGAACACATAATGTCCATTCCCGCCACCATTCCTTCACTAGCCACAATATATTTCTTTTCCCCATCGCGATAATTTACCAAAGCAATGAAAGCGCTGCGCATTGGATCTCTTTCAATTGAAGCAATTCTTCCTGGAATATCAAACTTTGTTTGCTTGAAATCAATAATGCGGTAACGTTGTTTATGCCCGCCACCTTGATGTCTAACGGAAATAGTTCCGTGAGATCGTCCTGCTCGGCTTTTCATTGGCGCTAGCAAGGATTTTTCTGGAGCCTTAGCATAAGAAACCATATCAGCTTTTACAACTGACATATTTCGTCTTCCGGCGGTATTTCTATTGTATACTTTAATTGCCATATTTTTCTAAATTTATACTCCTTCGAATAATTCTATTTTATCTCCAGCTTTCAATGTTACAATTGCTTTTTTGATTCCAGCTTTAAATCCAGGTGTTCTTCCATAGCTCTTAGCTTTTCTTGGAATCTTAATCATATTTACTGCCACAACTTTCACCTTGTATAATTCTTGGATTGATTTTCTAACTTGCCCCTTTACTGCTCCCTGACTAACTTTAAAAATATATTTATTTAACTCCACTGCAGCTGTTGAAGCCTCGGTTATCCATGGCTCAATCAAAATACCCGCCGCTATGTTGCTTGGAGTTTCATCGTTATTTACTTTTTTTACCTCGTTTGTCATATAAATTTTCTGGGTTTATTCGTTAGTTTCTTCTTTTGGCATATACTTTTCTTCCAAATATTTCACGCAATCCTTGCTCAAAACCAAATTCTTATTATTCAACATATCATAAACATTCAATTGCTTGATTGAGATATTTTGAACTTTTTCAATATTTCTGGTGGCCAATTTAATTTCTTTTTCCTGATCAGAGAAAGCAATCAACATTCTGCCCTTGATGCTTAAATTCTTTAGAATAGCTGCCATTGTCTTCGTTTTGTTTTCCTTGATTTCCAACTTATCCAAAACAATCATTTCTGCATCTTTCAATTTACCAGTCAAAACCAAAGCAATCGCCTTATTATTCACCTTCTTATTGATCTTTTTCTTAAAATTTCTATCACTTGTCGGTCCAAAGGCTACACCTCCACCTCTCCAAGTTGGAGTTCGACTTGAACCCACGCGAGCGCGTCCAGTTCCCTTTTGTTTCCATGGCTTAATACCAGAACCAGCTCTTTCGCCTCTCGTCTTTGTATCAGCTAAAACCTGTCTTTTATTTGCATATTGTGAAACAAAAACTTGATGTACTAAATCATCCTTTTTTGACAATCCAAAAACCGCGTCAGATAATTCCAATACTTCTGTTTCTTTTCCTTCTAAATTGTAAATTTTTACTTTTGCCATGTTAGTTATTATAAATTTCAATCACTGTTCCTGGAATTCCTGGCACAGAACCTTTGACACCAATTAGCTTCTTAACTTTATCAATAAAAACAACTTTCAGGTTTTCACTTGTTGATCTTTCTCCGCCCATTCGGCCAGCCATTCGTCTTCCTTTCATAACATGTTGTGGAGTTGTCGCTCCAATCGATCCTGGCGCACGTAAATCATGCTTATGTCCATGAGTGGCTTTTCCACCCTTAAATCTATATCGTTTCACAACACCCTGGAATCCCTTTGCCTTTGTTATTCCACTTACGCGAACAACATCACCGATTGCAAAAATTTCTACTCCAATACTATCGCCAACAGCTAAAGTTGAGCCAACTACTTTAAATTCTCGCTTAACTACTCTTTTCTTAGTTTTTTGCATTTCAATTTGGACTGCCTCGTATTCGTCTTTTTCCGCTGTTCTAAGCAAAGAAACCTTTGATTCACATTCAAGTAAAGTCACATTTAAGGCTTCTTTTTGATCACCATAAATAGTGGTCATTCCTAATTTTTTTCCTAAAATAAATTTTGCCATAATTTTCTATACAAACAAAAAACTGGTCTCATTCGCCAGTTATAATCCCAAATGCTCGGGACTGCAATGGCTAGCTGAGTATCCCGTCCGAATGCTCGGAATCAAGACTTTAAACTAGTGCTTTATATTATTCCTTTTCTTGGCTAACAGTTTACATTTTTATCTCAATGTCCACTCCAGCCGGTAAATCCAAATTTGTCAAACTATCTATTGTTTTTGGGGTTGGGTTCCAAATATCAATCAATCTCTTATGCATTCTCATCTCATACTGATCACGTGCATCTTTGTTAACAAAGGTTGACTTATTTACAGTGAACTTTCTGATTTCAGTTGGCAATGGAACTGGGCCGGTAATTACCGCCCCTGATCTTTCAGCAGTTTCAACAATCTGTTTCGCTGACTGATCAATGACTTTGTGGTCATAAGCTCTGATTTTGATCCTTATTCTTGACTTTGCCTCTTCTTCTTTTTTAGCCATCATTTTTAATGAAATCGTTTTATTACTAACTTCTTATAAATCTACTCTATAAAGCCACCTATGTCAAGTACTTAACAATAAGTGGCTTAAAGAGTGGACTATTTCGTAATTTTTGTTGCTACACCAGCACCAACAGTTCTTCCACCTTCGCGAATAGCGAAGCGCATTCCTTCTTCCATAGCTACTGGCGCCATCAATTTAACGCTAATAGTTACAGTGTCTCCTGGCATAACCATCTCAGTTCCTTCTGGTAATATAACTTCTCCAGTTACATCAGTTGTTCGGATGTAGAATTGAGGTTTGTATCCCTTGAAGAATGGAGTATGTCTTCCACCTTCTTCTTTGGTTAAGATATAAACTTCACCTTCAAATTCAGTATGAGGAGTAATTGTTCCAGTTTTTGCTAGAACTTGTCCGCGTTCAACATCTTCTTTCTTTGTTCCACGAAGCAAAACACCAGCATTATCTCCAGCCATACCTTGAGAAAGGTTTTTGTTAAACATTTCAATTCCGGTTACAGTTGTTTTGGTTGTTGGTCGAATACCCACGATTTCAACTTCTTCTCCAACGTTGATAACGCCACGTTCAATTCTTCCAGTTACTACGGTTCCACGACCTTCAATTGAGAAAATATCTTCAATTGGCATCAAGAATGGTTTGTCAATCTGGCGAACTGGTTCAGGAATCTTAGCATCAAGCGCTGCCATTAATTCAAAAATTGGCTTAGCAGCCTCATCATCAGCTGACTTAGATTCAAGCGCCTTCAAAGCTGAACCACGAACAACAGCCGCGTTATCACCATCGAATTCATATTTTGTCAATAATTCTCTTACTTCAGCTTCAACTAAGTCAACTAGTTCAGGATCATCCACCATATCAACCTTATTCAAGAAAACTACGATTTCTGGCACACCTACTTGTTTTGCCAAAAGGATATGTTCTCGAGTTTGTGGCATAGGACCGTCAGTTGCAGCTACAACGATTACAGCACCATCCATTTGTGCAGCACCAGTAATCATGTTTTTGATGTAATCAGCATGACCAGGACAATCAACATGCGCGTAATGGCGAGCATCTGATTCATATTCACAATGAGCAGTTGCAATTGTAATTCCACGATCTCTTTCTTCTGGCGCCTTATCAATTTCATCAATTCCCTTTTCTTTTGCTTTTCCATTGAAAGCCAAAACATGCAAAATCGCCGCTGTCAAGGTTGTTTTGCCATGATCAACGTGTCCGATTGTTCCCACATTTACATGTGGCTTAGTTCTTTCGAATTGTTCTACTGCCATATTTTTTTCATCGCAATATTAAAATATATGCGATTAAGTTAGATATTATTTAATTATTTTTTACAATACATCTATATTATCAAGCATTTTATACCTTGTCAAGGCTTTTTATTTAAAAAAATAAAAATACAGATACCAGGTTGATAGCTGTTTTTTTAAAGGCGGTTTTAATTATTTCTTTTCGGTAATTTCTTCGCGTAGTTTACGCAAAATCAAGGCTGCCTCATCTCGCCCGCCTAGGCCGAAGGCTAGTCCGATTGCTAAAGATATCGCGGCGATAAAGCCAGTAAACATCGTGCTCACTAATGTTGTGGCAATTCCCAATTGAATCAAGGCAGCTAAAATTCCAAACACTATAATCGCCCATTTGCTAATGGTTGCCAGCAATGTTGCTGACATTACCCCCGCGGCGCGCGTACTACCTTTAACAATGTTGTATACCAAATTTCCCACCAAAAAAGCAATCGCTAACACTAAGACAGCCACAATAACATTTGGAATATAGAGAATAATCTGATTTAGAAAATCAGTTACTTGCACTAAATTCAAAATATTGGTGGCGGCCATCAAAAAAACCAATACTAGAAACCACTTTACTATCCCACCAACCAACTCGGAGATGCTGGCTCCAAATCCAGCCGAAGCAAGTTTCCGATTAAAGCCAATTTTCTCCAAGGCTTGGTCAATTCGCACTGATTTAATCGTTTTTGCAATTATCGCGCCTGCAATATTGGCAATTATCCAGCCGAAAACAAAAACTACCACCGCCCCAAGAAAAATCGGGAAGAAAATAAAGAATCGTTCCCAGAGGCCAGTTAAAGAAAGTGTAATTGCTTCTCCCCACGTTTGTATTCCATTCATATGGTTTTTTAAAAAATTAATTATTTTGTGAATTTATTTGCGGAGAACTTTGTTGAACCTCCGGGATTGATGTCGCCGGCTGATTAGATTCAATCAGCGTTTCAGTTGCTTTCATTTGTAAATTGGAAACCCCATTTTTAACATTCTCAATCCGTTTTAAGATTTCCGCTTCATAGTTTTTCTGCTCATCCGGCAGAAGCTCGATGACTCGCCTGTATTCCGCAATAGCTAGATCATTTTTCTTATTTTTCTCATACAAAACAGCCAGAGCAAAATGCGCATTAATGTTTTTAGCATTATACGTAAGAACCTCCGTAAAGGCTTTTTCAGCATAAGCGTCGTCATTCCCAATGCCTCGCTCTTGATACAAGCGCCCGAGGTCAAAAAGATAGTCTTGATTCAAACGATTGGACTTAACAAAAGCCTTGAACATATTGTCAATCGCCCCATCCAAATCATGTTGCGACTCTTGCAATATTGCCAAATTAAAATATCCCGAAACAAAATCGTCTTTCTCGGTAATTGATTTCAGTAATAAATCCTTAGTTTCATTGATGATTTTATCCTTGTCATCCTTTCCGGCTAATTTTATTGAATTATACTTTATTTGAGCTAATTTTAAATAATAATTTGGATTATGCGGTTCAAGTTCCAATGCCCGCTTGTAATTATCTTCCGCCAATCCCAATGAATCTTCTACATACAAGACTGAATTTTCATAAACCTGCGCTAAATTCTCCACAGTCGAAACGTTATTAATCCCTAAGTTTTTAGCGATACTGCCGGCGCTTATAGCACCATTCAAATAATTTGTAATCTTTTCCTTGCTTCGATCTTCTTTTTTCTTTAATGCTTCCTGATTGGCCAAAACTAATTGCAATTGCGAGGCCTGAATAAAATATTGCGCCTCTTTATTATATAATCCCAGGGCGCGATTCATCGTCAGAATACTGTCATCGGTATAAGTTGTTGTGGCAATTGCTTTGCGCATATACATATCAGCTACAAAAACCTTGCCAATAAAAACAAACAGAAACACTACTCCGGAAGCAATGACCATGAAAATAAAAGCCAGCGCTAGGGCAAATTTTGGCGAAGCCTTTAAAGAAAAATTCCAATATTCTTCTACTGACTCATTCTCCTTTAACAATATCGCTATGGCTAAAATGCTTAGCAAAACGCCTAAAATCAAAATACTTCCTTCTGTTTTTAGGATTGCCGCATTAAGCAAAAAGATAACACTGGCCACAAAAAAACCAAGCGAATATAGCTTATCCCCAGTTTTATTGCGACTCAGTAAATATACCTCAATACTCAAATAGGACAACGCTAAAATAATTAGAAAGAATATTCCCAACGCCCCGGTTGTCGCAATCGTTTCGCTTATTAATCCTGCACCCTGGTTAAAGCGCATGGCATAGAACTGATTATCATTAAATTCTCTGGAGCGATATTTGGAAAAATCATAACTATAGGTTGCTGGTCCGCTGCCGACAAAAAAATTATTCTTAATCGCTTCACTGGAAACAATCCAAGATGCTTTAAAATTCTGTCGCACTTCCGCCGGAAGCTTTATTTTGGAAACAGAAACAAATTGACCGCTCATAATGAAAATCATCACCACCACAAAAACACTCATCGGCACCCACGTCCAAGAAAAATTCTTCAGCTGGATTATCTTCGAAAGAATGAAAATCAGAAACAACGCAATCCCAAATAGAAGAGTTATTCTCCCAACCCAAATACTAGCATCGCTCCACAAGGCAAAAATTAAGAATAGATTCAAAGCCGTAATACCAATTGAAATTGCAATAATTGGCAAACGGAAGAAAGCCCGCCCATTGCTTTGCGCCGCTTTGAGTGTAGTAACAACTGCCAGAGGAATCATTATTGAAAAATAAATAAACAAGCTACTCAGCGATCCAACCAAACTAAGTGGCGCGCTCACATTCTTTGGCAAAAAACTGATATTAAAAATTGCTAGCGCCGTCCAAACGGCAACAATTAAATTTCCTATTAACAGCGCCCCCAAAATCAGTTTAATTTTTTTCTGATTAAAGTTGCTGAAAATTATGTAATAAGCCAGTATCAGCACAATAACGCTTACTAGGCCCCGCGATGGGTCGCCGAATGATCCCCAGAAAGAATGCCAATGATCCACCGAAAAAACAGTGGCTAAAATATAGGCTGCTAAAAAACCGAGAATCGGAATATCTAATGGAGTGCGCCTAATTTTCATTTCCTCAAAAACCATTCCATTAACTGTCCAAGCCACCAAAGCAATCAAGACCCAGAAATAAAAGTAGAGTTGCTTCTCAAAAAACAAACCCTGAGAAGTGATACTCGTAAAAAATATTGGCAGTCCCAAAAAAATCATGAATAAACTTGCATTGATAAAAAAATTGCAAAGTTTGGAAATGATATTTAGATGTTTTTTTTCTTTAATATTATTTACAAAACCACGCTCAACTTCTATTTTTGTATCGCTCAAATTCATTTTCGTATATTTTAATATTTATATTATCTCCCTTATATTATAGTTTCTTTGTGCAATTTTGCAAACCGCTGCAACAATATTTTTAAACTCGGATTAGTGCTCGGCCACAATCCACCAATCAAATAATATTCCCGTCGAAACAACATCTTTTATCTCTACCTTAAAGTTCTTGCTGATAGCAATATCCGTTACCGCCAAAGGTTTTTCAATTAATGTTTTTGGCGTTATAAATATTCTTGATTTTTCATTTACAGTTGTCGTCTTAATAATAACACTCTTTCCATCGCTAATCGGGTTTTTTGTGTCATCATCAACGCCATCATGATCAGCATCAGTCTGCTCCACGTTGCATTCGCCTTGCGCATCCACTTCAAAAGATACTGGACAAATAACAGCCTGCCCAATCGTCGCCCCCTCCTCATCCCCCACTTTAATCATCAAAGCTCCAGTTTCTGTTGTTTCTGCTGAGAATTTGCCAAGGATGCTAATATCGGTGACATTGGCGACGCGGTCAATGCCGAGTAAAGATTCAAGGAAATCAATTTCGGTTTTGTTTCCTAGATTAGCTTCTTTGTTGATTTTTACTTGCGCTTGAAGTTCGGCTATTTGAGTATTTAGAGTGTCGCTTAATTTTTCGGTTGCTGATTTATTTGATTCGATATCCGCTTGTTGTTTTGTAAATTCAGCTGAGATTTTTAGGAATTGGCTATCTACGGATACTTGCAGTTCGCTAAGGGTTTCAATATTTTTATCTGTTTGAATTGCTAGTCCAGATAGTTGAGATTGTTCTTCTTGTAGTAAAACATCTTTAACATCCGACCACTTGGCATATAGGCCATGCATGGCTCCGTCGGATAGACTATTCTCAGTGAAAGGCATGAGGAAATCTCCCGGAGTGAGTGGTTTTTGGTTGTCGAATTCTTTAGTATTGAAATCATAGGAATATGCTTCATAATTTGGGATTTGAAAGCCAGCTGTTTGGGAAGAATAGTGCCAGGCTCCGCCATAGCGATAATATATTCGGCCATTGGTTGAATCAATGCAGGTTAGGCCGTCTGTGCCGACAGTGAAAATAGCATCACTACAAGCTCCGGCATTAACTTTGTTAACCAAACCATCGGTAGCGATGAATTGATCATCAGTTTTTAGTTGGTTGGCAGCGGAGCGGAAGAGATTGGTGTCAGAACCAATGTTAATATTTCCCATCACACTTAACCCCCCATCCATCGTCACTACATTCCCTACTCCAGTCTGAATAGCCAAATCCCGGTCACCATCATCATTGGTCATAATATGGGCAGTTGTACCGTCATCCCAGATGTGCGTAGAAGTAGCT
>Ga0172380_10003856_pt1 | contig 19996 bp, 16 predicted proteins | sample Leawe162metaG_FD_119747 | JGI IMG/M metagenome (GOLD analysis project Ga0172380, IMG submission 119747) | Leachate microbial communities from a municipal landfill in Southern Ontario, Canada - Leachate well 162 metaG | ecosystem: Engineered > Solid waste > Landfill > Unclassified | place... | reverse complement strand
TTTCTCGAGAAAAACCCGGCTATCTTCCTCTATAGCCCGACGTATCTCTATGTAGCGACCGACCGGCTTCAGGGGATCACCGTAGAGACGATCGATATGCCGTCCGACCGCTTTGGATTGGTGAATGAATGGTATCTCAACACCAAGCGGGTGTGGAAGAAATAATTTTTTGATTGCAGACGGAAGATTGAAGAGGGATTCTTTTCTAATCTGCAATCATCAATCTGAAGTCTGCAATAAAGCGTAGTTTGTATAAAAAGAATATAAATATAATTAAACATCGAATATGCTCGACCCATTAGACACGTATAACTTTCGGCAGATGATCATCGACAGTCCGGAGCAATTCGCGATCGGATTCGAGATCGCCAAGGATGCGAAGGTGGTGGGGGATTTCAAGTCGATCATGATTTCTGGGATGGGAGGATCGGCGCTTCCGGGCAATCTCTTCCGGGTGTATCTGAGCGATCTCGCGAGGCGCGGGAAATTTGTCGGCGAACGGATCGGTATCTTTCAGAATCGTTTCTACGGATTGCCGCATGAAAGTTTCGACCGGTGCCTCAATTTCATCTGTTCGTATTCGGGGAATACGGAGGAGACCGTCGCTTCTTTCGAGGAGGCGCTCTCGAATGATCTTCCTTGCATCGGATTCTCGAGCGGCGGGAAGATAGAGGAGCTGTGTCGGGAGCACGGAGTGCCGTTCGTCAAGATGCCGATCCCGAGCGAGGGCTTTCAGCCGCGTATGGGAACGGGGTATTTCTTCGGCGCGATGTATCGGGTGCTCATCAATCAGGGAATGGTTCCGGATACCCGTGAGGAGATCCTCGGGTATGCCGAGGAGCTCCGGAAGAAGCTCCCGGAATTCGAAGAGCAGGGAATCGCCCTTTCGGAAAAGCTTGCCGGAAAAACTCCGGTGATTTTCGGTACCACCCGGTTCAAGAGCGTGGCGATGATCTGGAAGATCAAGATAAATGAGAATGCGAAGACGCCGGCATTCTATAACTTCTTCCCGGAACTCAATCACAACGAGATGGTCGGCTATACTAATCCTCAAGGCAAGTTCGTAGTCATCATGCTTCGGGATGCGGATGATTTCGCCCCGATGGCGAAGCGTTTCGAAGTGACCGCGAAGCTTTTGCGCGAGAAGGGGGTGGAGGTGGAAATGATCGATATGCCGGGGGAGAGCGTGTTCGAGAAGATGTTCGGCTCTATCCTCATCGCGGATTTTTCTTCTTACTCACTCGCTCTCAAATACGGAATCGATCCGACCCCGGTCGATATGGTCGAGGCGCTGAAGAAGATGCTTTGATTGCAGAATGAAGAATGTAGATTTCAGATTGCGCGAGCGTTGTGTCCTCATGGATGCTTGAGTTCTGCAATCTGCAATCAAAAGTCCGCAATTCCTTTCCATTTGCCAGAATGCATAAGAAGTGCTATACTTATAGGTAATATCATACTCTTGCACTTCAAATATCTATTAAAAAGGCTTTGAATAAGCCCTATTGTTGTGTTTTAAAATAAATCCTGGAAGTATCATGGATTTCGCATTAGGAATATTTTTAATCTTGATTCTTAATTCTAAATTCCTGATTCTTTACGGGAGCCCTGGTGGCGCCCGCCCGCAACGATTCGCAAGAGAATCGTAGCGATTCGGGCGGGGAACCCCAGCATCAATCCCGAAGCGGGATCGTGCGGGGCAGGTTGGTAGATTTACCCCGCACCACCCAGTAGGATTTTGAAGAGCATAAAGGGGATATGGTGGAATTGGTAGACACGCTAGCTTCAGGTGCTAGTGGTAGCGATACTGTGAGAGTTCGAGTCTCTCTATCCCCACCGATGTATTAAAAACAGAAGGCCTTGGTATGTGGTGCGGGGCGCACTGCTCAAGTAAAGCGTTCGCAAGGACATAGGAGTTCGAGTCTCCTCTAGGGCACAAACATTGAAAAAAATATTGCGATAGCAGGGTCGATTGAAGCTGGCGTGATACTCCTTTTTTCATTTGGCATACCGAGCGTATGTGACCATCTTCTTTTTTGTGGTATCGGATTTTTGTTCGCGCATATATGCGGAACAGTCCGAAAGAAATAAATGATAGAGGGCGGTCTCATTTGCTCGGTATGCATACATTAAATAGTAAACAACTTTTCCTTCGGGAAGCTCCTATTTCACAATAGTCGAGCTCCGATATGAAAAATAAAGAAGCATATATGACAGAATCAAATAACAATAATCCGGGATCGGTCGAAGGGATCGTTTCCGGTCTTTCCTCGGGTCGCGGCATGCGGCATGGCGGAAATCCGAATCGCGGGCAGAACAGAACTCCGGGAGCTCCTCAGGCGGGACGGAGACGTTTTTCGCGGAATGCTCGTCCGCAGGCGAATAGTCAGATCGGGCAAGGAGCTCCTGTGGCAGGGGTACGGCCGGTCGTTTCGCATGCGAATGCGAAACCGATGGCTCAGGGCGATCTGCGCAAGCCGAAAACTTCGGGCGCGGAACAAAGAATCGCCTCGAACAATCGCGGAGAAAAGAAGGTATCCGCTCCTCGTGGACGGAATCGCAATACGCTCGTTCGACGCGTCATCGGCACGGAGACGAGCAACCTCACCGCGCTCGGAAATATGACCCGGCATCCGGCAGGAGTGGTCGTGGGACCCAAGCTCGTGCGCGACCGATTGCGCATCATCCCGCTCGGAGGCCAGGAGGAAGTCGGCCGCAACATGACTATCTTCGAATACAATGACGATATCGTCATCATCGACATGGGCCTGCAGTGGCCGGAAGCAGATATGCCCGGTATCGACTACATCGTGCCGAATGTGAACTATCTCAAAGGAAAAGAGAAGAATATCCGCGGAGTGATCTTTACTCATGGTCACTTGGATCATATCGGCGCGGCACCGATCCTTCTCCGTCAGCTCGGCTATCCGACCGTGATCAGCCGCGATCTCACCCTCGCCCTCATCAAGGACAAGGTGGAAGATCAGGAGAAGGGCGCGGCGAATCGTCTGAAACTGATCCGCGTAAAGACGCTCGATGACAAGATCAAGCTCGGCGTTTTCGAGGCGGGATTTTTCGAAGTCGAGCATTCGATCATGGATGCGATGGGAATTATTCTCAAGACTCCGGCCGGCACCGTCATCCATATGGGCGACTGGACGATCGCGAACGAGCCGATCGATCCGCATCCGATCGATTACAAGCATCTCTCGAAACTTCCTCGGCCGACCATCCTCATGCTCGAAAGCCTGGGAGCCCTGAAGAAAGGCCTTCCGCCATCAGAACAGGAAGTGCACAAGAATCTGCAGGATCTCCTCGCGGCCGCGCCGGGACGGATCGTCATCGGGACATTCGCCTCGCAGATCCGCCGTATCGCCTATATCCTCGAATATTGCGAACGCATCGGGAAAGTCGTCGCGCTCGACGGATACAGCATGAAGAAAAATATCGAGATCGCGAAGCAGCTCGGCTATGTGAAGATGAAGCCCGAGACGCTCATCACCGTGAATGATATCCATAAATATCCGGAGAACAAGATCGTCGTCATCTGTACCGGCGCACAGGGTGAGCTCAATGCCGCATTGGCGAAGATCGTGACTGACAATCATCGTTTCATCAAATTGCAGAAGAACGATACCATCGTCTTCTCCTCGTCGGTCATCCCAGGAAACGAACGAGCCATCCAGCGATTGAAGGACAATCTCTACCGCAAGTGCAACAACGTGATCCACTCGGATATCATGGATATCCACATCGGAGGACACTCGACCGCTTCCGGCATCGAAGAGGTGCTCCGTCAGGTGGAACCGACCTATTTCCTCCCGGTCTATGCGAATCACTACTTCCTGAAGGAAGCTGGTAAGATATCGCATCGTCTCGGATATCCGGACAAGAATGTCGCCGTGCTCGACAACGGGCATGTCTTCGAGCTCGATCTCGAGGGCAAGGGCTTGATCCTTCCGGAGAAGGTGGACTCGAGCTATGTCTTCATCGATGGTCTCGGTATCGGCGATATCGGCCATGTCGTCTTGCGCGATCGGCAGATGCTCGCCGAGGACGGCATGATCATGGTGACGGTCATCATCGACGGAAAGACGAAGAAGATCATCGGAAATGTCCAGATCACTTCAAGGGGATTCATTCACGTGAAAGAGAATTTCGATCTGGTGAATGAGACGAAGCGCAAAGTGCAGAAAGTCGTGCATGACTTCACGTCCAAGGATTCTTCCATGGATTGGGATACGGTCAGGAACGAGATCCGAGAATCTGTCGGTCAATTCCTCTTCACGAAGACGGAGAGAAGGCCTATGGTATTGCCGGTAGTCATTGAAGTGTAAAGTGGCTTGCCCCGTTTCCGCTTTGCGGTTTACGGGGTTATCGAGGTTTAAGCCGGCCTGCTCCGTGATCCGATGTTTCAAACGAAAAAACAAGACCTACCAGGGCCTTGTTTTTTCATATGGCGATATCTACTGCTGAGAGGGATCCGCGGGGCAGCCCGGACACTGCCAGGGGCCGGTGCCGCAACCGGTTCCGTTGGAATTGGTCGTGACCGACGTTCCTCCCTCGGATCCCGCGCAGTATATTTTTCCGGATCCCGGAAGCCGAACCATGATTGAAAGGCGGTTGGCCGTACTTGAAAAAGAATCTTGCCACAAATCCCAGTTGGCATCGCCGCTCGCATTGCCCGCGGTGTGCAGCAGCTCCAGGCAAGTCGCCTGCGCCGACGTATCGCCGCCGAAACGCGTGCCGCCGCATGATGCCGGAGAATTGGCATCGATACTGATTCCTCGCCAGGTTACGGGGAATATGCCCGTATTCGCATCCCTCGCTACGAGCGCCGCCTTCATCAGGGAATTTGTCATGCTCGCGATGGCGGCGTCTTTTGCTCGTCCCCGAGAGATGTCGATATTGATGAGGATGATGCTTGCCAGGATTCCGACGATGACGACGACGATCAGAACTTCGACGAGGGTGAATCCGGATGCCCGTTCTTTGTTTTTGTGCATAGATTTTTTTTGTTGTCGGCTTTTCGCTGAAATTGCGAAGCATCTTTCGGAGCAATACGGTAAGTTTACAGGAAAATCGACTATTCTCAAACAGTCGAAAAGGGATGATGATTTCTTTTTGCTTAAAAAGAAGGATTTCGGTACAATGAAAGCATCATTTGTGAGAAATATTATGGACAAGAAACGAATTTTTTCAGGGATACAGCCATCGGGAAATCTGCATATCGGGAATTATCTCGGCGCCATCAGTCAGTGGGTGGATCTGCAGAACGATCACGAGGCCCTGTTCTGCATCGTCGACCTTCACGCGATTACGGTGCCGCAGGATCCGGCAGAGCTCCGGAAGAAGACTTTGGAAATAGCCAAGATCTACCTCGCTGCTGGTATTGATCCGGAGAAATCGACGCTTTTCGTGCAATCCCAGGTCCCGGCACACTCCGAACTCATGTGGATTTTGAATACCATCGCGCGCCTGGGCGATCTGGAGAAAATGACGCAATTCAAGGATAAGTCTTTGAAAGAAGGAAAGGAAACAGCTGGGGTGGGACTCTTCGATTACCCGGTACTTATGGCGGCGGATATATTGCTCTATGATACGGATGTCGTGCCAGTCGGCAAGGATCAGCTGCAGCATGTCGAGCTCGCTCGCACACTCGTGCGCCGGTTCAATGAGCGCTTCGGCGCTACGTTCGTGATTCCCGAGGGGAAGCTTTCCAAGGAGGGCGCGCTCATCATGGGACTCGATGACCCGACCAAGAAAATGTCGAAGTCCGCGGAGAGCATTTACAATTACATCGCGCTTTCTGATACGCCGGATCAGGTGCGGAAGAAAATCATGAAGGCGGTCACCGATAGCGGATCGGAAATCGCCTACAGCGATAAGAAACCGGCTCTGAAAAATCTGATCAATATTTATTCGCTTCTTTCGGACGAGACACCGGAGGCGATTGTCGCTCAGTTCACAGGCAAGGGCTACGGGGATTTCAAGAAAGAGCTTGCGGAAGTGGTGATAGGATTTCTCGATCCGTTTCAGGCGCGGCTCGCGGCGCTTGATGATGATGCGGTCATGAGAATACTCGCCGACGGCGCCGCGAAGGCCGAAAAGCTGGCGGAAAAAAAGCTCCTCGAAGTCAAACAGAAAGTCGGTTTTCTCATGTAAAGAGCGGTCTAAATTCTCATCGCATGAATGAAGCATATTTTTTCGACGAGACAAAAGCGGGGAATCAAAAAAGCGGAGACAATGGCGTCATATCGGAAAGTACTGAGGCGAGAGATCATGCGGCTGATGCGTCATTTGCCGCCAGCCTTATTTCATCATATTTCGATGAGCTGGATGTCTTGAAGAAAGAAGATCCTATCGCTATCAATTTTCTTTTTCTGAGCCAGGAGGACTTCGATCGCAGGTATCCGCACCTCAGGGGGACGGACGGTTTGCATACCACCGGTTCGGAACAGGTGGTTGTCGTCGAACAGGGAGACAGGCTTCGGGAATTCATGATAACGCTCCATGAGCTCGTTCATGCGCATGCCTTCGAGGAAGAAAAGAGACTGCCGTCAGGACGTATGTATCAGCGATCAGGATACATGCTTTCCGATACTTCTTCGAGGACGAGGAAATTCCACTTCCATGGTCTGAATGAGGCGATCGTCGAGATGATGAAGCTCTCTATCGCTCTTCATTCGGAAAAAGAGATCATTTCAAAATTCGGATTAAGTCAGGCGGATATGGAAGACGAATATTCGCGGCCGGCATACCGTTCTTTGGTGGAGACACTTACGACTCTGATTGGTCGTTTCGCCGAAGAAACGCAGTCGGACCCACGTGAGATGAGAGAGAAGATCGAGCGGGGACAATTGACCGGGGAGATGATGTGGATGCGGGAGGTCGATTCGGTATTCGGCGATGGATCGCTCCGGGTGCTTGATTCGCTGGTCGCTTGGCCGAAAACCGATTCAGAGGAAAAACAGAATGAAAAAGTCCTTAAGTATTTTCAGATGAAAGGCGCGTTGGAGCGGGCCGCATTTCAATCGGAGATCTATTGACCCGCACACCAAATATGCGCCTTAAAAGAGAATGGCATTGTTGTAAAAAATAGGATGCATACTGAAAAGGTTTTAGTAAATGATTGATTTTTGCGCCCCTGGCGTTTCGCATAATTGGTGTGTGGGTTAATTGACGGATGGCGTCTGATGCGATAGTATCCCCACGAAGCAGTTCTTGTCGAAGTCATAAGAGAGGAGGATGTCATCATGAAAGACGCTCAGTATCCGATGTGGCAGCACGCGTGGAATTTCTGGAGCGGATGTTTCCATGCCTTTTTCGGATGTTTTCCGGCAGGCTTGTATCTCCGTCGGATCTGTCCAGGGGTCCTCTCCGGTACCGGGGATGGGGGTTCGGTGACATACTATCTCTCGATAGCCGAAAGCGACGATGTCTCGGCGGTTTTCGAAACATTGACGAGAGAATCGGGCCAGTTCTTTGTTAGCAACGGGATCCTCTTCCGTGTGCATGACCGGTTGATCCTGTTCCAAGCGGGACCATCCGAAGGAAGTGCCGCATCGCTTCGGTATCGTTCGGATCAGGAACGGTGGGAATTGCATGCGCCGTCGGATCTGTTTATGGGCGATGCGGGTCCTGATCTGGAAGACGGATGGGACGATGTCGCCGCGGAAATATATCGAGCGCTGGCAATTCATTTCCCCTGAGCGTTCTCGGTTCTCTCCCTCGAGCGGTCGTATCGGTATTTCCGGTACGGCCTTTTTCTTTTCTGGCGGATCGGATCAAAAGGTGATAGGCTCTCAATATGAATGTGAAAACACTGAAAAATCTACTGGCAGACGGTCGCTCCCGGATTCTCCTGGTCGATGTCCGCGAGCCTGATGAGCTCTCGGATGAGCCTTATTTCGAGATTCTCCCGGAGAATTATATCCCTCTTTCCCTCACGGTGCTCTCGGTCATGCCGGAGAGCGAACTCCGAGAGAAAATGATTGGGATTCTGGATCATTTGGGATGGAAAAAGGAGGATGCCCGTATCGTGACGCTCTGCCGTTCCGGCCGGAGATCGGAGATGGCTCTCATATATTTTTCGCGAATCGGTTTTCCGGCGGAGAGTCTGGATGGCGGTTATGGAGCCTGGATGACGGAAAGCGATTGATGGCCTTTTCATAGACGACACCTTTCCCCTGAAATTTTACCCGCGATATGAGATTTGAGAGAGATACTCAAGGTGCTATGAAAATTATTCTGATGAAATCCGGCCTGTGGACTATCGGGGGAATATCGATTCTCCTTCTTTTGCTGTCTCCGTTCCGATCGCTCCCATCGGCGGAGACAGTCTGGTCGATACCGCAGGCAGAGACATCCCTCATCTCTGATCGGACAGGGGAGTATGTGCTGTATGAGGTTCATGGCGACGAGGATCGGAAAATACTCGCGCACGACGAGATACCCGATCTGATGCGCAATGCCGCGATGGCGACCGAGGACAAGAATTTTCCGTATCATGCCGGCGTGGATCCGATCGGGATCATGCGGGCGATGTGGGTGAATATCCGCGAAGGGAGGATCGTGCAGGGAGGCTCTACGATCACGCAGCAGCTCGCGCGGAATCTCACGAATTATCGGGAGAAGACAGTCGCCCGGAAGATACGAGAGATACTCATCGCTATCGAGCTCGAGATTCGATACGACAAGAGAGATATCCTCGACCGCTATCTCAATACCGTGCCGTTCGGGAATAACCTCTATGGTGTCGGTGCGGCATCGGAGACTTTTTTCAGGAAGCCGGCGCGCGATCTCACGATCGACGAGGCGGCGATGCTCGTGGCCCTTCTCAAGGCGACGAGCACCTATTCTCCTTATGGAGAGAATACCCAGGCGCTCAGGCATCGCAAGCAAGAGATACTTCTCGCGATGCGAAACGAGGGATATATCAATGGGACGGAGTATGAGAAGATGCTTCAGATCGATACTCTCGCGAAGGTATTTCCGCGGGAAGACCGCATCATCGCGCCTCACTTCGTATTCGCCGTGATCGATGAGCTTGAGAAGCGGTATGGAGCGGACCGAGTGAGACAAGGCGGGCTTCGAGTGAAGACGACGCTTGATCTCACGACGCAGGATTTCACGGAGCAAATCGTCTCAGAGAAAGCATTGGAGAATGATCGCCGGTTCCGCGCGGAGAATGCGGCGGCAGTCGTGCTCGACGTAGCGACCGGCGAAGTGCTCGCCTTGGTCGGCAGTCGGAATTTTTTCGATACAGAAATCGATGGCGAAGTGAATGTAGTGCTCCGTCCGCGTCAGCCGGGATCATCGTTCAAGCCGATCATTTATTCCGCGGCCTTCGAGAGAGGATACCAGCCGGAAAATATGATCACCGATTCGCCGGCGAATTTCGGGGCGGATGGATCGGGGAGGCCGTATATACCGAGAAATTATGACGGAAAGTTTCATGGCACCGTAAGCATGCGTCAGGCCCTGGCCAATTCGCTCAACGTTCCCGCAGTGAAGACGCTCCATGCCATCGGGCTCGATGCGGGGATCGCGATGGCGAGAAATCTCGGCCTTTCCACGCTCGATATCCAGCCGAATTTCGGACTCTCGTTCGCGCTCGGAGCGGCTGACGTGAAATTGCTCGATATGGCGGCGGCATTCTCGGTATTCGCCCGCGACGGAGAATACCTCGCTCCGCAGATGATTCTTTCGGTGAAGAGACATGATGAAGAGATTTTCCAGGCCGAGCAAGGCGCGCGCCTTGCATTGAGCGCTGAGACGGCGCGCAAGGTAAGCTCCATTCTTTCCGATAATGAGGCGCGTTCCATGATTTTCGGATCGCGTTCGCCGCTCGGTTTTCCGGGAAATACCGTCGCCGCGAAGACGGGGACTTCTCAGGAATTCCGCGATGCGTGGACGCTCGGGTATACGCGGGATTTCGCGCTCGGAGTGTGGGTGGGGAATAATGATCATCGGCCGATGAGGGATGGCGCGGACGGAGTGTTCGTCGCGGCGCCTATCTGGCGAAGTATCGTCGATCAGCTGCTTTTGCGTTCCGGCAGAGCGGAGCCGTTTATCGCGTATACGAAGATAGTTTCGGAGCCGGCATTGAATCTGGCTGATGAATCTCAGGCGGTCGTCACGTATTACCGGATCAGCACGGGGAAGAAAATCTCCGCCAAAAAAGCAGCGCGTCTCGGTCCGGATAAAGTCCGCGTAGAGAAAGAATATCCGAAAACGGAGCCGACGGATTAAGCCTTCATATTTCCGAAATGACTGTGCCGCCTACTTTTTGTCGAACTCATTGTGCCTGAGTTCGCGCCTGATGTGGGATTTGGCATGAGAAGTCTTTACGAAAGAAAGCCAATCCCGGCTCGGTTTCTTGCGGTCGCGCGTCGTGATGATTTCGATCCGCTCCCCGTTTTTTATCTTGTAGTCGAGCGGGACTATCTTTCCTTCGACTTTCGCGCCGGTCGCCCGATTGCCGATTTCCGAATGGATGGCGTAGGCGAAATCGATCGGCGTCGCATCCTCGGGGAGGTCGATGATGTCGCCTTTCGGAGTGAAGGCGAATATGTGATTCTTGAAGAAATCGATCTTGAGGCCTTCGAGAAATTCGTCATCATCGCGTCCGATCTCATGCTGCCATTCCTGAAGCTGCCGAACCCATTCGAGATCTTTCGGGGGATTGATTTCAGGAGCCTTCTTTTTCATGAAGAGATTCCGCCAGCCCTTGCGCTCTTTTTCAGTGTAAATCCAGTGCGCGGCGATGCCGTATTCGGCCTCGGTATCCATTTTTTTCGTGCGGATCTGCACCTCGAGGATGCGTCCGTCGGAACCGAAGATGCTCGTATGAAGCGATTGATAGCCATTCGGCTTCGGGAGGGAGATATAGTCCTTTATCCGGCCGACGAGCGGGCGGTAGCGCTTGTGAACGATGCCGAGCGCCTCATAGCAATCGGCGATATCGGGAACGATGATGCGGATGGCGATGGTATCATACACGCGCCTGATATCCATGTCGTGCTTTTCGAGCTTGAGAAACAGTCGGTAGAGATGTTTCTGCCGTCCGGCGACGGATATCGCCTGTATTCTTTCTTCCCGGAGTTCTTTCGTGAAGCGGCTGATGATGTTTTCGAGATTATGAGCCCCTTCGAGGGAGTATTCTTCGACGAGGTTTTTCGTCAGTTCGTAATTTTTCGGATCGAGGTACTTGAATGCGAGGTCTTCGAGCTCCCCCTTGATCTCTCCGATGCCGAGACGGTTGGCGATCGGGGCGTAGACGTTCATCGTTTCATTCGCGATACGCTGCTGCTTGTCCGGGCGGAGGGAGTCGAGGGTACGCATGTTATGCAATCGATCGGCGAGCTTGATGATGACGACGCGGATATCCCTCGCCATGGCGAGAAACATTTTCCGGAGGTTTTCGAGAAAATACTCTTTTTTCGATCCGCGCAGCTTTATTTTTCCGAGTTTCGTGATGCCGTCGATGAGTTCCGCGATAGTATTGCCGAACTTTTTCCGGATTTCATCGAGCGTGATCTGGGTGTCCTCCGGAACATCATGGAGGAGGCTCGCGGCGATAGTGGTCGCATCCATGCCGATTCCTGCGAGAATTTTCCCGACCTCGACGGTGTGGGTGATGTAGGGTTCGCCTGATTTTCGGAATTGACCCTCATGAGCCTGTTTCGCGAAGAGGTATGCCTCTTCGATGAGCTTTTTCTCATCGGAGGAAAATGGACGGGGGGCGGCTTTATAGATGTCGTCAATAGTTATCTTGATTGTTTTCATATATTTCTTTTCTGCTTCGAGTATAGCCCTTCCCTCCCCTGCTTGACAAATGCAACTCAGTTGCATTATAGTGTTTTCATGATGAGAACCGAATCAAAAAACCTCGAAGAACTCAAATCCGCCGTTTCGGTCGCGGTTCCTCGCATGACGCGTCCGCTCGAGACGCTTCTTTCGGTCTTTTTCGATTCCCCCGGGCCGATTTCCGTTCCGGAGCTGGTACAGGCGCTCGCGAGCCGGAGAGTGTCGGTGAACAAAGTGACCGTGTATCGGAAACTCTCGCTTCTCCGGAGTCTCGGCATCATTCATGAGGTGCTTCTATCGGGCGAGAAGAAATACTACGAGCTCGCGCGGGAACATCACCACCATCTCGTCTGTCTCTCTTGCGAGCGGGTGACGGATTGGATGCCCGATGAGTCGGTATTGAAGAAAGAGGAGGCGTGCCTGGAGCGAGAGGGATTCTTGGTGCAATATCATTCATTGGAGCTTTTCGGGTTGTGCCGCTCTTGTAAATAATCGAACAGATATGAAGAAAATCATCTTTGTTATTGTCGGATCAGTGATGGCCGCTGGCCTCTTCTTTGTTTTTGAAAAAAACGGATTCCGATCGGCTGTTCCGGAAAAGAGAGAGAACGGAGGACTGCTTTCGATCGTGGCGACTTTTTATCCTCTCGCGGATTTCGCGCGCGAGATTGGTGGCGATCTGGTCGCGGTAACGATCATCGTTCCGGCCGGGGTGGAGCCGCACGAATACGAACCGACCTCGCGGGATATTCTCTCCGCGTATCAGGCGGATATTTTTCTTCTCAATGGTGCCGGAGTGGATGCGTGGGCGGAAAAAATAAATCCGGAGCTCGAAGAACGGGGAGTGGCGATAGTGCAGATGTCCGACAGCATGAGCCTCCTTCTGGGAACGGCCGATGAGGAAGGGAATATGCGCCGGTTCGATCCTCACTTTTGGTTGGATCCGATAGCCGCTCAAAAGGAAGCGTCGGCGATCCGTGATGCGTTGATAGCGCGTGATCCGGTTCACAAAGAAGAATACGTTCGGAATGCCGGCGTGTTCGAGCAGAAACTTGCGGCTCTTGATAGGGAATATGCCGCCGGTCTCGCATCCTGCAGGCTTGATACGATCGTCGCTTCGCATGCCGCGTTCGCGTACCTTGCGAAGCGATATGGCTTTGAAATGCTCTCGACGAGCGGTATTTCGCCAGAAGAAGAGCCTTCGCCGAAGCATCTGGCGGAGCTCGCGACTCTGGTGCGGGAACGAGGGATCCGATACGTATTTTTCGAGACGCTCGTGAGTCCGAAGATCGCCGATACGCTCGCCCGCGAGACGGGGGCGCAGACGCTTGTCTTCAATCCTCTCGAGGGACTGACGGAGGAGGAACGGAATTCCAGAGAGAATTATTTGAGCGTGATGCGTGAAAATCTGAAGAATTTGCGCGTCGCCCTCGAGTGCCGGTAGAGGTGGCGGGTTTGCTAAAAGGCCCTATAATAGACATATGAATCCGATCATTGCATGCGAACATCTGAGTTTTCGTTTCGGCGAAGAAGTCATCCTCGATGACATCTCTTTCGAGGTGGCTTCGGGCGACTATATCGGCATCCTCGGACCGAACGGAAGCGGCAAGACGACGCTCATCAAATTGATTCTCGGACTGCTTTCGCCGACCAATGGGACAGCTCGGATTTTCAGCGCTGATCCGCGCGCTTTCCGGGGTTGGGCCAAGGTGGGGTATGTGCCGCAGAACGTCTTCAAGAATGATCAGAATTTTCCGGCGACTGTCCGGGAGATCGTGGAGAGCGGACTGGGGAGCGATGAGCGGAGCCTCTCTCGAGAAAATCGGGATATCTGCATTCAGACGGCGCTCGATTCGGCGCGCGTAGCCCATGTGGCGAAGCGCCGGATCGGAGAGCTTTCCGGGGGGGAAAGGCAGCGCGCGTTCATTGCCCGGGCGCTCGCGACCAAACCGGAGCTCCTCATCCTCGATGAGCCGACGACCGGTATCGATCGGCAATCGGAGCGGGAATTCTATGCGCTTCTCGCGGAACTCAACAAGAAGGGGATGACTATCATGCTCATCACGCACGATCTCGATGCCGTGACGCGCGAAGTGAAGTCGGTGCTCTGTCTCAATCGGCGCCTCGTGTGTTTCGGAAATCCGGCAGAACTTCGGGGGGCTGGAACGCTCGAAGATATGTATGGCACCGGCAAGCAGCCGCTCTTTCATCCGCATGAACATTAGATATGGATTTCTTCTCTTTCCTCCAATTCGATTTTCTCAGGCGTGCGCTTGAGGCGGGCGTATTGATCGCCATCATTGCCCCGCTCTTGGGGATATTTCTCGTGGTGAGGCGCTACTCGCTCCTCTCGGATGCGCTCGCTCATGTGTCGCTTCTCGGTGTGGCGCTCGCCCTTTTGCTCGAGATCCCGATCTTTTTCGGAGCGCTTTTCCTTTCGGTGCTTTCCGCTTTCGGCATGGAACGCCTGCGGACGAACAGTAAGATTCTCGGCGAATCGGTGATCGCGCTTTTTCTTTCTGGGAGTCTCGCCTTCGCGGTGGTGATCCTGAGCTCGCTCCGCGGATTGAATATCAATATCATGAGCTATCTGTTCGGGAGCCTCGCGACCGTATCGCCCTTCGATCTTTCAATGCTCTTTTTCATCGCGCTTCTGGTGATCGTATTCGTATTTTGGAAGTACCACGATCTGTTTCTGGCGGCCCTGGATGAAGATCTGGCCAAAGTATCAGGTGTCCGTGTGGGGCTCCTTAATGCGCTTTTCGTGGCGCTTGCGGCCGGAGTGGTGGCGGCATCCATCCAGATCGTCGGAGCATTGCTGATTGGGGCGCTCATGGTGATTCCGGTCTTGGCGGCGCTCGAACTGAGGGTCGGATTCGCTCAAACGCTTCTGTGCGCTGTGCTCGTTTCGATCTTTTCGGTGCTCATCGGGTTCGTCCTTTCATATCAGTACAATCTCGCGAGCGGCGGCGCGATCGTCCTTGTCGCTCTTTTCTCCTATTTCCTCCTTTTCGCCTGGCACCGCTTCCGAGCGGCATGATATTCGCAGTAAAAGAAAAAATCCCTCCGCCGAACGGCGGAGGGATTTTTTATACAGAATACGCGATACAAGATACGAAATACTACTTTCCGAGTTTGTGCGGATTATGGTTCGGACATTCCTTTTTTGAACAGCGGTCTGGTATGGTTTTCGTGCCTTGCATCATCAGTGACCCGCACATCTTGCAGAGCTCACCGGTCGGCTTGGCCTTGATGGCGTTCTTGCATTTCGGATAGTTGGTGCAGGAGTAGAACATGCCGAAGCGTCCGCGGCGTTCGGACATTTCGCCGGTCCCGCACATTGGACATTTGATCCCGGTGGTCTGCTGGATGTTGTTCGGAGATTGCTTGATATGCTTGCATTTCGGGAAATTCGAGCAGGAAATGAATTTTCCGTACTTTCCATCGCGCTCCATGAGCTTGCCGTCCTTGCAATCCGGGCAGGCCTCGCCGGTCTCCTTCGGCGGTTCCATGAGTTTTCCTTCATCGGTGAGCGCTCCGTCGCAGTCCGGAAATTTCGCGCAGGAGAAGAATTTTCCCGAGCGGGAGAGCTTGATGACCATATTCCCTCCGCATTTCGGACAGACGGTGCCTTCCGGCGCATCGCCCATATTGGTCACTTTGTCGATCTTGTCCTTGCTTTTCACTTCCTTGGAGAACGGCGTGTAGAAATCAGCCAGGGTCTTCGCGTATTCGCGTTTTCCGGTGGCGATATCATCGAGCTTGTCTTCCATGTCCGCGGTAAAGGATTCCGAGAGGATATTCTGGAAATGAAGGAAGAGGAAATCATCGACGACCATGCCGGTATCGGTGACCTGGAGCGCCTTCCCTTCTTTTATGACATACCCTCGGTCTTGAATGGTCTTTACGATGGCGGCGTAGGTTGAAGGACGGCCGATGCCGCGCTTCTCGAGCTCTTTCACGAGGCCGGCTTCGGTATAGCGATGCGGCGGCTCAGTCTCTTTCTCTTCGGAGGCGGCTTTCTTGAGATCGAGCGGGTCGGAGACTTTTACTTTCGGGACTTCCACGTCATCGCCTCGCGCGGCAGTATCGAGCTTGAGCCAGCCATCGAACAGAAGATGCGAACCATTGGCTGAAAAATCCGGGAGCGCTCGGTCGATTGTATTGGCGATGATTTTCGTGCGGAGAATCTCCGCGTCGGTCATCTGCGAAGCGAGTGTGCGCGTTCGGATGAGGGTGTAGAGTTTCTTTTCATCATCGGTGATGCCGGCCGTCTTTTTGAAGGGATCGGTCGGACGGATGGCCTCATGCGCCTCTTGGGCGTTTTTGCTTTTCGTCTTGTAGCGGCGTACGGAGAGGTACTTCTCGCCGAACTCTTTCGTCACGGCGGCTATGATTTCCGGAAGAGCGGTCTCGGATATCGAGATGCTGTCCGTTCGCATGTAGGTGATATGGCCTTTCTCATAGAGCTTCTGCGCGGCGCGCATGGTGCGCGATGGCGACATGCCGAGGCGTGAGCTCCCCGCCTGCTGGAGGGTCGAGGTAGTGAATGGCGCATAGGGCTTTCGCTTGGCCTCGGTCGCCGTCACAGAGGCGACTTCCCAGGGCTTCTTCTCCGCGATGTCGAGGATTTCTTTCGCTTCTTTTTCTTCTTTCGGCTGTTTCACGCAGGTGAACAGGATATCATCCTTCTCTTTCGTAGCGAGGAGCGCGGTCAGGACGAAATAGGTCTCCGGGACGAATGCGCGGATTTCCTTCTCGCGCTCCGCGAGGATATGAAGGGCGGGGGATTGTACCCGGCCGGCGGAGAGTCCGTAGCGCACCTTTTTCCAGATGAGCCCGGAGAGATCGTAGCCGACGAGGCGATCGAGGATGCGCCTCGCTTCCTGCGCTTTGCGGAGATCGGTATCGAGCTCGCGCGGATGAGCGACGGCCTCTGTGACGGCCTTCTCGGTGATCTCGTAGAAGAGCACCCGCTTCGGATCCCTGATTCCGCAGCTTTCGGCGACGTGCCAGGCGATGGCTTCTCCTTCGCGATCGGGGTCGGTTGCGAGGAAGATAGTCTCGGCCTTTTTGGCGAGGGATTTGATCTCCTTCACGACGGATTCTTTCCCGGGAGAAATCTCGTAGCGGGGGATGAACCCGCCTTCGATATCGATAGCCGCTTTGTTTGATTTCGGGAGATCGCGGACATGACCGACCGAAGCGATCACCGTAAACTCGCCCTTGAGGTATTTCTCAATGGTCTTGGCTTTCGATGGAGACTCGACGATCAATAGCTTCATATCATGGAGCATGGAGCATGAAACAGAAAACAAAAAGACTTTCTTTTGCTGTGTGTTCTATGTTCACTGTTATGTGATTCTTATATATTGCTGCCCGCCGACGTTCTTGATAAGCCCTTTCAGCTCGAGCAGGGTGAGCTCGGCCATGGTCTGGGTCGTTTCCAGTGTAGAGCGTTTCAGGATCATGTCAATATGAAGCGCCTCGTGGGAGAGAATATTCCAGAGCATCGTTTCATCGGGCGAGAGGTCTTTCGGGGCGATCTTTTCCGCGGATTCCGCGCTCTGCGAGGAGATGAATGAAGGGTATTCCTCGAGGATATCGGCCATGCTGACTACGGGCTTGGATCCCTGTCTGATGAGCTGATGACAGCCGGTCGAGAGGGGAGAGAAGATCGATCCGGGAACGGCGAAAACCTCGCGATTATAATCGAGCGCAAGTCTTACGGTGATGGCGGTGCCGCTTTTTTCCGCGGCTTCGATGACCAGTGTTCCTGAACTCAATCCCGCGAGGATGCGATTTCTTGCAGGAAAGGTTCCTTTGTTTGCCTCGGAACCCGGTGGATATTCCGAAACAAGCGCTCCGTTTTGCATGACTAATCGTGCCAGTGCGAGATGGGATTGCGGGCTGATATGTGAGTCGTCGATACCGCTTCCGAGGACGGCGATCGTTTCGCCATGCGCATTGAGGGCGGATTGATGCGCATCGGAGTCGATACCGAAGGCGAGTCCAGATACGACGACGAATCCCGCCTGTACCGCCTCGGTGGCGAATTTCTCGGCGACCTGCCGTCCGTAATTCGTATGACGGCGCGATCCGATGATGGTGAGGAGAGGCTTCTCATTCCATCCGGTGAAGTTTCCGCGCACATAGAGAATCGGTGGGAAATCAGGGATTTCCTTGAGGAGCGAGGGATAGTCGGGGTCGAAGAAGGGAAGGATGCGGATATTATTTTTCTCAAGCTCCGCATCCGCTTTTTCGAGAGAGAATGTCCGCTTCGCTTCCGCGATGGCGGCCTGGGTCTTCGATCCGAGGTCGGGGATATTCCGGAAAGCCTGCATCGGGCTTCCCCACGCTTCCTCCGGAGTGTCGAAGTGTTCCAGAATATTGAGAAGCGTCCGCGCGCCCACTCCTGGAACCGAGCGGAGAGCATGAAGGTGAATATATGGATTCATATTTTTCTTTTTTTGTATGTTTTAGAATATTGTAACATGTTCCTGTAATGGCGTATGGACAATGCTGGGGAATTGTATATAATAAGCAATGTACATTTTTAGAACATACGGGCCCTTAGCTTAGTTGGTAGAGCGCCGCATTTGCAATGCGGAGGTCATCGGTTCGAATCCGATAGGGTCCACCCCGTTAGAGAATTTTTTTGATTGCTTATTTTACAGCAGAAAGGCAAGGGTAAGACGAGAAGAACTCCCTTGACTAGGGATTTCTAACGGGGTCCACACAATACGAACAATGAAGAGATTCCCTAGAGTCTTGATTTTTTTGTTTTGTTATTGTATGCTAGGAAAGCTTTTTCGGGCGATTAGCTCAGTTGGTTAGAGCGCGTCACTGATAATGACGAGGTCCCAAGTTCGAATCTTGGATCGCCCACCAACCGCGATAATACGCGGAAGAAAGTATCGAAGAAATATAGCGGGGTGGAGCAGTCCGGCAGCTCGCCTGGCTCATAACCAGGAGGTCACAGGTTCGAATCCTGTCCCCGCAACAAATGAAATGAAATGATAAAAAGAAATAGCCAGTTCGCTGGCTTTTTTTGAAGAACATTAACAATGTATATATTTTCGAACCAGTGCTATAATACTTATATCAGTATATAGCGTCAGTTCGTATGGCAAAATCAGAACAACAAAAAGAAGCTCGCCATTTACGGAAACAAGGAATAAGCATCAAGGATATCTCAAGGCAACTGAACGTTTCCAAGAGTTCTGCGAGTCTATGGTGTCGAGATGTCGAGTTGACGGACAAGCAGATGCAGTCGCTTCATGAAAAAATGATTGTCGGCGGATATGCTGGCAGAATGAAGGGGGCTCACGTACAAAGAGACCGGAAAGAACAGAGAGTGCGGTATCACATCGATGAAGCGAAGAAATACATCCACCAGATCAAGAAACGAGAATTGCTTATCGCGGGACTTGGATTGTATTGGGGCGAAGGCGGCAAGACAGATTCAGGCGGGGTAAGGATGTTTAACTCCGATCCTCTCGTAGCGAGGTTTATGATGAGATGGTTTCGAGAGATTTTTGATATACCTGATGAGCGGTTTTATATGAATATCACGATCAATGAGATTCATAGGGAGCGATTGAAGGATGTCGTCGTGCACTGGTCGCAAGTAACCGGCATACCGGTTGATCAGTTTCGAAAACCGGTTTTGATACGGGTGAAAAATAAAAAGATTTACGAAAATCATTCTCAGCACTATGGAACATTGTGTATTCGAATGACAAAAAGCACGGATCTGTTGTATAGAATTAAGGGCTTGATAAAAGCACTTAGCGAGGCAGGGTAGCTCAGCTGGTTAGAGCGCCACACTCATAACGTGGAGGTCGCCGGTTCGATCCCGGCCCTTGCTACAGGAAAATTTCAAAATTCAAACTCCAAATTTCAAATCAGAATTTGGAGTTTGAACATTGTGATTTTTATTATTGGAAGTCATGAGATAGTCATATTGGGGGCGTAGCTCAGCTGGTTAGAGCGCCACACTGTCACTGTGGAGGTCGCGGGTTCGAATCCCGTCGCTCCCGCCAAAGTCTAAACGAAGTCCTTTTGGGCTTCGTTTTAGATTTATGCGGGATTCGGGAGTCGAAGTTTATGCCCTTCAGGGTAAATCCCTGCCTACCGGCAGGTAGTCCGTCGCTCCCGCCAAGTAAAGAAAGAATCACGGCTATTT
>Ga0172380_10003855_pt1 | contig 20002 bp, 16 predicted proteins | sample Leawe162metaG_FD_119747 | JGI IMG/M metagenome (GOLD analysis project Ga0172380, IMG submission 119747) | Leachate microbial communities from a municipal landfill in Southern Ontario, Canada - Leachate well 162 metaG | ecosystem: Engineered > Solid waste > Landfill > Unclassified | place... | reverse complement strand
GCGAATTGTCGGATCTCCGATTTCCACTGGTGTGGGTGCGATCTCCGCTAGCGGAATACTCGGAATGATAGTGGGCTGCGCGGTAGGCGCAACAAGGAATGTTTCGGGCTTTGGACGCGCGAACCAAACGATGATAAGAATTGCGATTATCGCAATGATCACAACTATCAGCCCCATGAGTGTCTATATTTGCGCGCGCAAAAAACGATGCGCTGCGCGCGAGTCGCGCGCGAGTTATAGATGTTGCACGCCGAGTTGTTGGTTGAATTTCGCGAAGTGCTCAAAGAGAGTATCAGCTTGGCGCATGCCTGGATTGGCCGCGGCCTGCTCGCGATAGTAATTGACGATGAGTTGGAATTGGCGCGCAACAAGAGCACTCTTGCGCTTGCCGTCCTTTCCTTCCTTGCTGTCCTTGGACACATCAAGCACGAAGTTTTCAAAGATGGTCGATGCGCTGCGCGTCTGCGCGAAGTCCGCATAGTAAGTCGAGAAGTTCTCGCGCAGTTTACCAATGCTCCGTTCGATCATGTTGAATGCTTGGTCACATCGCGAGAGACTCGGAACTTTGCGCAAAGTTGCGATTGCATCAGTAACGACAACAGTTAGTTGCTCGGGGTTCATGTCAGGCGCGACATATTCAGTGTACATGTGCAGTCCGTATGTGTACACTTTGTGCAAGAACAACACAAGTAACTCGCGAGCGCGCGCGTCGTCATGTTGGATGTATGCGTCTTTGACATCGAACCCGGCGATGGGAGTAAACGCGCCACTCGGCATGGTTTCAAGAAACCCACCCTTGAGTGCGTCGATATTCGCGAGACTTGACTTGAATGGCGCGAGTGTATCGCACGCTTGAATGATTGTGCGAACCTGCGCGGATGCAATGAGCGTGTCGTAGGTGAGTTGGAAATTCGCGCATGAGTCAATGCGCGAGATTGGCGGAGTGTCTGCTGGTGGTACGAACTTACCACCAGTTTCAAACATCGGGCGCACTTCGATATCGAATTGTGAATACATCGCAATGGCACTGCGCACCACGAAGTTGTTAATGTCGCGCGCGCATGATGAGAACGCGGAATCATCGCCATCGATCTGCGCGAATATGTGACTATCGCGCAGTGCGAAGAGAACATCCGCAAAGTGTTTCGCAGCCTGTAACATGCGCCCGAACTTCGCGAACGCCATTGATTTATCGAAGAGACAACCATTCAGAGATGCGGCGACTCCGCTTGCTTGCGCGATTGGTGATGCGTCGCCGGCGCTGGCCGCCGCGGCTGCACCGAGCGACATTCCAACCGACGATTTCTTTATGATAGTGCGCGATTTCATTGTATATGGCATGTGCGAGTTCTTCTGATGGACAAAAAAGAGGACGCGCAATTGGCGCATTAGTTCATTACGCTATATTTTGCGTAGATGATGATCATGACATTAAGCACATCAAACAAGATAGTGCGTAGGTTTGGTGTTAAAGCGCGCGCGAGGAGCTCGCGATTTTTATCATTGATCGCCACAGATGGCGGTTCGCTTTCCTTTGTTACTGCATCACTGATGAGTGAGTCTAAACTTGACTGCAAGAAGAATCGTTCGTCGTGATTCTTTATTGGCAATGACCACTTCAGTAGAGTGTGTCCCATCCTCTCAATGATTTGTTCGTTCGTAAATGCGGTATCGCGCGCGAGTCTATACTTCCCTTGAATCTCATCAAGGATATCAAGGCAGTCGTGATCGGTTATGTGCTTGATAAGATGTGTTATCAGTCTCGCAACCAACGAACAGAAAGCGCGCGCGCACTCATCGCGCGTGGTTAACTTAGCAACGTCTGGGAACTGAAATTTTGATGACATGATATATGTTCGCGCGTTATCCTTTAAGTACAAGATCGCGAACCGCGCGCTCTGCATCAAACGCGCGACCACCGACTGTGTCGGCGTCAAGATCCTCTTGAATACCGCGCAGCATTGCTTCATCAAACATGGAGTCAGGGATCGGCGCACCCTTGCCGCCCTGCGGTGGCGGTCCGCGTGGTGGCGCAACTCCATGGTGTGGTGGTTCATCATCTTCGATTTGGTCATCATGTGCACTTTGCGCGCGTTGTGCATGAGCGCCAGTTGGTGATGCGCGCGGCGCATCGTCTTTCTCACCAATTCGCGCGCCTCTCGCAGCCATTGCAGCACGATATCGCGCGATTTTTTTGTCGATCGAATCTTTCGATTTCTGCGGGTCTCTTTCCTCATCACTATCTTCGTCATCATCCTTTGCGGAATAACGCGCAAGTCTTCGCGTAATTGGTAGGCGCTGTTGTTGCGCTTGCTCACGTTCGGCATCCGCAATCTTGCTTACGAGTCGCGCGAGTTTCGGTATAAACTCGCGAATGCGCGCCTTGCCAATGATAACTGATCCGTCTTTCGCGACAAGCGCGGGTACTGACGCGATTTTATATTTCGCTTGAAGCGCGCGAATCACTCCGACATGATCGGGGCAATCACAACGCAATAAGCGAATTGGACGACTCGCGAAAAAGCGCGCGAATTTACCGATATCGCCGAGGATCTCGAGAGCAGATGCAGAACTATTGACAATGATGATCGCCGATTCAGGTCGTGACATCGCGCGTGCTATATGGTCCAATAAAAAAGTTTGAAAGACGATGTGCGCGATGCGCTCATTCTATTTGCGACCGTGAGCTGGCATCGATTCAAATGCAGAGCGCAGAAGCTGCAGATTTTCTGTGATTATCGCGAGTGTGCGCTCGATTACTGCTTCTGGTTTGTCGATGCTCGCGCGAATGCGAATACTCAGCTCAGATGTGAGATCGTCGACATTGCATACCGCAGAATCCAGAGTTGGGAATGACTCAAGACATACGTGAGTGAATAACTGACCAATTGTGTATGTCTCGCCCTGCATTTTGATAACATGTACAGGTACTGGATCAGCTCCAACATCCAATCCCGCATCCGCGATAACAATCGGCGCAGTTCCGATGTGCGCGATGCGCGCCGCGAGCGCATCGACAGCGCGCGTGAGAATCGCGCGAATGTCATGAGTTCCGGTCAGCTCAAACTCAAGCAGATGCGTATGTGGATTGCTCACACTCGCGCATGTCAAGCGCTGCGCGGTCTCAGCGTAAGGTAGTTCGGGTTCGACATAATCTTCATCGGTCATCGGGCGTTGATCCAGGGGTTTGCAAACTGCGACTGATGCCGGCGCGAACTCCGCACTACCGATTCCGCGCTCGACACTAACATTAAACTTGATGCTACGATGTGGTCCGAGAGTCACAATGTTTATCGTCTCGAAGAATGGAAGCGTCGCGCGCGCAGGAGTGCGCCCTGACGGCACAAGTTCGCCGGTCATAACATCGCGCGGATCATCACTATCATTCCGCGCATCGAGTGCGAATGTCATGCCAGCTTGCACATGATCTTGATCGATTGGAATAAGTGTGATTCTGCGCGCGATCATTTCGAAAATCGCGAAGTCATCATCCGTTTGCCAGCTCGCAGGATCCATAACAAGCGCGAGAGTCTCAAGCTCGCCCAGAAGCATGCGCCGAATCGCGTTTACATAACTCGTATTCAGACCATGTACAATGATTCCGATGGACATTGGCCATATTCCAAGGCGCGGGAGTGCATCGCGCGCAGCTCGCGATGTCACGCGCGGTTCGATAACTTCTGATTTGATGAGCTCAACGCGAACGCGCGACATAATGCAGATTGTATATTATCGTTCGTGGGGCATTCAATTTGCGCCAAAAAATATCAATGCAATGCGCGAACATTACTTTGCTTTCGGTGCGGACTTCGCACGAGGCTTACGCGGTATCTTCGCGGGTTGTTCCGCGTCGGGCGCACTGAAGACAAATCGTCCATAATCGTCATATTGCCAGAGAGTCTCGCGACCGCGCGCGATTACCGTTTCGAGCTCGTCAAGTTCCGCAAGCCAAATTCGCGCGCCAATGAACGGTGCCCCCGGTCCTGGCGCGGCATCCGCGAGGAGTGCGTCGAGTTGCGCACGATATGCGCTGAGTGCGCGCTCGAACTTCGCGCATCCTTCGCGCGTTTTATCGCGTTCGCGCAGATCGAGAATGTACGCGAATGATGCATCGCGCGCGACTCGCTCTGCAACGTGCGGTTCGTACTTCAAGTTCGGCGAGTTGAGAGCGGCTACATTCATGCGCGCGAATTGGTGTTGGTCAAGGAATGCTTCGGCTTCTTCATCGGAAAGTTCCGCGATATTCGCGCGGCGTTCGCGATTCATTTCGATGAAACGAATAACATTCTCATAATACGCGATCCACGCGCGAATAAGCTCTTCTTGGCGCGCAATACGTAACGCGTAGAAATCGCGACGAAGTGGGAACCATTCGCGAATTACATCGGAATAAGTCGCGAATGATCGCACACTTTCGTCTGGCATGATGAAGTTGAGACTGTCACTCATACGTGCGCGAAGATGCAGCGCGATTACGACTGGGTCGTTAAGATCTGCGGGACCCCTGGTTCCGGGCGCTGCGGGAATGATACCAAGCGCAGCAAATGCCGGGGACTCGACATCAAATGTCACTGTAATATCAACACAGTCATCGCGCGCTTCGTACTTGCGCGCGCGGATTGGTGATTTGTCTGATTCGGATAGTTTATCGAGCTCTTTGATGTACGGAAGAGTCCAACAGCACATTGGTAGTTCATCGATGTGCACGGTGTCGCGCGCGATCCACTCATAAGTTCCAATCGACCATGTCTCGAGCGTGGAGGCCGAGGCACTCGCGCGCTGGATCATGTATCCATGCCACATGTATTTATCGCGCACTGCGGGATCCGCGCAATCATAGATAACGCGCGAGAGACCCTGCGACCACGCTGGTGGTCCATGCGTCGGTTGTTCAGCACCGCGCGGATAACAACATGGTCGCGGGGCGGGAAACGCACAATCCGCGCCGAACTTTATAAGCTTGCGAAGAGCCGCGATCACGTCGACGACTTCGCGCGCGGCCACTGAGATATTCCAACCATGCGCGGGAACATCAACTTGCTCAAGCATGACCAGAGGAATAATCGGCATGAAATATTCCGGTTCTCCGCGCTTGCCTTCATCAATGCGGAATGTGAGCAGAGGGTAGTCATCCGCGCGAAATACGAGACTGGTAACGCGCGAGTTGAGCATTGCTTTGACATATCGCGCGGGTGATGCATCATGTCCGCCTTCAAGCCGCGTACCTGTGTTACCCGCAGGGAGCAAGAACGGAAGCTGACAACCACCGGGAGTAATAAACGCGCGACGAATGATTGTTTTTTGCAGTGATTCCTCACCATGATGATATTGTTCTTCGGCTGATATCTTACCCGCAAGATCCGCAATCTTCCTCTTCTCATGAGGTGATGCATTAAAGATGCGCAAGCAACCATTAATAATCTTGCGACCGGCCTCAACTTGTCCATCGCAGAATCCGTTGAGTTTGCGGCGCAAATTATCGCGTTGATACTTGTCTGCTTCATGAGCAAGATGATAACTTGCGGAAAGTTCCGCGCATTCCGCGCGATGCGCTTCGATTTCCGGAATTGGTGGAGGCGGTGGCAGCGACAATTGTCGCTTGCGCAGTCCCGGATCACACCCGAGGTAGATTTCAAACATGCGCGAAGTCTCATCGTCGAGTCGATACGTAATCGTTCGACGCGCGAGATTGCGCATGATTTGTTGCATCTCCTCGCGCGAGTGATTACCGAGACCCTTGTAATATTCGGCCTTATAACGCGCGACTTGTTCGGGGTTTGCTTCGCACCAATCGCGATATTCTTCATCGCTGTAGAACTCAAAGACTTGCGCTCCCGCGCGCGACGTTGGGAACGCGCGAATGATTGGAGTTTCCAAGCGCTGAATGTAACCAGACGCGAAGAGTGCAGGCCAATAGAGATGCATGACATTGAGTACAAGACTAAAGATGTTGCCGACTCCATCGAGATCTTGATCAACACATCCAACAATCCCACCATAGCGTAGAGTTGCTCGTTGAGCTTCGGTTGTGTATGGGCACGTGTAGTCAATGCCAAGTACATCAATGAACGTCTTCATGAACTCGTTATCGAGCAGTTTTTTGCTTCGTTGCATGCGCGCGATACCAGTGCGCGGATCGACGATGATCGTAGTTTCCTTGCGCGCATTGACAATGACTCCGCGCAGTGAGAGAACACCGCATGTGTCGAAAGACAATGTAGGCGACCCTGATATGCCTTTGCAGACTTGACTTTTTGCGCTGTTGCCTTCCGCGAGAAACAGTCGACAATCGCGCGAACGTTTGGTACCCGCGAGATGCGCCTCGGTGTATTTATCAACATCAATGTGCATTCGCGGAGCAGCGCGTGATTTGACAGAGGATGTCGTGCGATCAATCTTCGCGATGACGAGATCCGCGAGGTATTCACCAATGCGCGATGTGAACGCGGCGGAAAGTGCAAGATGCTTGCGTAGATCTGGTGCGCGGAACTGCGCGCGATCCTTCGATTGACTCGTCCAATGAACACCGGTCGTATGCCATATGACGATGATCGCCATATTCGTCGTGATATTGCGCGCTCCCGCGACATCAGTGACATCGCGCGCGCTGAGTTTGCGCGCAAGATCAGCCTTTGCGCACTCTTTAATTTGCGCGGAGACATACTCTAGGTGATTTCCCTCCGGCACCATGATGCCATTGATGACCGACATTAAGTAGTGTTTGACGTCCGGACATGCAATGACGATCGCGTTTTTCGTCTCCGAAATCTCAACGCGACGCGCGACGCTATCAATGCTGCGCGATGATGCGCGCGATCGAAGGATCGCATCAATATATCGCGACTGATCATACGCTATGCGCTTACCACACCAGCGAATGGTGAGTGATGGCATGAAGTACGATGCATAGAATGCGGCCCAAATAACACGCGTGAACACGACACGCTCAAACTCTGCTGGTTCTGTTTTGAAGTGCGGAAAGTTGAGAGTGTATGTAAGGCGCGTAAATGGTACAGCTACACTCGGCGTAATGCTTGGTTCTTGCGTAACGCGCATTCCGTCAGTCCACATTTGCGAATACGCAAGCTTGCGCGATGCATCAATTGTCTCGATGCGAAACTCGCGCGAGTGTATGTTGGCAATCTTAACACCAATACCATTTGTGCCACCGAGTGTCGATGTTGCAGTATCTCTTTTAAGATTCGTACCGGTAAACGGAATGCCGAAGATGAAGTGCGGGATGTAATACTCGCGCCCCTCATGCATCTTTTTAGCAATTGGGATACCGTCTCCGTTATTCTCGACGATGATTTGGCCGCTCGCGCGATCGTACGAAACGCTGATTTCAGTCGTCCGCGGGCATTGCTGCGCTTGGTCGAGTGCATTTACGATCGCTTCATCGAAACATTTGAACAGAGCAGGACTCAGTGGGAACGTTTCATACGTCGCGTCGAGTTGGCCCTTTGCTCCGGGTGCAAATGTGAGCATCGCAGTTTCGATTGGCTCGACCGTTCCAGCCCAGAAATCCTTCTCGCGGATATGGTCAATAACGGAAAGCGAATCGTACCGCGCGAGATCTGCCATTGCGTATGTAGTATCCGCGCGGCTTCAATTTTGAGGCTCGCGCGATGTCATATAATGGCTGAAAGTTTGCGCAGAATCGCGCAATTCCTATCGTTGCGCGATATTGTCGCGCTTGGTGGGGTGAGTGCGCGCATGCGGATGGATGATTTGATGTGCGAATTGATCGCGCAAAATCGCGCGCAAGAACGTATGCCATCCAAGTGGGAAAGATCGTTTAGTGAAATTGATGTGCGCGGCATGCCGATTAGCTGGGTTTTCAACATGTTCGATGAAACATTTGTACCTCTCAAACCGCGAAATATGCGCGCGAATATTTACGCGCTCTCTATTTACGAACGCGCGGTTGGAGGTTGCATGGGGCGCAGTCATCACTTGCGCGAAGTGCGCGAAAGTCGCACATATGAAGTAATGGGCTGTGATGATTTGAGGATAATAACTTATCCTCTCGTCGGCGACATTATTTCGCGCGGGACTGCAGACGAACTCGCGGAAGTCGACGCTTTTGGAAATGTCATCGCGGTCGCGCGCGATGAAGAATTGCGCTGTGTCGAATTTGGATGCAATATGAGTATCGACTTTGCGCGCGTTGAAGACTCGCGCGGTTTCGGTGAGCCTTGGGAACGATAAAAATGATTCGCGAATTGATGTAACATATGATGAACGCGATTTCGCAGTTTCTATCATTGCGCGATGTTGTCGCGCTTGGAGGAGCGAGCGCGCGAATGCGAATGAATGACGCGGCGCTCGCGGCACTCGCGATTGATCGCATACTTGAGCATGAGGTTGCGACTCTCACCAATGGTCAATTAGACAATTGCAGCCTCATGGAAAAGCCAAGCGAAATGCGCGGCGGAATCTTTGCGCTTTGTACTCACGAGCGTCTACTCTCTGATATTGCTGACATAATGACTCTAGTCATCCCTGGCGGACCATACAATCAGGCAGATGCCGATAAAATATTGCCCGATATCATCGCGCGAATGATATGCGATGGTGAAATGTTCGAAGTTGTCGAAAGCGAACATAGAGTATCACGTCCAATTCTCGGCGATGCATTCGTGTATTTCGCGCGTGTTCCGCCACCACCTTATGGTAGATCGAGAACATCGTTTGCAATCAGGCGATTCAATCCATTCGAAAAAAAGTAGTGCAACGCGCGCGTTACACAATCGCGCCCGTTGTCTCAAGTTTGGCAATGAGTGCGTCTGCATCCTTTGCGGCTTCTTGCGCTTCCTCATCGGTCTCTTTTTTCACGCGAGATGCCACGGTTGACTTCGATTGCCGATACAAGAAGTAAATGACGACGATGACAATGACGAGAATAATGATATTGCGCGTCGTCAGGAACCCCGCGAGTTTCTGCTGCAAGAATGACTGCTGTGGCGCACTCTGCGCGGGTTGTTGATAATAATGTTGAGGCGCGGGAAGCGGCACCGCAGGCGGTGGTGGTTGTGCAACAATAGGCGCGAAATCATAGTCAGCCATTTTATGGGTCTATATTAGTAGGGGCTCGCGCGTGGTGTGATGCATAATTGCTTCGCTCCGCAATTATGCGCACCACGCTGCGCCCCTACAACCTCGTGTAGAGGAGCTCGCGGATTCGTTGACAAGCAAAAAAGAATTTGCACACGCGCACCACAAACTCTCCCGGGCATCAATTCACCGAGGTTGTAGGGGCGCAGCGTGGCTCGCACGATCGCTTCGCGATCGTGCTATCAAGCCACGCGCGAGCCCCTACTAATGCTGCATGGCAATGGCGAGGTTCTTGTCGAGCTGATCTGCGGGATCGTAAGTCGTGAGTCCCTCAGATGGGAGACCCGCAGCAGAGGTGCGCAGGTAGTCATAAGGATCATCGGTCGTGGTTGCCTTCGCGGCGCAGAATGCGGTCGGGTCGGCATCATAACCCTGTGCAATCGCCGCGCCAGTCAGACCCTCCCCGGGGCCGTCGCGACCTTGTTTGCATAGCTGCGATGCGCTGCCGGCAACACATGCGCGCATGCCCTCCTTCTTCTTGCCGAAGAATCCCAGCATGGTGCCGAGAACATAAACGATCAGAATAACGAGCACGATGAACACCGCCATCCAGTGGGTCTGAATAAACCCCTGAATGTACTTCTTCGCCGATTCCAGGAAACCTCCAGAGTCCATCTTGTCTTGCGTACGAGCGTGACTATATGAACCAATGAAAAAAAATAAATATACAATAATCAAGAAATAGACACAGCACGATGACGGCGACTGGGGAATCATACGCGATTTATCAAAACCTTCATCGACTGTGTAAGTTCCGTGGTGCGCGTGTGACATCGCGCGTCATCGATTCCGCGGATCATATCGCGCAGATGGACTCGTTGCATTACGCGCAAATCACAGCCGAGCGCGACGCATCTGATGTGCGCGGCGCTGCGCACATTATGATCGCGCAACTCGCGAATGGTCACAGCATCGAGACGAAGTCCGATCTGTTCCAGCGATTCTTGGATCGTTTCATTCGCGCGCAAAAGAAAGACGCGATCGAAACGAATATTATTGTCATCACATCGCTCGACATCAGTCCGAATGTTCGCGCGAAGATCGACGCGACAAACGCGAATGCGCGCGCGACGCCTGATGCGTCGCCACTTTTCATTGAACACGTGCTTGCCGCGCGAGTGCGCATCGTTGTACCCGAGCATATCGCGGTGCCAGAACATACAATTGTACCACGTGAGGATGTTGAGCGCATTTGCGCAGAGTTGCATATTGCGCGCGCGGATTTCCCGCGCATTGTCGCGAGTGGAGATAAGCCTGATGCAATGGCTGTTTGGCTTGGTCTGCGCCCCGGAATGGTTGTTCGCATCAAGCGCATATCTTCTGCAACTGGATATTCCATTGCATATCGCGCGTGCGCTTGATACGCGTGATCATTCGCAAAAAATGCGATCACAGTCGATTACTGCTCTTTTTTGTCGCTCGCGCTTGCGCATTTGTCAAGATGCGCGCGGCACTTCGCAATTATTGCGTCGATGTCTGCAATGATGCGCGGAGAATCGCGCGAATCAACGGCGAGTTGCCGCACGCGCGCGAGTACGCCTTCGATAACCGCGCGCGATGCACCCATGCACTCGCGAACAGATGCAATTATCGAATCGGCATTATCAAGAACCGCGCGCGGTATTGCGGCTTCATCGCGATCGACACGCTCTGCATGAATCCCGATAAGATTCCAAGGCATGTAACCATACAGAATGAGACCTCCGGATTCGCGCGGAATCTCACTCTTATTCGCGAATGGAAGACCAGTACTTCCGAAATATGCAGGGACGAACGGATCATCACAGCGCATGTGCGTAATCGCGCGAATTAGTTCTTCGTCATTCGCGCGCGATCCAAAGTTTATCGGAACATTGCGCGGAGGCGCGCGCGAATAATAGAAACCGATGACGCCACAATCGAGACATGGAGTACCACGCGTTGCTTTGTATTGTTCTGCAACATCGCGAAGACCAATCATGCGTTGCATACCGACGGCAGTTATGTACCCGCCGGGGTTTGTCGCGCGACGATATATCGCCTCGGTATACAATGCATATTGTATGAATGGCATGAGCCGCATTCCAGCCTGCAACTGTGGTAAATAATGCGTGGGAACACCGCGCGGGTTTGATACGAGCGTGCTTGGATCTGCAAGGCTGTTAGGGTTTGCCGCGAATCCCGGCCATATGCGCAGAGCTGGATTTTTCATCTCGAGTAACACATACGCTTTCAACGCATCGATAAATGCACCATCAGGTGAGTATCTAAACGATCCATTGAAGTAACTCGCGGATCGACAACGAATATCAACATGAAGAGTGCGCGCGATATACTCGCACAAGAGAGGCTCAAAGAGCGTACCCCAACCCATTGCGAATTCGCCGACGGCATCTTTGACACTCGCGGGAACTGGCGCGGTTTGTTCGATGACTTGCAGATCATCGAGCACGAGTGATGTTGTATCAAGAGCAACGGGTACGGATGCCGCGGGCGCAGCCGGTGTCGCTTGTTCGCTTTCATCAGATATGACATCACTCGAAGTGTCAACATAACCAGCAGTGACTTGCGCGACTTGTTCAACTTGCGCGGGTTGTTCGATGATCGGAGGCGATGTTTCAGTAATTTCAAGCGGTATTGCTTCGACAATGCGCGAGATTTTGCGCGCTGCAAGTAGGCGCGGCGCGGTTGTAAGGTCATGCATCTCACTGCCACCTATTGATTCAAGAGCGCGCGCGAACCACTCAGGCGTGTACTGCGGTGGGTACTTCTTGCACTCTTCTTCGAAAGTAGCGATAGTATCGGCCATTTTGATGATGCGTGAGATGTGTATATAGCTTACGTCTGTTGCCGATTCAATTTATAAGTCATGAGTGAAGCTCCAGATGCGCGCACAATGCCCACGCGATATTCAACTGGTATCGCATTATGCACAAAGGGTCGCGATGGAATAGTGCGACTTCTTATGGTCAATCGCAGGTTTACGTACGCGTTTTATGCATTTGTTTGCGGACACTACAATGAGCGCAGTGACTTTGCAATTATTCGCCTGCTCGATGCAATGACCATTGATGAGAAGGTCAATATCATGAGTATGAACTTTGCGCAGCTTTGGTTTTGTATTTGGCTTAATCAATGTCAGCCAGCATCGTACATCAGCGCGCGAAGCAAGTATAATGAGTGTCTAATCGGAGATGGTGGCGCACGATTGCGCTCACTCATGCGCAGGTCTTGCGCGAGTGCGACGCGCGTTTGGGAGATTCCAAAAGGTCGCAAAAAACACGCAAGTGAGTGCGATATGGATTGCGCAATTCGCGAGTTTTATGAAGAAACAGGAATACCACGCAGTGCATATCACATTACCGGCGGAACATACAGTCTTACCTTTGATGAAGAAGGTATCCGCTACAAGATTATGTATTTCATTGCTATCGCCGCGCGCGCAATTGTTCAGCGCATCAATTCATCCGCGCTGGATCAGATCTCCGAGATCTGCGATATGCGCTGGGTTGCGGCATCAGAGGTCTCGGTATTTGCGCCGCGCGATATTCCAGGACATCGCCGCGTTATTAGATATGCGCGCAGACTCATTAAAAACCCGTGCGTACATAGTAGTTCATGATGAGTCCGCAGAGTATGTCGTGCATCAGCTGCTCGTTGAAATATGCGAGGTCATCTTGTGTGATTGTCAATATATCCGCATCGAGACGATCGCGCGATGCGAGTTTGCGCGCCTTTTTTTGCGGATTATGCGCGCGATCCGGCATGCATGTCGATGATGTCGGACGATAAAGCCAACTCGTTGTTGCAAAGTTGCGTATGTCCTGTGATCCAGGGTAAATAGCAGGGTTGTGATAATATCTGCAAGTCGCAATGTTACATCCGAGCTGTGAATCACAATCATGAATCTTCTGAGGCGAAGGATCGGACGTATAAACGATGCCAATATTTCCCTGCAATATGAGACCGCCCGCGAATCTCAGCGCAAATCTGCGCGTATGTGGCAAGTAATAAAGCACGCCGTCCGCGCGGATTTCGGCTGTGCTTGCTATCTCAGTCGCGCGCAGTGACATGCCAGACGACACCGGAATATCGACATCGCGCGCGCGATGCGGAAGAGGCGCGCGAGGAATCGCGGTTTTATCCGCGGATTTGCGCGATGTTTCGCGCGGTCTGCGGCGCGCGCGAACTACTGTCCAATTTGTATCAGGATTGGGTACGGACGCAGAAGGGGGCTGCGCAATTACGCGCGGTTGCGGTGCATACGCGCGCCATGTTCGCATATTGCGTTGAGCAGTGCGAAATGTATCAATACGCTCGCGCAGTTTGGCGAGCAGTCCGCTAAGTTGCGACTCAATCGCGGGAAGTCGCAGGGTGACAGGATCGAATGGCTCGCGATCCGCTAGATCGTCAATGAAATCACTAAAATCGCGCAATAAATCAGTCATTGCAACCCAGTATAATATACGCGCAATGGCCTATAAGGAGCAGGACGACGCAGGGCTAATAGAAGATTTGCATTCGCGTAAGGAGTTTGCGCAGTTATGGATGCCTCCCGGCGGTGCGCTTGAAGAAGGAGTTGATCGCGCGATGCTCCAAGCGCATCAACAATTCATTCGCAACTTCGTGAATCCAAATTCGCATATTTTGCGCGTGCACTTGATGCATTCGACTGGATGTCACACTCCTGGAACACCCATACTGATGCGCGGAGGCGCGATGAGACCGGTCGAGGATCTCGCGGTAGGCGATGAAATCGCGGGCGTTTCGAATGGCGAAAGCGCGCGAATTATCGAGACACATCGCGGTGTTGATGAAATGTTTGAGTTGGTGCCAAGTGGCGATGGAGTGCCCGCGGGAGCAATCAAATACATCGTGAATGCTGGACATATATTGCACATACTCACACGCGCTGGCTGGGCTGATGTATCAGTCGCATGTCTCATTGCGCAGTTCGGCGCGAATGTCTCATTTTACATGGGGTATGCTGCGGATGGCGCAGGGATTCGCGCAGTGAGTTTCGGAGTGCGCGCGATTGGCCGCGGCATCTTTTACGGATTCACACTTGATTGCGCGGATGGTTTATATCGCGGGGTTGATGGTTTGATCTTGCACAACAGTGGAAAGACTCGCGCGGCAATTGGCGCTGCGCAAGAGTTCGTCAAGATGTTTCGCTTCATTTATCGCGGTGTCAATTGGCGCGACCCAGGTGTCATTGGTCCATCGGTATTCGTCATCGCATTCGGTGGCAAACAATCGTTCGTGCGCGATCTCATTAAGTATCCAGAGTATGGTTATGCATCATCCGTGGAATATGAGACCTTTTCGCGACTTCTGCGCGAGTCTGTCGAGAGTGATGAAGCGTATCGCAAATTCAGCGATTATTATTCCATGCTCAAGCGGCGCACAACAAATCGCGCGCGTGGTGGATTCTATAAGATGTTCGGCTATGAAGAATTCGCGAATCGTTTGTTTACTGCGGGATCGCGCGACCTCAATGACATCATCGCAGAAGCTCACAGACTGCGCGAACCTTGTTATGCAGTGCTCGAACGCGCAATTACACGCGGCGAGATTACGCCGAACGCGCAACTTCTCGCGCGACTTGAGAACTCGGTGATCATTGCTGATGAGATTCATAACACGTATAACTCGCAATCAATAAACAATCGCGGTCTTGCGTTGCAATATGCGCTTGATCACGTGCAAGGGTTGCGATTTATCTCGCTGTCTGCGACTCCGATTAATTCAGTACCCGCGGAAATCGCAGACTTCATCAACTATTTCGTGCCGCCTGAGCGGAAGATCACGCGCGAATCCCTGTTCTCTGGCAATGTTCCACTTCCGGGAGCAATCGCGCGCATCAATGAACTCTTACGCGGGCGCGTGTCATTCTTGTACGACTTTGACCCACATTATTTCCCGCGCAGACTTGATGTTGGAGTTTCCATTGGGGATTTACCATACTTGCGATTCACACCGTGTGAAATGTCACAGTTTTTCATCAACACTTTGCGCGCATATGAAGCGACGCGCGCGAGCGATGTCAGTGTGACGCCTGCGCCTGCGTCGGGCGATGGCATCGCGGATCTCGAAGTCGAAGCGGATTATGACGAAGAAGTCATCGGAATAACTCAGAGTGCGTACTCATTGTTCGACATGGTGTTTCCAAATCCCGCGTCTGATACAGTGGGACTTTACAATTCCGGCAATACCTTTGCAACGCTGCATTCCGCGCAGGAACAGTGGAAGCGCGAACATGGAGTGTCGACGAAAATCGCAGGAAACATGCGCATAATCGGTGGTGCGTTCTTGCGCGTGCCGAAACTGCGCGAGTATTCCGCGAAGTATGCATCACTTGTCGATGAAGTATTGCGCGTCGTTCGCGAGGGTGGCCCAACAAAAATACTTATCTATCACGAGCGTGTGCGCGCGACTGGAGTCATTCTTGTGCGCGAGATTCTGCGCGAGAACGGCATGATTGGATCTGATGACGAACCCGCGGATGACACAATATGCGCATCATGTGCTCGCGAGAGGCGCGATCATGCCGTAGGGGACACAACGCATGAATTCCGACCGTTGAGATTTGTTGCTTTATATTCCGAGCTCGATAAGACATCGCTCACATCAATTCGCGAGCGCTACAACTCACCTGCGAATTTGCACGGCGAATGGTGTTCGATTCTTATTGGCTCTAAACTTATTCGCGAGAGCTATGATTTCCACGCAGTGCGTCATTTGTTTGTTCTCTCGCTACCAGTAAGCATTGCGCAACTTATCCAAGTGTTCGGACGCGTCGTTCGTCGTGGAAGCCACACGCGACTGCCGGAAGCAGAGCGCGATGTTCGCGTGCATGTTCTTGTCAATGCAGCCGGTGTGAATCTTGACGCCGGAGGATCGCGCGCGACTGTTGCGGATCTCGCGAATTCCCCAGAAGTCAGAAGATACGCATTGAAACTTTCGACTTATCTCGTTGTACAACAAATAGAGCGCGAGATGGCGCGCGGGGCTGTCGATGCGGGACTGAATGCGGATATCATAACAAAGCCGGATCGAGACAGTCTCGGTATGCTCCTATTTGATGCTCCGATAAAGTTCACACTTCCGGATGCAGCGCATCCAATGCGCGTCGATACATTCTTCGCATATGGATATGGTCACCAAGAGATCATATCGGCAGTTGATATCATCAAAAAACTATTCAGGACGCGCGGAATATGGCCCGCGATTGAACTCGCGGAGGCCGTGCGCAGTCCGACATTCCGCACATTGACAAATCCAACATTCATTACTGATGCATCAATACTTATTGCACTCGCATATCTTTCGTCACACTCGGAGTCCGGAGCGTGTGTTGTCGGTACATGTGATCGCGCGGTAATCATTGATGGGACGTCATATCTAATCATTGCAGCGTCCCGCGCGAGTGATGCACGGCGCGGAGGCGCCGCTGGAGATGCGGACATAATCGCGCGGACATTCGCGCGCGACGACTACTTCTTCTTGGCGCCTGTAGAATCAGTAGAAGTTGCGGGAATAACTCGCGCGCGCCCATTGATTGACATTGAATCGACATTGCGCGGTCCACATTATGAATCAGAATCAATAATCGCGACCGATCAATACGAATTACAATCATCGTTCGACGAATCAATTGCGCCGATACTTCGCGCGAAGTACGCATCTAAAACGGAGCGCCCGAATGTTCGCGCACTCGTTGGCATGCGCGCGTTTCTGATACAGTTTTCATCCGATCATCAGCGGATTATAGCGCGACACTTCGTTGAAAACGCGAAGATGCGCGCGGAATTCCCCGCACTTTATGCATTCATGAATGCGCTTGGTATCTTTGTTTCGTATGACTTCGCGAGTAGATATCGCGATGTCGCGCGACGCATGAGGTACCCAACAACAACTCCGCAAATGCCAGTCGGTTATGGCGATGGCGCAGCGATACGCCTTTACACTGGTGATGAATGGGTCACACTCAATAGAAGCGCGCTGAATATGCATGTTGAGTTCGAAGAAAACGACGTGATCATTGGTATTTATAGACAGTTTCCATATGAGATGAAGTTTCAGTTGCGTGATCCAATACAAAAGTTGCGCGCGAAGACGACGACTTCGTCAGGTCGCAAGACAGACGCGCGACTTATAGAACGTGGTAGTGTCTGCGCGACGCGATCGCGCGCGGTTGCAATTCGCGATGCTCAGCGACTTGGCATTCGCATGGCCGACATTCGCGAGGCTGACACGACTATTGCGATATGCGATCTCATTCAAGATGCGATGCTCACGCGCGAAATAGAGGCACGTCGCGCGGGTCATCGTTCGCAACTTAAATTCGTGTATGGATGGTGGAATGTGGTGCCCGTTCCATAGGCGGCGCACTCGAATTGTGTGATTTGTGATGAGATTTTTTACGATATCGCGCGCGGATAAATTGAAATGACACCGATTGCATATACTCATAATGGCAGATAGCCCAGCATTTCCAGTAGACCCCGAAGCCTCACCCAAGAGTTGGGCCGATATGGCCGACGAACCCGAGTTTGACGCAGTATCACTCGACGAAGAGAAGCACTCCGCGAGCGATGGAGAAACTCATGATGGCTGTGTCGCGCCTCTTCCATCGCCGACTCTTGTAGGTACAGTGCGCGGAATCGCGGACATCATCAGTCGCGCACCAGACAGCCGCGAGACTTACTCGGCTCTTCGCGATTGTGGAATGATCGACAGAAGCAACCCACCACCAGCAACTTATCGCACCGGCACTCCTTTGCAAATCGCGATTTACGAAGCATTCTTCCTCAATCCGCGCGGTGTGAACACGCGCGCGGATTCTCCGATATGCTGGCGGCGCCTCATTGACTGTATGCATGCGCGCGTTATTGCGACGATACACGCGATTGTTGTTGGTCGCGGTGGTGTGATGAATGAGGAATCAATCGCTGCGATTTCGATCACGGAGTTTCGCGCGATTTTCGGCACTGAACTGAGCATTGTCACGCCGATGTGGAGTGGGATGTGGCCGCTTTACCTCAACGCAAAGTTGCATGTTGAGACGTACAATCACTCGTGTCTTCCGCGTTGCATAATTGCGGACGCGCCGCGTAGCAATCCACTGCGCGATTCCGAGGAACAATCGCGCATACAGAAGCACATCGCGCAACATCGCGCAACGTACTATCATGGAGCAATGCCGCGCGAATTGCGCGGGCCGCCGCGCGCTCCATTCACGCAACGCAAGGCGCCGGGGATGCCAAGGGCAAGAGCGCCGGAACATCTCGAAATCACGCGCAAGTATCCGCCGATTATTCTGAAACGCGGAGATCAGGCAAATGTAAACCAGTTTAGTGTGCTCGGTGACTGCTCGATTGCGAGCGTGATCGAACAAACGCGCCAAGTCGGTAAGAAACGCGCGACACCGAAGAAAGCAGCAGAAGTCGCAGAAGTCGCAGAAGTCGCGGAAGCGCCAAAGTAATGCGCGCGTGATCTCGTTTTTTTGAAGAGTCGCGCGTGTGATATAACCTGAACCTGCAGATGTACCTGTTTGCGCGCTTCTTTGTCGATATTGACGTCGTTAACCCGGTCGAGTTTTACATGAACTTCGACCAGAACCTTATGTCGAAGCTGCGACAACTTTATGAAGGTATCTGCTATGGTGGGCGACTCATTTTGCGCGTGATCGGTGTCGATCGCGTTGGAGAATGCGTGATAAATCAGCCAACATCCGCAACATTGGGGGTGCTCAGCGTTGCATTTGATGCGGTGGTTGTGGATTACAAACCAGGCGATCTCATCACATGTGTCGGAGTTCGCGCGAGTCGCGACGGCATCACGATGGTGCGCGCGAAACACTCGGACATCATGTTGGATCAGCCGCGTGGATCGCGCGAACTTGAACTTTTGCAACCAGAAAGTGCGGTCGTTGTGCGCTTGCAAAATACAGATGCGAACCCGGGATATCGCACGATTGCCGCGCGAGGTGCGATATTTTCGCCAGACCGCGCAACATATTATTACCCGATTGCGACCGCGGGCGACAGTGTAAGTGATGGCGCGGAAGATATGTTGATGCGCGCGATTTACATTCCACTTTCCGCTATCATGCGCGCATTTGATGGCGAACTTGCGAAGGTTGGTGGAGGTGACGCGGATTTCCCGGATGACATACCGCGCGTTAATGTGCGCGAGGCACTGCGCGATGCGATGGATGTGTGGGCGCATCTTGAGGTGAACGAGAAACTCAAGAGTGTCATCGTTCCGAGCATGTTTAATGCACTGACTGCCGGTGCAAGTGTTGCTCCAGTGCACGCGGAATGTACACGCGTTAATCTTGTTGATTGCGCGGCAAAACCGGGCGCAACATGTCTCGTTATTCCCGGCGACGTTCCACCTCTGGATGGCAAAGTTGACATCGCGATGTTATCCACTGATAAGTTACCAGCGGATTGGAAATGCGCAGCAATCGCGCAACCCGCTGATGTTGTAATCGCGCGATGCATGGAACATCAGATTGATTTGATTTCCGCAGCAGTCGCGCTCGCGCGCGAGTTCTCGAATCCCGCGTGTATGTCAGCAACGATGGGATTGATGAAATTGTTTGACGCGCAGCGCAAAAGCAAACCGTAAAGTTGCGCGCGATTTGTGGCGGTATTTTTTGAGTATATGCATATTCATGTGTACTGCTTGCACGAATGAAAAGTTGCGCGAAATGATGCTTGACGCGCTCAAGCGCGGCATCAAATCCGCGCGCGGCGAAGACTCGCGAAGTGTTGCGGTGAGTACGATAGTGCTTAAGAAGAGCATATGTCAGAACATCAACATGTTACAGCGCGATCAGAAATTGCAAGTATTGCTCGCAGTCGCGCGTGTTGCTGGAATAGATGCAATAGGTGTG
>Ga0172380_10003854_pt1 | contig 20013 bp, 16 predicted proteins | sample Leawe162metaG_FD_119747 | JGI IMG/M metagenome (GOLD analysis project Ga0172380, IMG submission 119747) | Leachate microbial communities from a municipal landfill in Southern Ontario, Canada - Leachate well 162 metaG | ecosystem: Engineered > Solid waste > Landfill > Unclassified | place... | reverse complement strand
TTCGCCATTTGTTGAGAAGAATTTCTCACGCGAAGACGCGAAGACGCGAAGAAAAACCAAACCGGCCTTGGTTTTTCTTCGCGTTCTTCGCGGCTTCGCGTGAGTACGTTTTTTGGTTCCGGCAATTGTCCGGCTTAGGAAAAATCCGTTCGCCCTTCGACTGGGCTTCAGGGCGAACGGATTTTTCCTAACTTAATGGCAGTGACGCGCCGTGTGGGAACGAGAAAAATCTCTGCGTCTCTGCGTCTCTGCGGTAAATGTTTTTTTTGTTCCGGCAATTGTCCGGCTTAGGGGTCAGGGGGCAGGAATCAGGGATCAGATGAATAGCATTGGTCTATTTATTCCGCTACGCAATGGCGGCGAGTTATGGCGGCGCTGGCTGGATGCGTTCGCCGCGCAGACGGTAAAGCCCGCGCATAGGCTGGTTATCGATTCCTCCTCTAGCGACGGCGGCGCGGAGCTGGCGCGCGCCGCCGGGTTTGACGTGCATGTCATTCCGGCTGACCAGTTCAATCATGGCGCAACCCGGCAACTGGGCGCTTCGATGCTGGCGGATGCGGAAATAGTGATATTCATGACCCATGATGCCGTACTGGCGACGCCCGATGCGCTGGAAAAACTGCTCGCCGGCTTTACCGACAAGCAGATCGGCGCTGCTTACGGACGCCAATTGCCGCATCCCGGCGGCGGGGCGCTCGGCGCTCATGCCCGGCTGTTCAATTACCCCGCATATGGCGCGGTGAAAACGCTGGCTGATGCGCCGCGCTTGGGAATAAAAACCGCCTTTCTGTCCGATTCCTTTGCGGCCTACCGCCGTGGCGCGCTGGCGGAAGCGGGGGGGTTTCCCGCGCATGTGATCCTGGGCGAAGACACTTTTGTCGCCGCCAAAATGTTGCTGAACGACTGGAATATCGCTTATTGCGCTGAAGCGCAGGTGTTTCATTCGCACGATTACACCCTCTCCCAGGAGTTCGGGCGCTATTTCGACACCGGCGTGTTCCACGGGCGCGAACCATGGATCCGCCGGGAATTCGGCCAGCCGACCGGGGAGGGCATGCGTTTCGTGCGTTCGGAGTTGCATTATCTCGCGCGCACGCAGCCATTCCTGATTCCGTCGGCGCTGGTGCGCACCGCGTTCAAATTCGCCGGGTACAAACTGGGAAAGCTGGAACGCCATTGGCCGCTGTGGCTGAAGCGCCGCCTGAGCATGTATGACGGTTATTGGGGTTCGACATGAAACTGCGCCTGGATAATGCACTATTGACCAAAGCGTCGCTCATTGCCGGCGATATCGTCGCGTTGCTGACCGCTTTCATCCTCGGGCGGACGGCAAACTGGGCCTACGACCACACTTTCGGAGAAGCATTTTTCGGCTGGTGGGATGAGCGCGGCCAGATACGGCTGGCGCTGTTTTCCCTGGTCATCGTCGTGGCGGTGGGCTGGTGCTGGAGCGTCGGGCATTATTCGCGGCGCAAGCCCTTCTGGGACGAGTTGCGGGAGACGCTACGCATCCTCGTCATGGTGGCGGCCATCGATGTCGCGCTGGTGTTTCTCGGCAAATGGCAGTTCTCGCGCCTGTGGCTGCTTGCCACCTGGTTGCTGGCGTTCGTGCTGGCGCCGACCGTGCGCGTTCTGGTCAAGCGCCTCCTGTTGCGCATCGGGCGCTGGCGGCGTCCCACAGTGATCGTCGGCGCCGGCAACAATGCGCGCGAAGCTTATGCGGCGCTGTGCAGCGAGCCGCTCATGGGATTCGACGTGGTGGCGTTCCTGGCGCTGCCCGGCGAAGCGGTTCCGGCATCGTGGACGCAACCGGCGCCGGTGGTCACAGTCAATGATGACATCGTCGCGTGGCTGGAAAGCCGGGGAATGCCGCATGTCGTCGTGGCGCTGGACAGCCTACAGGAACAGCAATTGCTGATCCAGCGCCTGAGCCTGCGCTACGCCGACCTGAACGTAATCCCGAGCATCCGTGGGCTGCCGCTGCTGGGCATGGAAATGACCCATTTCTTCAGCCACGAAGTGCTGATGCTGCGGGTGCGCAACAACCTGGCGCGGCGCGCGCCGCAACTGCTCAAACGGCTGTTCGACATCGCCGGGTCAACGGCGTTGCTGGTGCTGCTCGCCCCGTTTTTCGCGACCATCGCGTGGCGCATCCGCCGCGACGGCGGTCGGACTTTTTACGCCCACGGGCGCGTCGGCAGGCATGGCAAGCCGTTCAATTGCTACAAATTCCGCTCAATGATCAGTAATGCCGACACCGTGCTCGCGGAACTGCTGGCCAACGACCCGGCGGCGCGCGCCGAATGGGAACGCGATTTCAAACTGAAAAACGATCCGCGCGTCACCCCGGTGGGCGCTTTCCTGCGCAAGACCAGCCTCGACGAACTGCCGCAATTGTGGAACGTGCTCAAGGGCGAAATGAGCCTGGTCGGGCCGCGCCCCATCGTCACGGAAGAGTTGGTGCGCTACCATGACCAGGTCGGTTATTATCTCGAAGCCCGCCCCGGCATGACCGGCCTGTGGCAAATCAGCGGGCGCAACGACATAGATTACGGCGACCGCGTCAACCTCGATGCCTGGTATGTAAAAAACTGGTCGCTGTGGTACGACATCGTGATATTACTGAAAACAGTGAAAGTGGTGCTGGGGAAAAGCGGGGCGTATTAGTAGACTATCGGCCAAATCTTTAATGCTTTTTGCAAATAATGTGCCGTAGATCAAGCACTGGTGCGGTTCTCCGGCAAAATGCTTTCACCGCAGAGGCGCTTCAGACGCGGAGATTCCGTGGTTTCTCTGTGCCTCTGCGTCTCTGCGGTAAATATTTTTGGGGTTCCGGCTCGTCCGGCTTAAGTTTATGAAAAAAATCCTGGTGGTGGGCGGCGCGGGCTACATTGGCTCGCATATGGTGAAAATGTTGCTGGCTGCCGGGCACGAAGTCGTCACATTCGACAACCTCAGTGGCGGGTATCGCGACGCCGTTGTCGGCGGGGAATTCATCCTTGGCGACTTGGCCGACGAAAAAGCGTTAGACGCGGTGTTTACGCGCCACGCGTTCGACGGCGTGATGCATTTCGCCTCTTTCATCCAGGTCGGCGAATCGGTGCTGGACCCGGCCAAGTATTACCGCAACAACGTGGCTCACACCCTCAACTTGCTCGACGCCATGACGCGGCATGGCGTGAAAACCCTGATCTTTTCCTCCAGCGCGGCGGTGTTCGGCGAACCGGAATACGTGCCCATAGACGAAGCGCACCCCGAGCGACCGCTCAATCCCTACGGCATATCGAAATGGACGGTGGAGCGCATCCTCAAGGATTACGATCAGGCTTACGGCCTGAAATCGGTCAGCCTGCGCTATTTCAACGCAGCCGGTGCAGACCCGGACGGGCAATTGGGCGAACGCCACCAGCCGGAAACCCACCTGATCCCGCTGGTGCTGCAAGCGGCTGCGGGGCGCCGACCGCACGTCACCGTATACGGTCGCGATTACGCTACGCCGGACGGCGCCTGCATACGCGATTACGTCCATGTCGTCGATCTCTGCCAGGCGCACTTGCTCGCGCTGGAACAACTCTGGTCGGGCGCCGGCAGCGCCGTCTATAATCTCGGCAACGGCGCCGGCTTTTCCGTGCTGGAAGTGATAGCAACGGCGCGGCGCATCACCGGATGCAGCATCCCGCTGGTCTACGGCGAACGCCGCGCCGGCGACCCCGCCAGACTGGTGGCGGATAGCCGTCTGGCGCAACGCGCGCTGGGATGGACGCCACGCTATGCCGGGCTGGAGACGATTATTGCTCATGCGTGGTTGAGTGTGGATCGTGAGGGGGGAGGCGTGAGGGGTGAGGGGTGAGGGGTAGAATGCACTACGAATATCACCTCGCCCACCCTGATAACGAAGTTAGGCATGAGGGGAAAAAAGTAAGGTGTGGTAGTTGCGCCTCACCCCTCACCCCTCACCCCTCACGTCTTCCCCCTCACCCCTCACGTCTTCCCCCTCACCCCTCACTCATTCAAGAGGCTTAACTATGACGATTTCAACCTTATTCTACCTGCTGGCCGGGGCGGTGGTGATGGTGCTGATTGCCGGCATCGGCATTTTCTGGGCGATAAAAAGCGGCCAGTTCGAAGACCTCGAAGGTCCGGCGCAACGCATCCTGATGGACGACGACGACCCGCGCATTCCTAAATACCGGTTGAAAGACAAAGAGGATTAGGCTAGAATTTCCCGTTAGTGAATAAACACTTGAACCTAGATTCCTCTGTTGACCGCTTGCCAAGATGTGTAGCAAATTGGTTCTAAACGACTTTATCATGTATTTTGCGTTCATCCGTATGGTGAGAACGCTACGGGCTGGATTGCACGGTTTTCCGGGCGCATGGCGGCGTTGCAACTCCTTGGAATGGAATGACCATTCCGCGTCGTTGCGCCTTGCCCTGCGCCCGGAAAACCGCACACTCCAGCCCGTTCAACAGAGGAATCTAGGTTAAATATTTCAGTTGCTTTTTGTCAATGAGGAGAAATGAATGGATAAGCTGGTGATACCGATTGTGGTCGTGATGATAGTGATGTCCTACGCGAGTTTCTTTTCCGTCATTCTGGCCTGAACTCAGGGAAATAGCGGAATACAAAAGGCCGGCAATTGCCGGCCTTTTGTTTTTTCGGGAAAGCTGTGCCGCTTATTATCCTAAGCCGGACTAGCCGGAACCAAAAACATTTACCGCAGAGATGCCGAGGCGCAGAGATTTTGTAGGGTAATGGTATGATTTTACCATCCGTTATATTTCTCCGCGCCTCGGCGTCTCTGCGGTGAAAAAAATCACCCGGAGAACCGCGCCAGCGCTTGATCTACGACATATTCTTCGCAAAAAATGCAACGACTTGACTGGTAAGTGACTAAATTCCTTAGTTGAATGGGCTGGAGTGTGCGGTTTTTCGGGTGCAGGGCATACCCGACGGCCTGGGCACAGGAGGCGCAACCAGGGTAAATTTGTTCTCGGCGCGGAAAAAACTGATTCACCGCAGAGGACGCGGAGGACGCAGAGGAAGAGCATGAGGGTTTTCCTCTGCGTCCTCTGCGGTGAAAAAGGTTTTGTCTTTGAGGTTTCTAGGTTAAAATATTCGGCTCGTCATCAACCAGCATGATCCGGTGCATTGTCATCTCCTATTCGAACTTTCCAGCGAACTGTTTCACCTGCGCTCGACTCGCTATGACGCAAAAACCGCCAACCCAGTGTTATCAATCAACTTGTCGACACTTGCTTTGGCTTCCGCCAAGGCATAGACTGCCAAGTGCTCTTCGAACAGACGGAATTCTTCGGCAGTATCGCCCGTAGCAAAAAGGGGGTGAATTTCATCGCGCAACAGCATCGCCATCCCGACATCCACGTCGAGCAGCCTCCGCAATTCAGCCAAAATATCAGCCATAGGCATTTCAGAGGCCGTTTCGTCTGTCGTCGGCGGCTTATCCGGCACAGCGGAAAGACTGACGCTAATACCTTGCGTGACCTCGCTTAGTCGGCGCTCAAAGTCATCCAGCAAGCCATCCCATGATTCCTGTTCCTGATTGCTGATTGCCATCTCCAGCGCTGCGGCGGATCGAGATAATTCCTCGGCAGCAATGGCGCCGGACACCGATTTCATGGTATGAGCGATCCGGTGTGCGGCTTCGAAATTGGCATTGGCCAATTCTGCCCGTATTTCTTCCGCCGTGTCTGCTCGGGTTTGCAGGAACTGTCTTAGCAGCTTCAGGAACAGAGCCTGGTTTCCCCCATACAGCGCCAAGCCCGTTTTCAGCGAAATGCCGGGTGTTTCCTGCAGAAAGAAGGGCTGTGCCAGGGCGCTGATTTCAACGGCAGGAGCCGAGAGTTCCCCTTGGGTTTCCTTAAGCGGAGCATGTCCCGCCCATTTCACCAGCATAGTCAAAAGCGCCTTCTGGTTGGTCGGTTTAGTGATGAAATCGTTCATGCCGGCGCGCAAGCACCGTTCACGATCCTGAAACGTGGCATGGGCGGTCATGGCAATGATGGGCAACTCCTGCAAACCGGCATCGCGACGGATCAAGCGGGTGGCCTCGTAGCCGTCCATGACCGGCATTTGCACATCCATCAACACCGCATCGAAGCGCGCTTCATGCGCCAGGTCGAGCGCCTCCCGGCCATTGTCGGCAACCGTTACGATCACCCCGGCTTCGGAGAGCAATTCATAGGCGATTTGTTGATTGAAATTGTTGTCTTCAACCACCAACACCCGGCAGTCGCGAATCTTGCCGATGATGTCGGACAATTGGTCGTTTATCGGCTGCGCCGAATCTTCCGCCGACGATGCGCCGAAAACCGACATGATGATGTCGAACAGCGATGAAAGCGTGGTGGGTTGGCTCAAATAGCCGTCAAAGCCTTCGCGCGATGAATACAAATCGACCTCGCAGTCGCCGTAAGCCATGGCTATGACAATTTTTGGCGGCGAGCGCAGGGGCAGTTGCCTGATTTTCCGGGCGTAATCGAAACCGGCGCATTCCGGCATTTTGGCGGACAGAACAACCAGAGCAAAGGGCTGTTTATCCTCATCGGCGCGAACCAGTCTGGTTTCGGTTGTGTTCCAGGCATCCGCAATCGCGGTCACTTCAAAGCCCAGCATATTCAGCATCTCGGTCATGATGTCCCGACCGCTTGGGCTGCCGTCAACCACCAGCACCTGCTTGCCGCCGTGCTTCGCCGGGATGATGGACAAGCTCCCCGGCGGGGTTTTTCCGATGCCGAACATTTCGGTAAAGCTGAATTCGCTACCCTGCCCGAGCGTGCTTTCCACCGCTATTTTGCCGCCCGTCAGACTGACCAACTGCTTGCAGATGACCAGTCCCAGACCGGTGCCGCCATATTTGCGCGTGCAGGAATTATCCACCTGCGAAAAGGGCTTGAACAAACCTGCCTGCTGTTCAGGCGACATGCCGACACCGGTGTCCCGCACGGAAAAGCGCAGGGTGACCTGGTCTGGATGACTGTTTTCCAGCCGGGCGACGGAAACGACGATTTCACCGCTGTTGGTGAACTTGACCGCGTTCGAACATAAGTTAAGCAACACCTGCCCCAGGCGCAACGGATCATCCACCAGGTATTGAGGCACATCGGGCGCGGTTTTCAACAAAAACTCGATTTTCTTCCCTTTGAGCCGGATTCCCACGACATTGGCGACCCGGTTCAACACATCGTCCAGTTTGAACTCGGTGCGGGCCAGCTCGTATTTGCCGGCCTCGATCTTGGAGAAATCGAGAATTTCATTGATGACCTCCAGCAGCGATTCCGCAGCAAAATGCGCTTTGGCAAGGTAATCCCGCTGCCGCCGATCCAGGTTGGTTTTCAGCGCCAGACTGATCATGCCGATCACCGCATTAATCGGCGTGCGGATTTCATGGCTCATATTGGCCAGGAACATGCTTTTCGCCTGGGTGGCCGCCTCGGCCTGGTTTCTCGCCTCGACCAGCTCCGCCGTGCGTTGCGCGACCAGCAGTTCCAGTTGCTCCTTGCTTTGCGTCAACGCCTGCTCGGCATGTTTGTGCTCGCTAATGTTATCGAACACGGCAATAAAATGCGCTTTCTCGGGACAATAAACGGAAACCGAAAACCACCTTTCCAGCGGCGCCACATAGGTCTCGAAGTGTTCCGTTTTCCCGTTCAAGGCCACCCTGCCGTAGATTTCCAGCAAATCAGGGTTGGATTCCCGAATGCCGGGGATGACTTCGCTGACTTTTTTCCCGACCACATTCCTGAGTCCGGTCAATTCTTCAAAAGCATGATTGACTTTGATATACACAAAATCCTGCGGTATGCCCTGTTCGTAAATCATCCGGCAATAGGAAAATCCTTCGAGCATGTTGTCGAACAGGGAACGGTAGCGTTCTGCGCTGGTCTCCAGCTTAAACTCCGCCTGCTTGTGTGCGCTGATGTCTTTCACGATGCCGTCGTTGACGATGTCGCCGTTATCCAGCCGGGTTGCCGTGGATTCAATGCGCAACCAGCGCAATTGATCGCCAATAGTAAAATATCCTTCCCACTCCATAGGCGCCAGATTGCGCCGGGAGATTTCGATACGGTGTGTGATTTCCGTCAAATCATCCGGCAACGCCAAGGAAAAAACCGTGCCGGCGGTGGAAAGCCCGGAATCTTGCGGCAATCCGAAGAGTTCGAAAAAGCGCGGGCTGGCGTAGTCGAAAATCAGGGCGCCGATAGGCAGAGTGCGGAAGCAAAACACACCTACCGGAATGCGCGCCACCAAATCCTGATAGCGCTGTTGCGCCGATTTCAGCGCCGCATGTTCACGCGTCGCTTCGGCGCGGAAATAAGCGCCTTCCAGCGCCCCAGGCAACTGGTGCAGGTAGAAGGGATGCTTGCTCAGGTAGCCATCGAACCCCAGGCGTATTACTTGCGAGACGATTTCAGCGCTGCCTTGGCTAACCAAAAGCACTGCCGGCGTGTCCACCCTGTTTTGGCCGCGCAGCAGCTTGAGCGTATCCAGCGCGTTCAAACCGGGCAAATCGTAAGTGAGCAGCAGGACATCGCACACCGCAGCAGCGCTGTCCTGATCGGCCAGAAGGTCGAGCGTCTTTTCGCCGTCAGGCGCCGATGCCAGATGAATGTGCGGCGCAAATTTTCCAAGATGCGCGATGGTGAGAGAGATATCGAAAGAATCCGGTTCGACGTAAAGCACGCGCAAAGGTTGAAATTTGCGCATGGCATTCTCGCGGAAACGCTTCAATACCGCGCTCAAGTGCTCCGGCAGATGCTGTAGATAGTCGCCTCGCTTGGCAAGGTAGTCGTCGGCGCCGGATTTTACCGCCGTCCCGGCTTCCTCCGGGGCTTCCACTCCGGTCAGTATAACCACCGCAAAAGGCAACCTATGCTCACGGATATAGGCAAGCACCTCCAGCCCGCTGCCATCCGGCAGGCGCAGGTCGGAAAGCACCAAGTCGATTCCATCCGGTTTTCCGAGGCGCGCGTAAGCTGCCGCCAGGGTGGGCGCGATTGCCACTTCATGCGGTGGCGATGCGTTGGTCAGCGCGCGCCGCACCAAGTCGGCATCGCCGGGATTGTCTTCAACGTAGAGGATTTTCATGGTGGGTGCTCTTTTCCATTAGCCTGCCAAGTTGAATCAAGCCGGCTGGCGCCAAGCTGTCGAAATACCGGGCTTTTAACCTCGTTCCCACGCGCCGCGTCACTGCCATTTAAGTTAGGATAAAGCTGTTAACCCAATCTATCCAACTTGCGTGGGAACAAGGCCCAGGGTAAATTTGTTCTCAGAAATTCATGATGAAAATCAATGATGGAAAACAGTCATGAATCCCAGGCAATCTTAGCGCAACGCTGCTCGACTCATGGCGGCAACAAATAAAGACAAAACCTTTTTCACCGCAGAGGACGCAGAGGAAAACCCTCATGCTCTTCCTCCGCGTCCTCTGCGCTGAATCGGTTTTTTCCGTGCTGAGAACAAATTTACCCTGGAACAAGGCCAATCTCATCAATCCCGCCATTTTTCCGAAACAACGCGGAAATCCTCGCCGATGTCGATAAATGCCTGGAGCACTTCAGGGTCGAAATGCACCGGCAGGGTTCGTCCGTCTCCCTCGGTGATGATCCGAAAGGCCTCTTCATGCGACAGTGCCGCCTTGTAAACCCGCTTGCTGGTCAGCGCGTCGTAAATATCGGCCACGGCCATCAAGCGCCCGGAAACCGGGATTTCCTCGCCTTTCAGCCCGTGGTAGCCGTTGCCGTTCCAGCATTCGTGATGGGTATAGGTGACCTCCTTGGCGAAGTGCAGAAACCCGGACGCCGTTTTGTCATGCATCCCCGCCTCAATCCGATCCACCACCCCGCGCCCGAACGTGGTGTGTTTTTTTATCTGTGCGAATTCTTCAGTCGTCAGAGGTCCGGGCTTACGCAGGATATTGTCGGGCACCCCCACCTTGCCGATGTCGTGCAAAGGCGCTGAATTGACCAGCAAGCGGATGGTGGACTCGTCGAAAAACCCCCTGAATTTCGGGTTGTTCTGCAAATGTCTCGCCAGCAACCCGACATAAGTCTGGGTGCGCTTGATATGCATACCGGTTTCGGTGTCGCGGAACTCGGCCAGAATGCCCAGGCCGTAGATAGTCGCATCCTGGGTCAGCGCCAGTTCGCGGGTGCGCTCCCGCACTTGCACTTCCAGGCTATCGCGGTAACTTTTCAGTTCGATATGCGTTTTGATGCGCGCCTTGACCAGTGTCGAGTTGAAAGGTTTGGAAATATAATCGACCGCTCCCAGCGCGAACCCGTGGCTTTCATCTTGCGCGCCCCCCAGCGCCGTCGTGAAAATGACGGGAATATCCCGCGTTTTCTCACTGGCTTTCAAGCGGGCGCAAACCTCATAGCCGTCCATCGCACCGGGCATGACAACGTCCAGCAGGATCAGGTCGGGAATAGGATCGGTGTTGGCCAGTTGCAGCGCGTTTTCGCCATCCAGCGCCACTTTGGTGGCATATTCCAGCCGCAGGCACTGCACCAGGATTTCGATGTGTTCCGGCGTATCATCAACGATCAGTATGGTTTTCCTGTCTGGTGCGATAGTCATGATTCTGGCTCGAATATTTCATACCCAGATGGGCAATAATGAAAATGCACTAACGCAAAAACCGACTCCGCAGGAACGCTTCGGTTGGAAGTTCCATAAGTAGGGAAAAGCGCATCCGGTTGAATTCGTCACCGGGATAACGCTTGCTTTGCTTCAGCGCGCCACACATCTGCTGGACCCTATCCATGATGCCGCTTTTTACTTTTGTGGGCAGCAAGTCAAAGGCTGTGTCGCAGCATTCCGGCAACATGAAATCGTCCAGTTCCATGTCACTGCCGTCGCACGTCACCAGCAGCGTTGGCTTTAACGCCTCGAATTGGCGGACGGTTAGTTTTCGCCCCGGTGCGTCGGGGGAATACATACACTGGAAAACATTCATCAGTACGATGTTGGAACGTGCGTCCTTCAGCAAATCAATGACATGACAGCCGGATTCGGCGATGGAAATTTCATAGCCCTCCATTTTCAGTATCCGGCTCAGCATGTTCCGTCCGTTGGTGTCTTTCTCCGCAATGATGATATGCATAGGTTGTCTCCTTCAAGATGGAACCGTTGCTGTCCGATTAAACTTGTAAGCCATAGCCAATGTGGTTCTTGTTGTTTTTCTGGAGTTGGCGGCAGAGCAGTGTTGCACCCCTGTAAAATCAAATGCTTGCAGTGTCTACTCGGCAGGTTTTCTCCCTCCTCTTGCAGGCGGGGGAAGGCATATCTCATTCCCATGCGCCGCGCCAAGCACCGTAGGCTCATCGTTACGCACAAGTCGGAGCAGGAAGCCCCTCCCCCTTCAAGGGGGAGGCTGGGAGGGGGAGGGGTTAGAACGACACAGGCTAAAATCAATACCTTACATTGCCACCTGCGCCTTCTACCCCATCCCCACCCTAACCCTCCCCTTGAAGGGGAGGGAATGCTGCACCCCATCTTTTCTGCATGTAATCAAATGATTGAAAAGATGTGTGTAACGATGAGCGCGGAGCGTGGGAACGATAGCACCGACTACGCCTGGTCTGACACCGAATTGAGATGGTTTTCGATTTCGATTTCCGATTTAAACCAGTCCGCCAGATCATCGCTTGGGGCAAAGCCGCGTTTTTCGGCGTGGAAATAGGCCGCCGTGGCTATCATCTGCTCGCGTTGCGCCGCAGTGTCTTGCACAATATTCGCACCAAGCGGATGTTCATGCATTTCAACACCCGTTGTGATCTTCTTGCTCTTCATTTTTGTCTCCAAAATTAAGTTGATAACCTGCCATAGCGACATTCACAGCCAACCGAAACTGGGCAATGCGCAGATTCGGTTGACGAACCGAAGCCCAACATTTTGTTTGTTGCCGAGCTTGTTCCGGGGTCTATCGTAGGGGAAGCAACAACGGCCAGATATACCCGGATCAGCGTATTTTCACTACCTGTATTCCGGTAGGTTGCACGAGCAAGGGCGATTTATGGCTAAAAAAGCGCTATTCACCGGCAAGCGCCTCTGCGATTGCCTGGCGTAGATCGGCTCGGGTGAATGGTTTGGTCAGGATAGTCTTGACGCCGATCATTGAGGCGGATTCAAGATTGAATTCGGCGCTGATGAAGCGTCGCCCGCCGGACATGGCGATGATGGGAATCTTGCTGCCGTCCCGGATCAGTTCCATGATGGTCTCGATACCGTCCTTGTGCGGCATGAGAATGTCGATGAGGATCAGCTCCGGCTTGAATTGCCTGGACAGCAGCAGCCCTTCTTCGCCGTCGCCGGCAACCGTCACCCGATGGGCGTCCTGAGTCAGCATCTGCGCCAGCATGAAGCGGAACTGTTCGTCATCGTCAATTAGCAATATGTGCGCCATACATTTCTCCACTCTAATTTGTTCTTCATAACTTGTTCTTCGCCAGCGGCAAAAATACCCGCAATTCGGCGCCTGTGTCGTTGCCGTCGGCGCGGCTCCGCGCTTCGATGGCGCCGCCCAGGCCGGTGACTATGCCATGCACGACCGACAACCCCACGCCGTTGCCCTTGTCAGGCGCCTTGGTGGAAAAAAATGGGTCGAACATCCGCTCCAGCACCTCGGGTGTCATGCCTTTGCCGCTATCGGTTACAGTCAGGCACACACCATCGACAAGGTGCGGTGGCGCGCCCTTGATGTTGCCGGCGGGATCGATGCAAATGCTGATAATGCCGTGGTCATTCATCGCGTCGGCGGCATTGATGCACAGGTTCATTACGATTTGCTGAATCTGCATCGGATCGGCGAGAACGGAAGCGTCGCCACGCTCTCTGTCCGTGTTGTTCTGGAATGACAGAAGCACCGACGGCGGCAAGAAGGCGCGCAGCATATTGAGTGCTTCGCGCACCTGGTCCGCTACGTCCACCCTCACCGGATGCTCCGGATTCTGGCGGGTGAAAGCGAGCATACCTTTGATCAGATCACGGGCGCGAAAACTGGCGTTCAGTATTTGATCGACATTACGTTTGGTGATTGAGTCGTCCGACAAGTCGTCGTTCGCCATTTCGGCGAAGCCGACGATGCAGCCCAGAATGTTGTTGAAATCGTGGACGATGCCCGCTACCAGCGTACCAATCGCTTCCAGTTTGCGTGACCGCATCCTGGCTTCAGCCTCCATGCGGATACGCTCCTCGCTGGCGCGGTGGACGAGTTCGGCTGCTTCGTTGGCTTTTGCCAGCGCGGTGGTGCGGGCGCACACCAATTCTTCGAGGTGATCGCGGTGCTGTTCGAGTTCCGCATTCGAGAAGGCAAGTTCGCGGGTAAGACTGCTCAGCTCCTGGTTTAGCTCCAGCACCTCCAAGCCGACTCGTGCTTGCTCGGCGGCGCTCACTTCGCCGAACAGGAGATAATCTTCGCCCGCCGGCTCAACCGTAAATTCAAGCGTTTGCGTCAAACCCAAGGTGGTGCGGTTATTCAAAAACCGTGGCGCCGTTGTATCGGCCAGCCAGTCTTGCAGCGTCATTTTTTTTCCGTTGATATTCTCCAGCATGGTGTGCCATTGCCGTCCCACCAGCGGTTCGCCTATCAATCCAGTGGCATGTCGATTCGCGGCGAGAATCGCACCCGCTTGATTCACGCGCAACACGACCACACTGGTGCTGTCTTCCAGGAAACACCAGCCAGGGCCAAGGGGAAATGGGTGCGTGTCAGTGCTCATGGGCAAGCAACCATTGCTCCAGAGCATCGAGCGAGGCAATGTAAGATACGTTGCGATAATCATATGCCTTGCGCGGGGGAAATTGTCCGGTTGGATTGCCCCCGGCGGGCGCGACTTTCGCGTTGAAATTGCTTGTGTGTTCATTTCCACACGGCGCAATTTGCGTCTTGCATTGCATCCCGCTGGGAACAATCCCATCCGGACAATTTCCCCCGCGCAAGGCATATATGGCTGCCAGCCCGCCCCGGCGGAATGCTTGTCCTCCGACCAGAATGGGAAGGTCGGGAAAAGCACTGCCGAGTGCATCCAATGCCTCCAGCAGCGCAGGCAGGTTAGCGGTGAGCGTCACCGATAGTCCCAACAAGGTAGGCCGGCACTGATTAATCAGTTGCAACAAATCCGGCAGCGGCATGTTGGCGCCGAGAAAATAGGCGCGCAGCCCGAGCAGCTCGCAATAATCCGCAACCATGCGGCTACCGATCTGGTGATGTTCGTCGGCAATGCAGGCGATGACGATGGTTCGCCCGCGCGTAGCACCGCTGAAGACCTGCGCCTGGAGGAGAGACAACATGCGCCCGGTAATGGCGGTGGCCAGATGTTCGACCGCGACCGAAATCTGCTGTTGCTCCCAAAGCTCGCCGATCCGGCATAGGGAGCGTTGGAATAGATGGATATACAAATCCTTGATAGCCGTGCCCTTGGCCGCGAGATCCTGCGCCACCCCGGCGCACTGCATCCGGTCGCCGGCCAGTAACGCAGCCAGGTAGCGCTGATAAAGCGTATCGTCGATAACTTCGCACATGATCCAGGGTTAGGTGATTTCCAGGAATGACTATTCAGGGTAAATTTGTTCTCATAAATTCATGATTAAAATCAATGATGTAAAACGTTCGTAAATCACGGGCAATCTTAGCGCAACTCTGCTCGACTCATGGCGGCAACCCATAAAGACAAAACCTTTTTCACCGCAGAGGACGCGGAGGGCGCAGAGGAAAAGCATGAGGGGGGTTCCTCTGCGTCCTCCGCGTCCTCTGCGGTGAATCGGTTTTTTTTTCGTGCTGAGAACAAATTTACCCTTTAAAACAATTCAAACTTGGGCAAACCGCCAGCCTGTCCCGCTGAGCCGATGGCGGCGGGGGCGTGGCGCTCTTCGTTTGCCCGGTATTCGTTCAGCACTTCGAGCATTTGCGCCGGGAGTTCCGTCAGGTCGGCCTGGGGGTCGCCCAGTCTGCGCGGCAACTCCTGGAGGATGGCGTTGCGCCGCGCCACCGCTGACGCTACGCGATCGATGCGTTGCCGCACCACATCCTGATACTGGATCAAGCCGAGTATTTCACCTATTTCACTTGCCAGATCGGTATTGTGCTTGGTCACCACGATAAACAAGGTCTTGTAATACTGGCGGATGTCATCGTAGTTTTCCTGCAGTTGGCGAATCGAATTCACAAGCGCTCCGGCTTCCGCTATCTGTTTATCTATCGGGCTATGCTTTAGCCCTTCCCGCATGGTGTTTTGCGCGCCCGCCAGACCTTTTTCGATCAGTGCGGCTGCCTTGGCCGAGCGTTCCGAAAGTTTGCGCACTTCGTCGGCCACCACCGTAAAACCCCGCCCGGCATCTCCGGCACGCGCCGCCTCGATCGCGGCATTGAGCGCCAGCAGGTTGGTTTGTTTGCTGATTTCCTGGATGACGTTGATAAAGCCCAACAGCCCATCGATCTCCTTGATGGCTGCAGCCTGAATGGTTCCCACATCCCCCCGTATCATGTCCGGCAATTCCTGGACAAACTGACTGATCTGGATGATGGCGATGACGCTACCTTCAATTTCCTTGTCAATGTTGTGCGCGGACAGGTCGGCATTGCCGAGATAATTCACCAAGGCGACGGCGTCATCGTTGAGTTTGCGGACTTGCAGGATCAGGGACATCGCCGATGAATCGGTATCTTGGACGACCACCTTCAATTGGTCGCCGATGGCCTCGTCCAGGCGTAGATGGTTTTCCACCAGCAGGGCGGCATGTTCGCCTGCCGCCTGTTGCGCGTAGGCATCCCTGCTTCCATCACCTTCCGCGATCACCGCCCTTAGCCAGTTCAATTCCCGGCGCGTGAAAGGCCATGCAAGAAGCATGGTTAGAGGGGCGAAAATCAGCATGGATAACAAGACGGTAATCGCGATTTCTCCGGCGTAGCTCACGCCCGCCGGAATAAGCACATTGCTGTGCAGCCATGGCGCACCTATCCAACCGACCAGGCTGGTGGCGAAGATTGCGGCCAATGCAGAACCTAAAAGTTTGGAAAAAAGGTCGGAGCGAGGTAATCGATGTTCAGGGTGTTCCATCATGTTCTCTTTATGCCCCAGGCAGAACCTGTTTGATGATTTTCAACAAGTCCGCGCCCCCCACCGGCTTGACCAGCCAACCGGTGGCGCCCAGCTTTTTGCCTTCCTCGCGTTTTTCCGCCTGGCTCTCGGTGGTCAAGGTGAGGATGGGGGTGAAGCGAAATCCCGGCAACGCCCGCACGCTCTTAATCAGCTCCATACCGCCCATATTGGGCATATTGATGTCGGTGATGATCAAATCCGGCTTGACCCCGCCTTTGAGCTTGCTCAGCGCCTTGATGCCGTCTTCCGCCGTCTCGACTTTGAAACCGGCGATTTCCAGATTGTTCTTGATGCTCATAACCATGGTAGCGGAGTCATCTACGATCAGGATGGTTTTTGTCATGTTTGTTCCCCTTGTTCAATTAGTAACTTATCGGCCAAGTTTTTACGTTTTTTGCGAAGAACACGTCGCAGATCAAGCACTGGCGCGGCTCTTTGGTAGGGTGGATATACCCAAAGAGTACAAGAGCGAAGCGCATCCACCTGAACATTCCGGGACACCGTTCGGTGGATGCGCTTTGCTTATCCACCCTACATCCTTTTGGCTTCCGGCTAGTCCGGCTTAAGTTTTTAGAGAGGCAAACCAACGCACAATCACCGCCTCCCCAATGCAGACTCCAGCCACGCCGCCAACCCTGCGTCCTTCGGCCAGGCGCTGATGACGGGTTTTGCCGCCATCAGCACTTGCAGGTTGGCCGGGTGCAGATGGGTGCAGGCGGAAAGGTCTACGCGGGCGGCGGATTTTCTTTGCAGCCACTCCAGCAGCGCTTCCGTTTCTTCCACGCTCACCACATCGCTGAACAGCGCGCGGTTATTTTTGTACTCGATAGCCATCACAGCATCTCCTTGACATTGAGCACCATCAACACCGAGCCGTCGCCCATCAGCGCCGAGCCGGAATAAGCGGTAAGTCTGGCCAACATGCCAGTCATGGGTTTCAGGATGATGTCTGCGGTTTCGTGAAAATCATCCACCAGGAGTCCCGCCAATTCATCATTCAGGCGCACCACCAGCACCGCCAGCTCATCTTCGGCGTTGGCCTTGGGCGGGGCGTCGATGTCCAGCAGGGCGTTGATCGATTTCAGCGGCACGATGCGGTCGCGCAAGACGGTGGCTAAATTATTCTTGATGGTGCGTATCGCGGCGCGCGGCACACGCACCGTCTCCACCACGCAGTCCATGGGCATACCGAAAAATTGGCCGTCGGATTCGATAATCATGACGTTGGTGACCGCCATGGAAAGCGGCAGCGACAGGCGCATGCGGGTGCCCTTGCCCTTGGTGCTTTCCAGCACGACGCTGCCGTTAACCTTCTCGACGGCGCTACGCACCACATCCATGCCGACGCCGCGCCCGGAGAGATCGGACACCACCTCCATGGTCGAGAAGCCGGAAGCAAACACCAGATTCACCGCCTCCTGGTCGCTGAGGCGCTTCAGGGCGGCTTCATCGATCAGTCCCTTCTCGTAAGCTTTTTGTTTGATGACAGTCGGGTCTATCCCCTTGCCGTCATCGCTGATCTCGATCACCACCCGGTCGGATTCTTGGGCTGCGCGTATCGTGAGTGTGCCGGCGGGCGGCTTGCCGGCGGCGCGCCGCACTTCGGGCGATTCGAAGCCATGGTCCAGGCTGTTGCGCACAATATGCACCAGCGGATCGCCCAAAGATTCGATAATGTTTTTGTCGGCTTCGGTGTCCTCGCCCTCCAGCACCAGATTGACTTCCTTGCCCAGCTTGTGCGAAGTGTCCCGCACCAGACGCGGGAAGCGCTGAAACACGAACGAGACCGGCATCATGCGCACCTGCATGATGGCGTCCTGCATTTCTTCGGCGATGCGGTTGATCACCGCATATTGCGCCTTGATCTCGCGCGCGAGTTCGCGCACCCCGAAAACGTTCTCGGCGCGCCCGGCGAGATAGGGCAGGGCGTTTTTCGACACCACCATTTCGCCGATCAAATTCATCAGGCGGTCAATCTTGGCCTGATCGACCTTGAGACTCTTGGGCACGGGGACGGCATCTTCGGCGCGGCGACCGAATTTCAACGCACCTTCCGCATCCGATGTGGCTTGTGCGGCGCCTGCGCGACGATCTAGCCTGACTTCATCCTGCACAGGGGGGGCAATGCAGGTGTGCCGTTCCCCCTGAAACTTGCCGTCGAGCCAGGCCAGCAGCGGCGTTGCTGCCGCCTCATCCAGCGCCAGCGCTGTTGCCGCTTCCAGGCCGGATAGCGCGGCAAGATCAGAGCGCGCCCTCAGGCAACCGGCAAGCGTGGCGGCAACGGCCTTGATGCGGCCATGCCAATTTTCCTCAATCGGCAGGGTGAGTATCTCCCGCTGAACGGCGACGAGCGCCGTCAGGGCGTCGATTTCATCGGGCGTAAGCGCGGTTTCCGGCACGGCAAAGGCCGATTCAGCCGCTTTGCGCTGCTCCGGTTTTTCCGACTTCTCCAACTTCTCTATCAGTTCAGCCCATGGCGGCGGACCAAGATGGCGCAAGGATTCGATGAGCATGACTAGCGCCTGCTCGTTCGAAGGCTCCAGTTCCATTACCAGCAGCAGCCAGCGCAAGGTTGAAGAAAGCCACAGGTTCAGGCTGGATAGCTCGATCAGGTTGCGGGCGGCGCGAACCAGCTCATCCATGCGTCCCGCTGCCAGGAGCGCGTGCGCCTCGACGACAAAGGCTTCATGCACCACCCCGCTGCCGGGTTCCCCCTGGGGTAGGACGAGAAACAGCGGCGGCACGGCAACGATACGGATTTGCTCCGGCATGTAGCGGTAGTATTCATCCAGCTCCGCCCGTGGCGCGTCGCTCAGTAGATGGAAATCCAGCATGCAGCGATAAACATCCAGCTCGGCCAGTTTCGGCCATGGCTGCCGTGCGCTGATGTTTCCCCACAGCAGGCCGGGCGTACCCCGTGCCTGGAAAAACGGGTCATCGCCCTGGAAAAAACAGCCTTCTTCCGGGACATAGTCCAGCCAGTACAAAGTAGCGCCGTTGCAAGCACGGCGATAGGCGTCCATGCGCACGTTTTCGGGAATGTCGGCGAGGGGCTGCGCGTTTTCTCCATGTCCGGCGCTGGCTTGGGTCAGCGTCTCCAACAGCGTGGCGGCGGCAACTGCGGCGACCGACGCGGCGCCTTCGACGCTGGCGATCAAGCGCCGCAGCGATTCCGCCAGCCGTGCCGAATCGGCGGCATGGGAAGCGCCGATGCTGCCTTTCGTTTCAATTTCATCGCACAACATGCCGACGAAATCCATGGCGTCCAGCAGGCGGTCGGCCAGTTCCTGGGAATACGCCACCCGGCCATGGCGCACGGCATCCATCAGGTCTTCGCCGGCATGCAGCACCCTGGTCATTTCCGGGAACTCGAACAGCCCGCTATTGCCCTTGAGGGTATGCACAAAGCGGAACAGCTCGGTCATCAGCTCGGCGTTGCCGGGATCGTTTTCCAGTTGCATCAACTTTTCGCCGATGCCTTGCAGGAAGTCCCGCGCCTCGGAGAGGAATTGTTCGAGCAGCGGGGTCATGGGTGCGTCTCCCCGAGCTTGGCATCCGTTCGCTGATGGCTTCCACGCGAAGCAAAGGAATATAGCCCCGGACGCTCTGCGACCCGAATGGTGTGCGTTGTCGCGCGCAGAGCGTCCCCGGCTGCATTCCCACGGAGACCGCTCATCGTTACACACATCTTTGCAAACAATAACTGTTGCTCAGGTCTATGCGAAAAGACAGCATATAGCCCCTCTCCCGCAGGCGGGAGAGGGGGTGGGGGTGAGGGTGTTTGCACATCGATAGCGGTTGCCAATACGCAAACGCCCTCATCCCCGGCCCTTCTCCCGCCTGCGGGAGAAGGGAGCAAACCTGCGCTCGCCTCTGCCTTGACACTTGTGT
>Ga0172380_10003853_pt1 | contig 20017 bp, 27 predicted proteins | sample Leawe162metaG_FD_119747 | JGI IMG/M metagenome (GOLD analysis project Ga0172380, IMG submission 119747) | Leachate microbial communities from a municipal landfill in Southern Ontario, Canada - Leachate well 162 metaG | ecosystem: Engineered > Solid waste > Landfill > Unclassified | place... | reverse complement strand
CATCGTTCGGCGGATTGTGGCTCAAGGCGCAAACGCACGAATTTTTCGTAGCGCTTCAGGCAGCGAGAAAGTACGAAAAAGCGAGAAATCCTTTCATTACAAATTATATCCTGGGAAGCCACGTCAACGGAAGGATTCACGCAGATTTTCACCCGCTTAGAAATGCTACGAGTGAAGACGACGAACGTGGTACGCGATCAGGCAGATTCTCTAGTTCCCATCCCAACCTTCAAAACATCCCTGAACGAGATGAAGAAATAGGACCGCTCCTTCGTTCTCTGTTTATTCCTGAAGAAGGATGCCAATGGTGGTCAGCTGACTACTCTCAAATCGAATTCCGCCTGCTAGTTCATTTCGCCGTACTCTGTAAGTGTAAAGGTGCTGAAGAGGCTGCTGAGCGCTACCGGAAAGACCCAAAAACTGACTTTCATATCATGGTATCAGAAATTACTGGTCTAGATAGAAAGCCTGCCAAAAACCTTAACTTCGGACTTATTTACAAAATCGGCAAAGATAAGTTTGCTCGCATTTTAAAATTAGCCGACGAAGATGGGAAGGCAACCAAAGAATCAGAAAAGCTTAAAGCAACGTACCACGCAAAGGTACCCTTCATCAAAGGTATTTCCGATCTCGCTACCGGCGTAGCGTCTGAAAAAGGTTTTGTTCGCACACTTCTAGGCAGGCGAAGCAGATTTGTCCTATGGGAACCAGATGAAAAAAACGGGTATCTTACGCCACCGCAACCCCTCGAAACTGCTAGAGCATGGGGAAAACCTATTCGTAGAGCCAAAACCTACAAGGGGCTTAACCGTATTCTGCAAGGCAGTAGCGCCGATATCCTAAAAGTTGCTTTGGTCCAGCTGTGGGACGAGAAAATCATAGGCGAAGGAAGCCCACTTACGTTGTCGCTAACTGTCCACGACGAAAATGACGGAAGCATGGAAGCAGGTGAGCGTGGAGAAAAATACTTAGCGCAAGCCAAAGAAATCATGGAGCAAGCAATTCCTCTACAAGTTCCGGTAATCGTCAACTGCGGACTAGGAAAAACTGGTCAGAAGCCAAGTAGCATGATATAATAGTAATTGGAGGCTTTATGAAACCGCTTTTTCAAGCATGGCAAGCAGAACTGATAAAGGCTTGGGAAGGAAATGGCGCACTTGAATTCGAAGACGAAGCAAGGTTACAGTTATTTCGTGCCGCCCGCCTCCCCTTCGTTAAACCTTGGGTAGCCGCCATGCCGGACTGTCACACCGGTATTGGAGCCACGATAGGCTCTGTGATACCCACTGTTGGCGCGGTTATACCGGCTGCGGTTGGGGTTGACATAGGCTGTGGAATGTCCGCAATCAGGTTGAGCGCGAGGCGAGACAACTTCTACGACCTTGCTGGTATTCGCAAAGCCATAGAGAAAGCTGTTCCCACTGGCCGCACCAACAACGGTGGTAAAGGTGACCGTGGAGCCTGGGGTGATATACCAGAAATTGTAGATAAGACGTGGGCTACTGCATTCGAGTATCAATACACCGAGCTTTGCCGTAAACACCCAGGAGCACAAAGTAAGAACACCTTTAACCAGCTTGGTACGTTGGGCACCGGCAACCACTTCATTGAACTCTCTGAAGACGAAGAAGGACTTGTTTGGATAGTTCTTCACAGCGGCTCTCGCGGCTTAGGAAACCGTATCGGTACGTACTTCATCAATCTGGCGAAGAGTCTTTGTAGTACGTGGTTCATTAACCTGCCAGACCCTAACCTTGCGTACTTTCCGCAAGGAACGGATGAGTTCAAGGACTATATGGACGCGGTGTGGATGGCGCAAGCCTTTGCCTCTTCCAACAGAGACCTTATGATGGAGGCCGTAGTTAAACTGTTGGGCTGTGAGGTGCACCACGAACCTTTTGTTAACTGCCACCACAACTACGTTGCTTGGGAAAACCACGGCGGAAGAAACATGATGATTACCCGCAAAGGAGCGATTCGCGCCGGTAAAGGGGAAATGGGTATCATCCCCGGCAGCATGGGAGCCAAGACGTACATCGTGCGCGGGCTAGGCAGCGAACACAGCTTTAACTCTGCTTCTCACGGTGCCGGTAGAGCGATGTCCAGAACAAAGGCCAGGGCAACGTTCACCGTGGAGCAACACGCCGCCGCTACTGAAGGTGTTGAGTGCGAAAAAGGTGCGGGAGTGCTCGATGAAACCCCCGGAGCTTACAAGGATATCGACGTTGTGATGGCAGCGCAAGCTGATCTTGTCGAAATAGTCCATACGCTAAAACCCTTCCTCTGCGTAAAAGGACTGGGAGAGGAGCGTAGTTAATGACTGGAAATAATCTACCAGGAATATTCGCCGAAGAATTTGCTAACTCAGACGCCGAACAGCAAGCAGAATTTATAGAGGAAATACTGACAGCGCTGGTTAAGGAGTATGGCCTGCCATCTGAGGCCGAAAAACAACTTGCTCTTGTAGGCGCGATGCTCTCAGACGACGTAAAAAATTTGTTGAAAACGCTGGTACAATAAAATGAAATGGAAAACACCGCAACTCGGCGACATTAAAGAAAAAAGAAAGTTCTTGTGGCTACCTCACGCTTGTTCGGATGGGCAAACAAGGTGGCTGTGTTTTGCTACCAAGGTGTATAGCTTTGAATATACGCCACATTCTCTACCCGTATACCCGTTCATTACACACTACGCATCTTGGGAGCTTAGAGAAACAAAACCATGAACTTCCGCGAATACTCAACTCGCTGGACCGACCAAATCCTGTCGCTCAAGAAACCCGCGACACAGGCCACGATCCAGAGCCATATCCGCTTCCTGAATTTAAAATTTGGCGAGCGAGAAATCGGAACGATCTGCAACAGCGAAGTCCAAGCGTTGCTCTCCGGACTGTCCACCCAAATGTCGGCCAGAACGGTCAAGAATATTTGGGGGACGCTGCGAAATATCTTGGGCCGTGCTCGTCGGGACGGCCTCGTAGCCACCCTGCCTGAGCCGGACCTGCCTCAGATACCACGCCAGAAACAGCCGTGGTTCGAGCCAGAAGCGCTGCGGGCTATAATTGACAAGGCTCCTGATGGACCCGACAAGGTTCTGTGCTGGCTTCTGTCCGAAACAGGAATGCGGATAGGCGAAGCCTTGGGGCTGACCGCTGACAAAATAAACGTCCGGAACCGGACAATCACAGTGGAGAAAAGTGTCTATCGTGGACGTATGCAGGAAACTAAAACAGCAAACTCAGATAGAGTTTTATGCATCTCTACGAAATTTAAAGGTATTCTCACAGACCACCTTGGGCAACGGCAAAAAGGTTTTGTGTTTCAAACTCGCAATCACACCCCAGAGTGGCCTGCCGAGGTTGCTCGAAGGTTAACACCAGTCGTTGAAGCAGCAAATCAAACTTGGGGAGGCTTCCATGCGTTTCGGAGAGCGAATGCCACAATCATGTCAGTTATCGGAGTCCCTGAAAAGATCGCGGCGGTGCGATTGGGCCATGCAGCAAGCGGACTTAGTTTTGGGCTTTACGCCCAGGCCGTTTCTGAGGCCGACCGGGAATGGGCTGAGAAAATTGGGGCAAGCCTCGCGCCGAAGGATCAGACAAGCTTGAAAGAGCAGGCCGTACAAGTTCTGATCCAATTGGAGTACGGCAAGCGGGAATCTCAAGCCAAGGTAGAGGAAACTCTTATTCGATGCCCGCACATTGAAAGCCTCGACGACTTTGTGAGAGAAGCCTTACGATGACCACTATTGACGAACGCCTCGAATACGACGCGCTGGTTCAGAAGGCCAACGCCAATCCAGAAGCCGACTGCATGTACGCGGCCAAGAAAATGCCAACCCCGGCTAGCCGTCTGGCCGTGGCTCTAGCGGATAAGCTTAAACCGTGGCGGATACAGGCCAGTACAATTCACAACCTCGACGAAGCATTTGCCAAGCGCGATGCAGAAGCGCTTCGCGGACAACAGGCCACGATCAATCAACTGGCCACGGCTATTGCAAAAGTCATGCTCGACGAAATTCAAAGAGAGAAAGATTACTCCGAAGGACGGCTACCGGAGTATAGCCTACCGTGGTGGTTTTAGGAGATAAATGACAACAGTCAAAAACGTAGTTGTGAGCGTGCTAATCATAGCCGGTATTTGCACTTCTATATGGATACTAGATTACACTTCGTGGAAAAAGTCAAACGCTACAGCAGTCCCACCTGCACCTGACTACACTGCTGTAATCGCGGTTGCCAAAGTTTTTGGACAAGTTGAGGGGTGCAAGAAAACAGACGCTGGATTTATCGGAATGGTGGCAGAGACAGCGAAGGCTCAGGGATTGTCACCTGCGTTGCTAGCCAGCGTCGTCGCCGTAGAAAGCGCCTGCGATCCACTAGCGATCTCCAGTCGTGGGGCTGTGGGGCTGACTCAAATTCGTCTGGCTGTGTGGAAGGATAAATACGACTTTGGCGGGCGCGACAATCCGTTTAATCCAGCGGATAATCTTCGTGTGGGGTCTACGATCTTGCAGGAGCTGATTAAAGCCAAGGGCGTTAAAGGCGGCGTTCGTGCTTATCAGGGAACTGGAAAAGACTGCCCTACTTGCGACGACAAATACACGAGCAAAATCTTTCAGCTGGCCTCGCAATAACTACCACAGTAAATCAAAAGCACCTTTGCTAGCCAGTCGGTGCATACGCTTTTGCCACTTTTTACCATGCAGCCCTGGACAATTAATATGGGCCATCTCGTGGAGTAGCGTCATACACGCAATAGAGGGCCACTTTCTTAACTCACTGCTGATCTGAATAACAGGAGGGCAGCAAGGAGCTTCTAGTGTACGGCCAATATAGTCGGTTTTCCTAAGCTTATGCGACCAATTAACCGCCGCGTTAACAGACAAGCGATTCTTAAAATACTTTTTGTTGTAGGCGAGATAAAGCTGTTTAAGCGTAGGCTTCTTTTTACGCTTATCAGAATAAGCTCTGTACAAAGAATTTAAATTTGGCATAGGGGCTAGTCCCACCACTCAGTCATATGCCTGCCTAGTATAGAGCCTAGCATTCTACAGTCTTGTTCAAACATATAGCTAGCATGAGGGCCAGCCCTCTTAACAATCTCCTTCGCCGTTGCATCCACGCTGTGCAACCCACAGGCATTATCAAAATAGTTATCGCTTTGCATACGTTTAAGCAAAGCAGCGCACAACTTCATCTGTTTTCCTGCACGATCAGCTCCTGAAACAATCCACCAAGACGTGCTAGCAGACATAAAACGAAGCTTTTTCTCCATCAACAAAGCAAGATATGACCAGTCAATATCGTCGTCAAACCAAATTACAGGAAGCCAGCGAAAAATATTTCTTATCCCATACTTTATGTCATAGTATCCTGCGGATAAATTCATCCACACTGTACGAAAATTCCAACGATATGGGAATCGAAACATAGCCGCTCCTTGTCCGAAACCGGACTACTCGCTCTTAGCATAAGAACTGAGACACCAGATCGCTGCTGCCACTGCCCAAGCAACGGCTGGCCAGTTGTGGTCAACAGCCATGATGGCGGCACTTAGAACAGCAGCTACCAACGCGGGTCTATGCAAGTAATGCTTCATTATTTCCCTCCTGTAAGTTTTTTACAAATCCGGTACAGCACGGCCACCGTTGCTGACAGCGCCACGCCATCTTCAAAGCTGCTATACTGAACCATACCCAAGAGAGCATCAGATACGGCCTGTGCTTTTGCTCCATCTGAATTAAGCAGCATCCCCTTTAAGTACGCTGCGACGACAGCACGGAGACCCCTGGCATCGTTGGCTTTCAACTTACGCAGCAACTCTCTGGTCCTGGGCCAGTCGCCAGCGCCCACCACACGGGCTATGTTGATGTACTGCGGATTGGCGTCAGGGCAAGCTACAGCTTCTTCAGGTGACAAGCCTGCAATCCTTCGTTCGCAAGCCATTATAATTTCGCGTGGAGCACGCAAATCCGATAGGTCTACCGCACGCAAAAAATCTCCCAAAAGAAGTTCTCTCTGGCCTGTGTAAGACGCAACCCATTTAAGAAACGAGTGCACAAGATCGTCCGGAAGCGGACAAAGTTCATAGGCCAAGCACCGGTCTCTAAGCGCCTTGATGAGCTTGGTCGGTTCCGTAGTACAAAAAATAAAGACCGTACTCCCCGCTGTGTCTTCTAACGGCTTGAGCAAAGCCTGCTGTGCGGGGTCCGTTAGTTTTTGGGCTTCATCGAGAATAAACACACGTCGTTCGTGCGTCAGCGATGAATACTCACAAACCGCCGCCAGTTCTCTCGCGGTATCTACCCCTGTAAAATCCGCGCTATTCATTTCGTGAATTTCGGCCTTCAGTTCCGCCGCGATAATCCTAGCCAGCGTTGTTTTTCCGCACCCCGGAGGGCCGTGTAGCAAAAAGGCCGCAGGAATGCGACCGGACGCAAGCTGGGACTGTATCGCGGCCACGGCAGACTCGCAGCCGATCATTTCCTCAAACCGAGTAGGGCGCAACGACACAGAAAGAGTTGGCATTACTTTTTCTTCCCCTCCAAAATATCCATTAGCTCGTTGCCAGTGAACCGTTTAATTCTGGTGCCGTACTTAACCACAAGCACTTCATCGTCCACCCGTACAGGATCACACAGCACTTCCCCACGCACGCCTTCTGGACGACAACCGGTCAATACTTCTCTACCACGACGAACAGAAATTTCCAGCGTCCACGGAACCGGAGCTGTAAAATATCCCTCGTTGTCCTGCCCAAACATTTTTTGAACGCGGGCCATCGCAAAAGCCAGTGCTGCAAGAATTCCTCGTCTAGTCATAAACCCTCACTTGTCTTTCTCAAGAAAACAGTTGGATACAATTTTAAGATGCAGTCTCCCCAAATTCCGAACCTCACGCTCCTTAACAGGACGAATTACGATACCTTCTCGCAGATGCTTCGCACCCGGCACCAGCGAGGGGCCATCGGCTAAGGCCGCGAGATCGCTGTAGGAGAACGGCCCCGGATTGACCAGTATCGGCACAACTTGCGCTACTCCGCACTCTTGGGGGCGCAGCCACGCACCGTCAGGAGACAGCACATCGAAAGCAAAAAATCCTGGCCGTTCTTTCGTGTAGCCATACGTCAAAGTCTGCGTCGGTACCACCTCGCCATAGAGCGTATACCCAGGATGGTCTCGGCACCACCGCTCAATCCAGGGATTAACCGCGACAGCTCGCCGCCAGATGGAGTCTGACTTCTCAGACTTCCACAGCTTACGCGACCCAACATAAAACTTTTTCCCATCGAACAGGCACCGCATATTCGAGCCGTGAATTTTTTCCGTTACGATAACTGATTCTCCCGGCACAAAGGCATCCTTGTAATTCTTCAGCGCCTCAACGTCGTACACAGGGGGAGGGTTCTTGGGGCCGCGTTCGTTCTCGCCGCCAGTGGGCCAATTAGAATCAATTCCCAATTTGAAAAGCAGAAAGTACCACCAGCCGCGAAGAGAACGAGGCCAGCGCCTGAACTGTTCCTTTCGCTGAACCTCACCGGGCTCAGGCGGATCGTAATGCGTGACGCCGAGAATCTCGGCTACGTCGTCGCCTTCGTGCACTAAATGAAATTTACCGTCTAGCCCCGTGGCCATCCAAGTGTCAACCGCATAAACTTTAATAGAGTCAGGAAAAGCTAACCTAGCGATCCCTCGCTCAAGAGAAAGCAAAAGTCCTTCGCTCCACTCTTTTCTAAATCGCCGCACCGTTATGCGCCGGTACTTGTCCGGAACCGGACAGCCAGGAGCAACCCGATCCTTCCAGAGAAAAGAATAAGCATCCTGTTCAGGAACCACGCTATCGGGCTGGATAAAAACGGCCAAATCGTCCGTTTTAAAATCCCCCAACTTCACCACAACCTGATACCCACCGAACCTAACGATGCCCAAAGAATCCGCATTTGGATGTTTTTCGATCTCAGGAATACGAACGATATTGACCTGATGGTTGCTCTTTGCCGTCACCGGACCCTCCTTGATGGTTTCTTTCCTTCTGGAAGTAGTCTAAACTCAGTACTTGTTACGACTTCTGGGAAGCGAAGCTTTGCCTCTTCTTTTGTTAGGCACCAATCATTGGCGTGAAATGTGGCGATCAAATTCCACTTCCTCACAGGAGACGGTGCGATTTCGTTGGGAAAGCCGTAATCCACGAGTAGCCATACACACCAGTTAGTCTTATGCCTCATGCATCACCTCAATACCATTATAGCACATCTTTTTCTTGATTTTTTTCTGCCAGCACTAAAAAATCAGAAAATTCCGTGCTATAATTGAATAGGGAGGCAATCATGACGGAATGGAACCCTACACAAGACGAGCTGGACGCCCTTCGTAAAGAGTATGCCAGTGGCGCGACCATCGAGCAATTCAAGCTCTGGATCGCTATGTGCAAGCATCGACGGCTACAACCGGTCACTGATATCGTTCTTCAGGTACGCAAGGTCAGCGAATATGACCCTGACGTTCGGGCGAAAATCTTTAAGTCTAAGGCTATTTATATCACCACGATAGGGGCATTGAGACGCCTCGCGGAAAGAACAGGAAAATACGGCGGAGTACTGCCAGCCGAATGGGTCTACCTCGATAAAGAAAACAACCCAACCATTACGTCGCCACTCCCTCTGCCGGACCCCAACGACCCTAAAAAAATTAGGGAGCCATACGCGGCCATCGCTCGTGTAATCCGAAAGGATTTTGAAAAACCGATTCAAGGTATAGCCCGATTTCGGGCATACTGTCAGACCTACCGCGACAAAGAGGGTGTAGAGCGGCTCAATCAGACATGGGCGAATAGAGGCCCAGAGCAGCTATTCAAATGTTCTGAGGCGGATGCTTACCGTCGCGCCTATCCAGAAGAAACCGCAGGATTTTACCTCGAAGAAGAAATTAGAGACGAGAACGAACAGAAGGAACAAGCACCGCCAGCACCTTCCCAACCAGCGCCTACGCCCACCGCCACCCCGGCTCCGGTTAATCAAGAAGTGGCGCAGGGCACTGACGCGCCAAGGCCCGAAAAAGAACAGCCAACAACCAATCCGGAACCGGACAAGCCTAAGACAGAGCCAACCGAGACAAAGCCAGAGGAGCCACCGCAGGAGGCATCTCCGGAAATATCAGACAAGCTCAAGAAATTGAAGAAAGAATTTGAGCCTGCCGCAGAAAAAGTTCAATACGGGAACGATCCACTGCCAGACAGTACGCAGAAAAAGGACTTTACGTCCACTTTGCTAACCTACATCAAAAAGTACAGTCTCGACAAGAACAAGGTGCGAGTTGTGGTTTGTAACATCGGAGAAGTTACGGACGTAAAGAAGCTCTCAATCGCAGGATGGAAAAAGGTTCTAGAAAAATTTGCCGCCGCTGACACGAACGGTGAAGCCGCAATTAAATGCCTGATGGACAAGGAGGAAAAGAATGGCTAGCATTGACATAGCTGTACGCTGTAGTGATTGTGGAAAAGAGTTGGACTGCTCAGAAGACTACGGGCGTAGTGAATTTGTTTTGGAAGTTGACCCCTGCTCAAAATGTTTAGAAGACGCTATACAAGACAGTTTCGACGAAGAAAAAGAAGAAGGACTTACAGAAGGTCGAGAAGAAAAGGAGAAAGAATGAAAAAACTAGAACTTACTGAAGCAGAACAGGGAAAAGCTATCCGTCAAGCCGAGTCTCTAACTGTGCTTCTACGATCAGTTAAAACGCGTTGGACTTGGAGGAACGGAGGTTGGGAAACCACCCTTAATCTAAAACTTAACAAAGCCATGCTGTCCTTGCAAAAAGAAATGGACGGCTGGATATTTAAACCACTAAAGGAGAAAGAATGAACTCAGTAGTCGTAGTTGGAAACGTAGGAGCCGAACCAGAAATCCGAGCCACAAGCAATGGTGCAAAGGTAGCCAGCTTCCGTATCGCTGTAAATCGAGGCTTCGGCGACAGCAAGAAAACCAGCTGGTTCAACGTCACAGCTTGGCGAGCACTGGCCGACCAAGCCGAGAATCTTCATAAGGGAGACAGGCTGCATCTATCCGGATATCTCCAATCCCGCGATTGGGAAGACAAGTCTGGAGTCAAACGAACGACAGTAGAGATCGTAGCACAGGCTTTTGAAATTCAGCCTAAGCGCGACGACGAAAAACCAAAGCAGAGTCCGGAACCGGACAGCCAAATTGACGACGATTCAGTTCCTTTTTGATGCGCTATGCTTCTGAATGAAGAACAACTTGCCGCTGTTAACACCCGAGAAGGCGCATGGTGCGTGGTGGCCGGACCCGGCGCTGGGAAAACCCGTGTGCTTGTGGAGCGCTATAAAAAGTTAATCGCCGAGGGCATACCCGAAGAAGAAATCCTTGCCTTAACTTTCAGCAATAAAGCCGCAGCAGAGATGCGGGAGCGGGCTACAGGGAAAAGTATCTCTAAACTCGGAAATAGTTTATCCACCGGAAAACCACGCGGTTTTATGACCTTCCATGCTTTCGCCCTGGCCTTTATTAACCGGGAAAAAAAGTGCCTGCCATTCAAGCTAGCGGAGAACACGCTGTTTGCTGTAATCCAAGACGGCGAGCACGAAAAAATAATCTGGCCGTCAAATTTATCACACAAGATTATCCGCAAGTATCCGGGGATGAAGTATAAAGACTTTGCTTCGTTTGTGTCACTGCAAAAACGAAGCAGTATTACAGCCGACACAGCCATCGCTCAAGCGGTCGACCTTCGCCGAAAAGATTTAGCCACCGCTTACAAGAGTTATACTGATGAGTGCCAACAGTTGGGCATACTCGACTTCGACGATCTTCTGACGCTGACCAAGCACTTGCTGCGTTCCAACTCAGCGATCCGAGAAAAATATTCGTACCTCTACGTGATGACTGACGAGTTTCAAGATACCGATTTCATACAACTCACTATTCTGAAAAGCCTAGTCAAAAAACACGGCAACGTATTTTGTGTCGGAGATGGGAACCAGAACATCTATGAGTGGCGGGGCACCTGCCCCGAAATAATCTTGAACTTTAAAACTCACTTTCCAGGGGCCAAAACGCTCTATCTCGGCACCAACTATAGGTCCACAAAATCCATCGTGGAAGCGTGCCGAAAAACCGCGCCTGTGCAAAATGAGCTTATTGCACGTTTTAATACACCTAATGCGCAAGGGGAATCGCCAATAATAAGAGGCTACGCCTCAACCTTTGACGAGGCCGGAAATATTGTTGGCAAAGCAAATCCCTATAAAAGCACCACCGCCATCTTAAGCCGAACCAATGCGTATCTAGCACTATTCGAAGACATGTGCTATGACTTAGGCCAAAATTATTACAACTTGGGAAATAGCGGATTTTGGTGCCAGCCAGAAATTAAAGGAGCACTTCAACGATTCAAACGCTACGCTCCCACCGTGCCAATAGAAAAAGTCATAGAAGACCTTGGACGCCTTCGGCAGCAGTATCTCGAAGAAGAATCTACTAGCGACAACGACTCATCATCCAATATCGGGGCACTAGCAAAAATTGCCGTCCGGTTCCGGACAGTCAAAGAGTTTTTAGACTACGCCCGCAGAGCCAGCCATTCTTCCAAAAAGCGGGACGGGGCTATCGCGTTGGGGACCGTACATGCCGCCAAGGGTCTGGAATTCGATAACGTCTTTGTCGTAGGGATTCACGACGGTCAGTTCCCGCACAAGCAAGCATCGAACTATGAGGAGGAACGGAGGATTTTCTTCGTAGCGGTCAGCCGAGCGGCGCAGCGCCTGCACCTAAGTTACGTCGGTGCACCGAGTCCATTTTTACAAGTTCTCAATGAGCCCACAGCATAAATTTTGGATTGCCGCGAAAGTCGTGGCGAAAAGCCGAGCGCCTAGCACCAGACAATTAGCTTTATTTTTGCTCCTGGCGCTCACTGTGCTATTTTTCGTGATAAAATAAGAGGTGCGTATGGACGAACATCGTCGGATGGAAATCTACACCGAATTGCACAAAGACTTCGAAAATATTAATCGATCTCTGAATATTTACGGAAAAACAGAACTGGACGACTTACTGTGGAAGTTGTCAAAGAGAGTTGCAGAGTTGTCTCTGTTGCACACGCTAGTTAATGCTACGGATCGCCATCCACTGGACATGGATTAATAGGAGAAACAATGGCCATACTCTACACAAACTACAAAGGCAAGCCGGTAACTGCGCACAGTTATTCTGCCGGTGCAGACTTCCATAAGTGTAAAAAATACTACCAGTTAAAACGTATCAAGGGCTGGCGAACGAAAGAAGATAAAGCCTCGATGCGCTTTGGTACCGCCCTGGAATCAGCCATCCAATATTTTCACTCAAACGAACTTCGCCCTGGTGCAACCGCCGAGGAATTTATCCGACTTTGGACGAAGGTCAGGGAAATCCCCAATCTAGTCTACACAGACAAAGAAGGCTCGTGGGAAGCGATGCTACAGATGGGCACGGAGATGGCTAAGCTCTACGAAGTAAAGCTGCCGAACTTACCGATCCGAAACCCGAAATTCCAGCTCAACTACCGCAAGCCCCTGTATCCAGGAACGTACCTCGACGGACTTGAAGTTACAGCCTACGTAGACATGCTAGTTCCAGAGCCAGCCCTGCTCATCGACATCAAGACCACCGGAGCTTCCTTCGACACTACACCGGGAATTATGGCACTGGACCCTCAGTTGCGTATGTACTCGTGGCTTAGCGGGGTACCTAACGTCGCATTTATGACGTTTGTAAAAGTTACTCTGTCGCCGTATAAAAAAGGAGACGCGGTAACTCTAATTCACGATGGGGGAAGTGGCGACGAGCTAGTTGTTGCAATTAATGATACAGAAAAAAATTTGGTATGGGCACTTACGCCCGACAACTACACCGAATTTGACGCAGCAACCAAAGGTGTCAAAGGCAAGGCTCTGGATGCTATAAAGAACTCAGTACAAGAAAAATTTGAAGCTGTCAGCCTAGACTACTCGTGGATTACCAAACAGCGCCTGCAATTTCTCCAATCCACGATCAGTGAAGAAGATCGTCGAGAAACAGGGGAAGAAGTTGGCCGTCAAGTCGCAGAGATTTACAGCCACAACGAAAAAAACTACTGGCCCAAACAACCAGGCGTAAGATTTCCCGACACCAAATGTGCTATGTGTGACATGCTACCAATTTGCCTTGACAACAAAAAGCAAATCGAAGAGACTCTGGTTCAGCTTCGTCCGGAACCGGACAAGGCCAACGAGAAAGACTGGTTGGAAGAACTTGTGGAGGACTAGTTGAAGTATCTAGCAATAAAAAATTGGAACAAATTTCAGTGCCTCCAGCACAAGCGGTCAGCTCCTTGGTGTAAACTTTACCCCGCCCTTCTCTTTGACCGAGAGTTTAGGTCTTGGGGTAATTTCCGAAGAGGCGTGTGGATGAGCCTGATAATGCTCAGAACCCACCTTGGACACAACCTAGACAATGACCAGACCCTGCTCTGGAACCTTACTGGAACCCGACTAGAAGAGGCCCAGAACTTTGCTAGAGCTATCCGAGACCTGATTAAGAAGGGTTTCTTAATCCCAACAAATCAACAAGTTGGGTACGAAAATTCCGGAACGGCTCCGGAAGAAGTCCTTCCTAGAGTAGAGGAGAGTAGAGTAGAGGAGAGTAGAGTAGAGAGACTCCGGACTCCGGAGGAAGAGGAGAGTGAAATGCCACCCCTTGCAAAAACAATTCAAGCAGAGTGTATAAAACTTTTGGGCATCCACGACAGGCTATTCGACGATACAAAAGAATCTCTTAAAATGCTCGCTAATGCTTACGGCAAGGAATCCGTAATCGACGCCTTTCGTAGCTGGGCTGAGTCTGTCGCTGTCTATCCGCCCAATTATCCGATCAGCGTTTTCATCAAGTACGCACCTGAAATTTTGCGCTGCGAAGTAGTTCTCAAGCCAGACCCTGTGCTCACTTCGTTGTGCGATTGGGTGGCGGGTCTCACACAAAACGAAATGATTTTTAATCCAACGCAAAAAGCAGTTGTGAAAAAACTAGTTGAAGAATTTACAGAGCCAGTTGTTCGACTGGCAGTGCGCCAATTTTATTCGGACAAAGTGACCGACGATTACAGTCGGAAGTTCGCTGTTCGCAATTTTCTTGAACAGGCTGACACGTACTGCCGAGGAATCGTCCGGAATCGGGAACGCGACAAAGCTATCGCCGACTTCAACGAAAAAGAACGGACTCGCCAGCAGGCGGAAGTTGACCAGGAACTCGCAAATCGTGTTGAGGAACAGTTCGAGGAAGAACTGTAATACACCGCCCTGTTGAGCGGCGGGCCGTGCTGCAACGTTTGATAGGAGACTAATGGCTGACAGGCACACCAACGATCTCGACGCGCTAAAGAGCCACCAGGACGTAATTCGCTTGTATCAGAACTACGTGCCCTTGCGGAAGGAGAATGGCGGCTTTGCAACAAAATGTCCTTTTCATGCCGACGACACGCCTAGTTTAAAGCTGAAACTAAAAGACGGTTGCTGGCTTTGGTTCTGCCACGGAGCCTGTCACGAAGGCGGCACGATCATTGATTTCGTCAAAAAGATTGAAAACACGGATGTTAAGTCAGCGATCAAGAGAATTAAATCGTTCATCGACGGATCGTGGAGTCAAGTTAAGTCCGACGTGGACAAGGTTTTCCACAGCGTTAATGAAGAAACGGACAAAAAGTCGTACAGCCTGGATCAGTATGCAAAGCTTGAACTGGCGCTAGATCGATCAAAAGAGGCCAAAGAATTTTTGGAAAGTCGAGGGATCAGTTTTGAAACTGCCAAAAAATGTCATCTTGGATTTAAACAAGGGATCAGTAGTGGTTCAGAAGTTTGTAAAAATGGAGGATGGTTGGTGTTCCCTTGTGTCAAGGGAGACCAAGTTGTTTCCATCAAATACCGTTCCATCCTTGCCAAAGAATTTTCTCGCCAGCCTGGAATGACTACTTCGCTGTTTAATACCGAGTCAATCGATTTTTTGGAGCCTATTTTTGTGACAGAGGGGGAGCTGGATGCCCTCGTTTTGGAACAGGCTGGCTACCACGCTGTCTCGCTGCCTTCGGCGATCAAAACTCTGACCCCAGAAATGCGCGACGAGTTGAAGCAGGCAGAGTCAATTATCCTCGCTGGAGACACTGACTCGGTTGGCGACGAAGCTATGCGGAAGCTTTGGGCCGAGTTGGGCGAACGGACTTTTATGCTCAAGTGGCCTGCTGGAATGAAGGACGCCAACCAAACGTTTTTAGAACATTGTGAGAAGGACGCTGTACGGTTCCGGACACTGGTGGACGAGCTGACACAAGCAGCGAAATCGCAGCCAATACCAAATTTTTATGACTTATCTCAACTCCTTGGCACCTCTACGCGCACTGATTTGGCGAATCATCCCAATCGTTTCAGATTCCCTTGGAAGTCAGTCGACGAGATGGCGGTGCTTTTACCCGGAAGCGTCATAGCTGTGAGTAGCACCAACACCAAGCAGGGCAAGAGTGTGTGGGTTATCAACGCCACCATAGAAGCAGCACGTAAAGATCATGAAGTCGTAGTAAACTATCAGTGCGAGTTATCGGGCGAAGAATTTGCCAACATCGTGGCGTCCTACCTGACTAAACAAGACAGGAATTATTTGACCGCAGAAGGCTACCAGAAAGCGAAGCAGCTTATGCAAGGCGTGAGTTATTATTTTGGACGTGACGAAACCTTGTCCCAAATAATGCCTGTTCTTGACCTCATCGAAAAAGCTATCAAGCGCTTTGGGGCCACGGTCGTTGTGCTGGACCACGTTCACTTCCTGTGCCGAAACGAGCAGGACGAAATTAAAGTTCAGGCCAACGCCTCACAGCGCATCAAGCGCATGGCACAGCAGTATGGCGTGAAATTTATCGTTGTCATGCAGCCACGCAAAGCCAAGCAAGATAGCCGTGGCAAGAATATTCACATTACGGATATGAAGGGCTCGGAAGCGTTCACCTCGGACGCGGACGCTATTTTCGCCCTGCACCGCAATTGGCTTCAAGCTAAAGACCCAGATAACCCACCCCGCGATGACTACGACCCGATCACCGAAGTCAATCTTCTCGGTGCTAGGGCCAAGGGGCCTGGGGCTACCCTAGCCAAGCTCATGTACGAAGGCGAAACCGCCACTTTCAGGGAAATATCTTATGCCGAAACACCGGCAGGAATTTTGTAAAATTCGTTCGTATCGTGGATTTTCTGTGGTATAATGGGTATAGCGATTCCCGATGGGACGCTAAATGCGGGGGCTGTACTAGCAGGGGCAGTCGATGTTGGATTAAGAATCCACCTACGATGCCCCTTCCCGCTTAAGAGGAGATTAAAATGAAAAAGTTTTTTCCGGTACTTTTTTTGTTTGCTGCTTTGTTCACTGGTTGCGGGTGGGTAGCTCCGGACGCGGGGCACGAAATTGTGCTCGTTGCCAAACCTTTTATTTTTGGACATGGGGGCGTAATTGACGAGCCAGTAAAAACTGGTTTAACTTTCACAGCGCTCACCACCGATGGCGTGGATGTTTACATGCAGCCTAAGAAATACGACATGGAACTTCCGGATATGATGACCAGCGACGGGGTTCCTATCACTTTTCACGCCATTATGGTGCTCCAAGTCACGAACTCTACAACGCTTATTAAAACTTTTGGACCTGACTGGTATAAAAATAACCTAGAGGAACAATTTAAATCGATGGTTCGACAAGCTGTAAGAAAGCGTGGAATGAACGAAACAGCGATCAGTACAACTGCTCTCGACGCGATAGACGCCGAGATAAGAGATACTTTGATTAGCTTCTTGGAAGCCAAGCGTCTTCCTGTTCGACTTGTTACGATGACTGTAGGCCGTGCCAATCCTCCAGATGCAATTAAGCATCAACGGATAGAAACGGCCACGCAAGAGCAGCGTGTTAACACTGAAAAGCAAAGAAAACTTGCCGAGGATCAGAGACTGCTCGCTGAACAAAGTAGGGCCAATGCAGATAACGCTTATAGGGAATCTATGCACCTTTCCCCAGAGCAATTTATTCAGCTTAAGACTATTGAAATGCAGAACGATGTTTGTGGAGAAAAAGGAAAAGCTACCTGTACGTTTCTTCAAAATGGGGTAGCACCTGTCTACAACCTGAGTAGGTGACATGAGCAAAGACGCCAAGCTTTACAAAGAATACCGGCGAATTAAGAAGGCAGCGAATATGCCCCTGCCGGGGACAATCTATGTGGCCTCTGACCGGAAATACGAAGTTCAAGCCGACGGAAGTTGGAAGCTGATAAAGGGGTCGAAAACAAGGTGAAGCTTACCCTAGAATCTTCGGAACTGAAAAAAATCGCCCGCGCTTTCTCACCGGTTATCGGTTACAGTACACTTAGCGGCGATGCTCTTACCTTTGAGCCTCAAGCCGGACGCTTCAACCTGTCAGATATGGGGCTAGGCATCACTGTTTATCGTCCTGATATCGTAGATATGAAGCTGGACGAACCAACTGTATCGTTCAGCGCCACAAAGTTTGCTAGTGTGGCTGGTGTGCTGCACGGTGATGCGGAGTTTGAGTTTGGGGCTGGTGGGATAACCCTTCGCTCAGGATTAACTCGGTATAGTCTTCCCTACAGTGACAGAGCGTCGGCCCCTGTAGAAGTCGATGGTCGAGAAAGTACAGCGAATTTTGAAGCATCGGCGCTATCAAGTGTTCTGAATCAAGCAAAAACAGTTTTTATCGGCGGGGTGTTCTATACAGTCGTAAAGCTAGAAGCAACCGGCGAACTTCTTCGCGCCGTAGCTACCGATGGGGTCCGGCTTATCGTCGCCGAGACGCCAGCAAGGTCCAGGCCCCTTGATATTCTTATATCGCAGCGAGCGGTCGACGCAATCCTAAATCTTCCCGGCGAGATTATAAGTGTCTCATGCACGCCGACCACAAATTTATTTGTAAGCGACGGGGTGGCTATTGTGGACAGCAAAACCAGCGCCAAATTTCCGAACTGCTCGGCTTACGTCAAGGGCGTGAAACCCACCAGTACCTATGTCGTTGAAGCGGAGAAAATGCACGACGCCCTGGCGCGTTTAGCCCCCATGATCGATGAAAAGAATGCCACGATTACGGTTGTGTTCGGTTCCGGACAATGCAGGTTGTCGACACTAGCCAACGACGCCGAAGATGCTGTGCCGCTTATTTCGGACAGCACAGATGCTCTAGACGACTTTTTGTCCGAACCGGATCAGCAGGTAACTTTGAAGCTCAAGTATAAATATTTGACCAGCTTTTTCAAATTGATGAAAGGCCATGTTATAATAGGTGTGGAGTCACCTAGCAAGCCTGTAATGTTTGAGGCAGGCACCACAAAATTAATCATGGCTCCGGTGGTAAAATGACCGTAGAAATAGAGCGTTTTACAGACGACGATAAAATAAGGGCTCGTGAACTTCAGAAGCACATCGACAAAACGCTGTCGCTGATTGAAGATGGGCACAAGGAATATATTCAAGGAATCGCCCGCTTGGGCACCTATCTGCTTGAGGTACGCAGCAAGAAGTTCTGGCTCCTGTGGGTATCGGAAGAAGGGGAACCACACAGTTCATTTGGCGGGTATTTGAAATCAATCCAGAACCGAGTTGATAAAGGCAGAACTCAACTGTATCAAACGATCTCTGTCGCCGAGCGCCTGCTGCCCCAAGTATCCGAAAATGATATTGAACTGATGGGCATCACCAAAGCGAGCGTGCTGGCGCAGCGAGTAAAGCAAACCGGTAAGTTAACTCCCAGGCTGATCGCCACGGCCACCGACCCGCATGTCACTATCGAAGAACTGCGGGGAGAGGTTTTGGCCGGTAAGGAGCCGGTTGCTGCGGACAAAGAAAAATATCACGACCTCGGAGGGTTCTACGCCACTGACGATGAATGGACAGAGGTTCAACGCGGCTTCGAGATCGCTCGTCGAAGTGATCCTCCGGTACAGCCAAATTGGCCGGAATCCGTACAAAAGAAAGTTATCATCTTAAAGCTGGTTCAAGAGTTTTTGGCAGGGCACGAAGCGGAAGTGGTTGGGCAAAGATAATAGGAGCCCACATCGCTTACGTCGAACTCGATGGTATCAAGCCAATCCGTATCTTCCGCAGTCGTGGCGCGGCGATGGCTTTCGACGGAACAATCAGCGTCATGGCTAGAAAGGACGCGGTTGACGCGATTCGTCGTCAGGTCTATGAAAAGTCTGGAGGCAGATGTCGAGATTGCGGCGCTGTAATTGGTTGGGACTTCCATATGCACGAGATAGTCCCTAGAGGGAACCGAGGCGAAATAAGCACTACTAATTCGGCAGCTATTTGCGCGGCGTGTCACATTCTACGCGATGGCTCGGCACACGGAAATCGGAAGCCACAGTTTGGAGGGGCGAAATGAAAATCGTCGTAAACAAGTGCTTTGGCGGATTCGGGTTGAGTTATGAAGCTGTAATGCTTTACGCTAAGCTGAAAAAGATGAAGCTTTACGCTTTTACAGACTTCAGAGACACGCAAGGTAAACTGGATTTTAACAAGAAAATTCCCTATAACGGAACAGGGAACAAACCGTTTGTTGTCCACTACTGCACAGCCCCTCTTAAAAAAGGAAAACTTGACAGTCAAAAGTATTTTAGTGATCGGGATATTGCTCGTGATGATCCAATCCTGGTGAAAGTAGTCGAAAAACTTGGAGATAAGGCATCAGGTACCGTCGCTAAATTACGTGTTATAGAGATTCCAGATGGAGTGCAATGGGAAATTGATGACTACGACGGCAATGAGACTATTAGCGAAATCCACAGGAGTTGGTAATGACCGGTGAAGAAATTACAAAAAGTCTAGCCCTCGTAGCGGCTTGGAAACACGAGCATCACAACGGTGTTAACGATATGATGGCTGTGTTATTGGTACTAAGCAATCGGGTTAATGAGGGATGGTTTAATGGGGATTGGATGCAGAATATTG
>Ga0172380_10003852_pt1 | contig 20031 bp, 18 predicted proteins | sample Leawe162metaG_FD_119747 | JGI IMG/M metagenome (GOLD analysis project Ga0172380, IMG submission 119747) | Leachate microbial communities from a municipal landfill in Southern Ontario, Canada - Leachate well 162 metaG | ecosystem: Engineered > Solid waste > Landfill > Unclassified | place... | reverse complement strand
TCGCCGGGATGGATCTTGTTCTGCACACCGTCGAGGCCAGCCATCATCATCGCGGTAAAGGCGAGGTAGGGATTGGCAGTCGGGTCCGGGAAGCGCACTTCGATGCGGCGCGCCTTGTCGCTCTGCACGTAGGGGATGCGAATTGAGGCCGAGCGGTTGCGTGCCGAGTAGGCGAGTTTCACCGGCGCTTCGAAGCCGGGCACCAGGCGCTTGTAGGAATTGGTGCCGGGATTGGTGATGGCGTTGAGGGCGCGCGCGTGCTTGATGATGCCACCAACGTAGTACAGAGCGAACTCGGAGAGGCCGGCATAGCCATTGCCGGCGAACAGATTCTTGCCATCCTTCCACACCGACTGGTGCACGTGCATCCCGGAACCGTTGTCGCCGACGATGGGCTTGGGCATGAAGGTGGCGGTCTTGCCGTAGTTGTGGGCGACGTTGTGCACCACGTATTTCAACACCTGGGTCCAGTCGGCACGACGCACCAGCGGGCCGAACATGGTGCCGATTTCGCACTGGCCGGCGGTGGCGACCTCATGGTGATGCACTTCGACCTCTACCCCGCAGGCCTCCAGCGCCAGGCACATGGCGGCGCGGATGTCGTTCAGACTATCGACCGGCGGCACGGGAAAATAGCCGCCCTTGACGGTGGGTCGATGGCCGGTGTTGCCGCCTTCGAACTTCTCGGCCGAGGCCCAGGCCGCCTCCTCGGAAAAGACCTTGGAGTAGGAACCCGACATGTCGACGCTCCACTCTACGGAATCGAAAATGAAGAATTCGGGCTCCGGACCAAAGTAGGCGGTATCGCCCAGACCGGTGCTCTTCAGATAAGCTTCACCGCGCTTGGCCAGGGAGCGCGGATCGCGATCGTAGCCCTTGCCGTCGGAAGGTTCGACCACGTCGCAACTCAGAATCAGCGTGGTCTCATCCATAAAGGGATCGATGTAGGCAGTCGATGCGTCAGGCATCAAGAGCATGTCGGACGCCTGGATCCCCTTCCAGCCGGCGATCGAAGATCCGTCGAAAGCGTGGCCATCCTCAAACTTTTCCTTACCGAAGGCCTTCACCGGCACGCCGACGTGCTGCTCCTTGCCACGAGTGTCGGTAAAGCGAAAGTCGACGAACTTGACGTCCTTGTCCTTGATCAGTTTCAGTACTTCTTGGGGCGACATGGGATCCTCTCCTAGCGGGTTTGGTCGGTATTGGGAAAAGGCTGAAGTGCGTCGGGTGTAGCAGTTATTGTGCCAAGCAAGCCGACTGAGCAGGGCATTGTGCCATAAGGGAAGATCAAATGCCGCCCATGGCTTACGGCACCGGCTTGGTGCGCTTGCTGCGAAGACGCACTATTTTGGTGCTACACGACAATTCAGGCTGATGGCGCTGAAATACGGATCGTCGACCAAGGCAAGCAGCAGTCTGGACTCGAGGCAAGCCACACGCTCGGCATCGAGACCGAGTTCGGGGGGCAGATACACTTCCGCTTCTATCCGCCGCCCAAGATAGTGGAATAGCGTCTTCTCCAGCCAGGGCGCATCCTCGCCCAGCAAGCGGCGCAGGTGCGGCAGCAAGATGTCGCGTCCAGGCATGTCGTTGGCGCGACCATCGGGAAGCAGGTCTTCCTCCGCGTCCACGTGCACCAGCACGTCGAGCACATCCGGGTGGCCCTTCTGCACTCGTGCGCGCGCCGTCTCGGCGATCAGATGCCCTTCCGAGACGCTGATGCGCGAGTCGACCTGGATGTGGGCGTCGACCAGCACGCGATTGGCCATGCGGCGGGTGCGCAGGGCGTGCAGATCGATGACACCAGGGGTCTCGCGCAAGGTGGTGCGAATGCGCGCGACCTCCTCGTCGGCCAAGCCGGTATCTATGAGTTCGAGTACGGCCTCGTAGGTGAACTTGGCACCCATGCGCAGAATCATGAAGCCGACAATGACTGCCGCTACCGGATCAAGAAAGCGATAACCAAGCAGGCTGCCACCGACGCCCACCGCCACCACCAGCGAGGAAGCAGCATCGGAACGAGCGTGCCAGGCGTTGGCGACGAGCATCGGGGAGCGAAGCTTTTCGGCGATCCGCAGCATGTAGCGAAACAGCGCCTCTTTTACCACCAGCGCCGCCAGTGCTGTCCACAGAGCAAGCGCCCCAATCGCCGGCAGTTTATCCAGGTTCTGCAGGCGAGTCGCCGCCGACCAGAGGATCGCCGCGCCTGTAGCAACCAGCAGCAGACCCAGCGCCAGAGACGCGGCCGTCTCGATACGATGGTGGCCGTAGGGGTGATCGGCGTCGGCCGGGTGGCGACTCTGGGCATTGGCAGCGAGCACCATCACGTCAGCCACCAGATCGGAGAGTGAATGAAAGCCGTCGGCGACCAGGCTCTGCGCATTGGCGATCAAGCCGACACCGACTTGCAGCAGGGTAAGGCCAATATTGACCACGACGCTGACCCAGGTAACCTGCTGGGATTCCTTGTAGCGTACGGGATCCAGGGACTCGACAGGCAACATCATTTCTTCGCGTGCCATGGGTAGTCTTGCTCTTCGCGTCGAAGCTGGCCTCGGTTCTCGCCCGAATTCAGACATATAATTCGCATTATACAGTTCCCCTCCATGCCACCGTCCTCATGGGCAGACTCTCGGAAATTCTCCTCCTGGCTCAGAGCCGCGCCAGGGATCTCAGCCTTCCTTACGAAGGCGCGTTGACGCCGCGCGAGGCCCACGAGGTGCTGAGCATGGCACCTGGCGCGCACTTGATCGATGTCCGCACGCGCGCCGAACTCGATTGGGTTGGCCGCATCCCCGGTGCTGTGGAGATCGAATGGCAGAACTATCCCGCCAACCAGTTCAACCCGCATTTTCTCGCTCAGCTCAAGCAGGCCGTCGATCCCGAAGCGCTGCTGCTATTCATCTGCCGCAGCGGCGGGCGCTCCAGTTCCGCGGCGCGGCTGGCGACGGAAGCAGGATTTCGCGGCTGTTACAATGTGCTCGAAGGTTTCGAAGGCGACAAGGATGCCAGGTCACAGCGCGGCACCGTGGGTGGCTGGCGCCTGGCGGGACTTCCCTGGCAGCAGAGCTAGCACCACCCGAGCGGCAGATACTACTGGAGCGAGCAGCGCATTTCTCCGAAAACAATCGAGCCAATAGATCGCCATGCAGATCGCACCCATCACCTTCGATACCTTCAACGCACTCGCCGACGAGGCGGCGCAAAGCCGTATACGCGCCGCACGCGCCCGCCTTGGTAAGCGAGCGGTCCTGCTCTGCCACCACTATCAGCGGGCCGACGTTTATCGTCACGCCGACATCACCGGCGATTCTTTGAAGCTGTCGCGCCTGGCGGCCCAGTCCGAAGCGGAATTCATCGTCTTTTGCGGCGTGCATTTCATGGCCGAGGTCGCCGACATCTTGTCCCGTCCGGAGCAGATCGCCATTCTTCCAGACCTGGCCGCCGGCTGCTCGATGGCTGACATGGCCAATCTTGCCAAGGTCGAACGCTGCTGGCGCGAGATCGCAGAGATCGTCGATCCGGATGAGCAAGTGACGCCCGTCACCTACATCAATTCGGCCGCCGACCTGAAAGCCTTCTGCGGTCAGCACGGCGGCATCGTGTGCACCTCGTCAAACGCGACCAAGATCCTCGAATGGTCTTTCGCGCAGCGACAGAAGGTGCTGTTCTTCCCCGATCAACATCTTGGCCGCTGGAGCGGGCACAAGATGGGCATTCCGCTAGAGCAGATGCCGATCTGGAATCCCGATCGGGAACTCGGCGGATTGACGCCCGAGCAGATACGCGAGGCCAGGATCCTGCTCTGGAATGGCCACTGCTCGGTACATCAGATGTTTCAGCCGGCGCACATCCTGCGCTTCCGCAACCAGCATCCCGATGGTTTGGTCATTTCCCATCCGGAGTGCAGTTTCGAGGTTTGCCGGCAGTCGGATTATGTCGGCTCGACCGAGTACATCCTGAGGACGGTGAAGGATGGGGCACCGGGCAGCCGCTGGCTGGTCGGCACGGAGCTCAATCTGGTCGAACGGTTGGCGGAAGAGGTGAAGGCCGAAGGCAAGACCGTTCAGTTCATGTCGCCGACGGTATGCATGTGCTCGACCATGCAACGCATCGACCCGCAGCATCTCGCCTGGTGCCTGGAGAATCTCGCCGAAGGTCAGGTGGTCAATCGCATCAGCGTGCCGGAACACGAGGCCGCTGCGGCAAAGCTGGCGCTCGAACGGATGCTGGCCATATCCTGATCCAAACAGCAGCATGAGCCAGGCTCTTCACGTCACTACCTACAATATTCACAAGGGGTTCTCGCAGTTCAACCGGTGCATGATGGTGCACGAACTGCGCGACCGTCTGCGACTATTGGCGCCGGACATCATTTTTCTCCAGGAGGTGCAGGGCCTGCACCTGGCACATAGCGAGCGCTACAGCAACTGGCCAGAGCAAGCGCAGCATGAGTTTCTCGCCGGAGAGGAATGGGAGAACGCCTGCTACGGGCGCAACGTCATAGGCGATCATGGCCATCATGGCAACGCCATCCTGTCGCGCTTTCCCATCCTCAGTTTCCACAACCAGGACGTGACCCACCTGCGCTTCGAACGGCGCGGCCTGCTCCATTGCGCGATCAAGGCGGAGCAATGGTCGCAGCCGGTGCACTGTGTTTGTGTGCACCTGTCCCTGTTCGCCCGCTCACGCCGGCGGCAGATGAACGCCCTCGCCGAGGTACTCGAAGCGCTGGTGCCGAACGATGCGCCATTGATCATCGCCGGCGACTTCAACGACTGGCGCAATCGGGCATCCGGCCTGCTTGCCGATCGCCTGGGCCTGACGGAAGTCTTCGCGGGCAGCGGCGATCGGCCGACGCGCAGCTTCCCCAGTGCGCTGCCCATGCTGCGCCTCGACCGGATCTACGTGCGCGGTTTCCAGGTTGAATCAACCACGCTGCACACCGGTACGGCCTGGTCGCGGATATCGGACCACGCCGCGCTCTCCGCTCAGCTACGTCTTTCGGCATGAGCCAGTGACGGGCCGCTTCCTCCCCGGCAACCGCGTGCAGCTGCTCGAGACGGGCAGCGAGTATTTTCCGGCGCTACTGGAAGCCATCGCCACTGCATGCGTCGAGATACGTATCGAATGCTACATCTTTGCCGATGACGTGATCGGTCGCCAGGTCGCCGCCGCGCTCGGGGCGGCAACGCGGCGAGGCGTGCGCGTGCACTTGCTGGTCGATGGCTTTGGCAGCCGCGGCTTCATGCAGCACCTGGGGGGCGAGTTGCTGAGCGCCGGCGTCGAGGTGCTGATCTTCCGGCCCGAGGTATCGCTGTTCAGCCTGCGTCGTCGTCGCTTGCGCCGCCTGCATCGCAAGCTGGTATGCGTCGATGCCAGGCTTGCCTTCGTTGGCGGCATCAATATCATCGACGACTTTGATGGCGCCGACCGGCAGTCACCTCGCTACGACTATGCGGTGCGCCTCGAAGGCCCGCTGCTAGGTTCCATACATGACACCATGCGCCACCTCTGGGCCCTGGTGCGATGGACCAAGCTGGGGAGACGGCCGCGCAGACCGCCACGCCCTGTCTTAGGCGTCGAAAGCTGCGGCGACGTGAGCGCGGCCTTTCTAGTTCGCGACAACCTGCGACACCGGCGTGACATCGAAAGTGCCTACCTCGATGCGATCAACGGCGCGAAGGAGGAGATCTTTCTCGCCAACGCCTATTTTCTGCCGGGGCGACGTTTCCGTCATGCGCTCATGGCGGCGGCCAGGCGCGGCGTCAAGGTGAGCGTCCTGCTGCAGGGGCGGGTCGAATATCTGCTGCTCCACTATGCGACTCACGCGCTCTACGGTGCTCTCCTCGCTTCGGGCGTGCGCATTTTCGAATACCAGAGCAGCTTCCTCCACGCCAAGGTGGCGGCTATAGACGGCGTCTGGGCGACTGTGGGTTCAAGCAACATCGACCCCTTCAGCCTGCTCCTGGCACGAGAAGCGAACGTCGTGGTGCGCAACCGGGGTTTTGCCGGACTTCTCTGCACCAGCCTGCGGCGGGCTACGGCACTCGGCGCGGTCCAGGTCGATCGGGGGAACTGGGAAAGAAAGCCACCGTGGTCAAGGGCCGCCGACTGGTTCGCTTACAGCATGATGCGTCTGCTGATCGGATTCGCCGGCTACGGCAAAAACCGCTAGCCTTGCTGCGGTGGATGTCGCGGCGGCGTTGGCCTGGCATGGTCTTACTCGGGAGCCCGCAGCGTGCGGGCGCGCGGCACGCTGTCCAGGCTCCAGTTGGTGATCGCCCAGCGCCATAGCTCCTCCACGCTGGCGTCGTCCAGGCAGTCAGGTGGCGCCTGACCGAGGAAGCGTAGGGCGGCGAGCAGCGTCGGAAGAGGTCGAGCGGAATCGACGGCAAGAGCGCGGCTCTGCTTCGACAGCTTCTCGCCGCTGCGGTCGACGGCGACAGGCAGGTGCGCGTAGCGCGGGGTTCCATAGCCCAGCAGGCGCTGCAACAGGACCTGGCGCGGCGTCGAGGCGAGCAGATCGGCGCCGCGCACCACCTCGGTGATGCCTTGCTCCGCGTCGTCGACCACAACCGCCAGCTGGTAGGCAAAGATGCCATCCGCGCGCTGCAGGACAAAGTCGCCGACCTCGATGGCCAGGTTCTGCGACATCGCACCCTGGATCGCGTCGACGAAGCCAATCGTCTCGGCTGGCACACGCAGCCGGCTGGCGCGCGCGGTCTTGCCCGGTGGCAATCCGCCGCGGCAGGTGCCCGGATAGACGACGGCACCATCCGGCGCCAGCTGCGAGTCAGCTAGCTCTCGGCGCGTGCAGGCGCAAGGGTATATCTGGCCGAGGTCCGCCAATCTCTCCAGCGCGCGGTCGTAAGCCTGTCCGCGCCGGCTTTGCCAGGTCACCATGCCATCCCAGGCAAAACCAAAGGCCGCCAGCGTGCGCAGCATTTCCTCGGCAAACTCGTCGCGGCAGCGCGGCCTGTCGAGGTCTTCGATGCGCAGCGACCAGCGTCCGCCTAGGTGGCGGGCCTCGAGGTAGCTGCCAACTGCGGCGACGAGGGAACCAAAATGCAGGGGGCCCGTCGGCGACGGTGCGAAGCGGCCGTGGGGGCCGCCCGATTCAATTCGAGGCGCTTCGACCATGAAATTCTCGCCGACCAGGCAAAAAACCCTTGCAAAGCTTAATGCGAATCGTTACCATTCTCATAAAAACATCGGACGACCCAAACATGAAGACCTTGTTATACCTGTGCCTTTGCCTGCCGCTCGCCGCGTTCGCTGCGGAAAACGACTACCTGCTGGTAATCCAAGATCACCGTTTCCAGCCGGCCGAACTGGTTGTTCCGGCGGGCAAGAAGATCAAGCTTAGCATCGAGAACCGCGACCCGACGCCGGAAGAGTTCGAGAGTCACGCTCTTAACCGGGAGAAGGTCGTCGCCGGCAAGTCGACGATTACGATTTTCGTCGGCCCCCTCAGTCCGGGCCGCTACCCATTCTTCGGCGAGTTCAACGAGCGCACCGCCCAGGGCGCACTGATCGTCCAATAATCCATCTCGGAGCCGCTCATGTTCGCCACAGCCGTCATCGTATTCCGTGAAGTATTCGAGGCCGCACTGCTGATCGGTATCGTCGCTGCGGCCACCCAGAGCGTGCCGGGTCGAAATCGCTGGCTCCTGGCCGGGATCGCTGCCGGGTTGCTCGGCTCGGCGCTGGTCGCCGCCTCTACCAGCGCCATCGCCGAAATGGCCAGCGGTCTCGGGCAGGAAATCTTCAACGCCTCGGTGTTGGGCTTCGCGGTGCTCATGCTCGCCTGGCACAACGTTTGGATGGCGAGCCACGGTGCGGCGCTGAGCGCCGGCGCACGCGCGATCGGCAGCGCCATTCGCGACGGACGACGGGAGTGCTCGGTGCTGTTTCTCGTGGTCGGTCTGGCGGTGCTGCGCGAAGGCGCGGAGACCGTGCTCTTCCTCTACGGCATCTCCACCGCTGGCGATGGCGGTTCGCTGGGCATGCTGGCCGGCGGGCTGATCGGCACGGGCGCCGGCGTAGCGACCGGATATGCGGTTTACGCCGGGCTGCTACGCATTCCCCTGCGCTGGCTGTTCACCGCCACCGGTGCGCTGGTGCTATTGCTCGCCGCCGGCATGGCGTCTCAGGCCGCCCGCTTCCTCATCCAGGCCGACCTGCTGCCGAGCCTAGCCAGCCCGCTCTGGGATGCATCCAGCCTGCTGCCACAAAGGTCACTATTCGGCGCTCTGCTGCACAGCCTCGTCGGCTATGAGGACAGGCCCGCCGGCATGCAGTTGGTCTTCTACCTCACCGCGATGGTGTCAATCGCTATCGCCATGAGTTGGGCCAGCAAGCCTCAATCCATCAACAACACAAGGGAAGCCCAATGAATCGCAACGCAATCTGGCTCGCACTGTTTTGCTCCACCGCCGCCATTGCCGGTCCCGCCGACTACGTCTTTATGCCCAACGTCGAATACGGCGAACGCGAAATCGACTTCAAGTTCGGTTCAGCCAAGCAGCCTGGAGCCGACGATCTGCGCGCGGCAAGCGTAGGCTTCGGCTACGGCGCACGCGAATGGTGGTTCACGGAACTCTATCTCAAGTATAAGCGCGAGGGCAGCCTCGGCACGCGTTTCGACGCCATCGAGTGGGAAAACAAGTTTCAGCTCACCGAGACCGGCAAGTACCCGGTCGATGTCGGCTTCATCACCGAATTCGAGGCGCCACGGCAGAGCAGCGAGGGCTACGAATTCCGCTTCGGACCACTGCTGCAAAGCGAATTTGGCCGCCTCCAGCTAAATGCCAACCTGCTCTTCGAGCGCGTCTATCGCAATAGCGACGGCGTCGCCCACAGCACGGAGATCGGCTACCAATGGCAGACGAAGTACCGCTGGCGGCCCGAGTTCGAATGGGGCCTGCAGGGCTTCGGTGAAATGGGCAGATGGAACAAATGGGACAGCGCGGACCAGCAGAATCACCGCCTCGGCCCTGCCATCTTCGGCAAGATCGCCCTAGGCAATCACCAGGCGTTGCGCTACAACGCCGCCTGGCTGCTCGGCGCCAGCAGCGCCGCACCCGGCCATACCTTCCGTCTGCAGGCGGAATACGAATTCTGAAGCGGGCCTCAGACATTCACGGCAGCTCCGCGATCACAGTTGCATCGGTTTCAAAGTAATCCAGGCGCGGGCTTATTGCCTGCCGCTTCGGCTCCGTCAATTTCCGCCCCGAGGTCGAGACGAATCGACTTGCGCGCCCGTTGTGGCGTCGTTGCGCGATGCGTGGCATGATTCCAGGCGCGAAGACGCGACAACGGTCGATTAGAAGGAGTGGAACATGCAGGAACGCGGGGTGATCGTCGTGGGATCCGGCCCGGCGGGTTCAAGCTGCGCCAAAGCGCTACGGACTGAAGGAGTCGATGTCCTGGTCCTGGAAAAGGATGCCCTACCTCGCTACAAGTGCTGTTCCGGCGTGCTGTTCGGACAGACCCAGGAGCTCATCAGACGCTATTTCGATGCCGAGGCGTCCGACGCGATCAAGTGCTCGCCAGAGATCATGCATGCGTCCGAGGTTCTGGAGTGGAACGCCAAGGAGGGCTATCGTCCCTACTACTGGGAAATCGACAAGGACGGCAAGTCTTTTTCCCCGGATTACATCAACATCTGGCGCAACCGTTTCGACAAGTGGCTGTTGGATATGTCTGCCGCCGAGCACAGCGACCGGGCGCTGGTTAGGAGCATCGAAGCAAGCGCGGAGCAGGTCCAGGTGCAGGTCGAACATACCGACGAGAGTGGACAGAAGAATACCAGGGGGTATCGCTGCAGGTATCTGGTGGGAGCGGATGGCGCGAATTCCATCGTCCGGCGCCAGTTGAATCCCGAGGCGGCGAAGGTCGCGGAAGGCCGGGCTGTGGGCATATTGCAGAGTTACTTCAAGTTGGAATCCCTGGGGTCCTTGAAGAAAGGCGCCTTCACGGTGTTCTTTCTTCCGGAAGTCGGCGATGCGCTGTCCTGCGTGCATCAGAAGGGTGATCATCTGCTGCTCTGCGTCAGTGGGTTCAGAGGGCGGAAGCTCAGGGAATCCATGCAGACCTTCCGGCACTTTCTGTCAGAGCAGTTCGGCACGCGCATGGGAGACTGGTGGCGCGATGAAGCCTGCCAAGTAATGCTCGGCCGACCGGTCCTGGGTGAAGATCGGGTGTTGCTTACCGGCGAGGCGGCAAACTTCATGTATCTGAACGGCGAGGGTATCAGCGCCGCGATGGACAGCGGCTATCGCTGTGGCAAGGCGATAGCCCAGGCGCTGCGTCAGAATGAGGGCGCTCTGCCCATCTATGCCAAGAGCGTCGCGGACATCGCCGCCCATATGCAGAAGTGTTATTCCCAAGTTCGCTTCCTTGTCTCACAGGCGAGCTGACTCGCCACTCGCACTTCATGCCCCAGTCCCCCACCCACTGGCTCGACGACCTTGGCAATCCTCACCCTGCCGGCACGGCACCCTATAGGATCGTCTCCTTGGTTCCCAGCATCACCGAGCTGCTGTTCGACTTGGGCCTGGGAGAAGAACTCGTGGGGCGCACCCGCTTTTGCATTCATCCTGCGCCGGCGGTAGAACGCATTCCCAAGGTGGGCGGAACCAAGGATGTCGATATCGAAAAGATCCGCGCACTTCGGCCCACACACGCCATCGTCAACGTCGACGAGAATCCGAAGTCGGTGGCACAGGCCCTGGCCGAATTCGTCCCCCACGTGATCGTCACGCATCCTGTGGACCCATCCGGGAACCTCAAGTTGTTCCGCTTGTTGGGCGGCGTGTTCGACCGGCAGCAGCAAGCTGGCGCGCTTGAATCGCACTTCACGCTGACCTATCAGACCGTGGTTCGCGAGGCGGAAGCCCTGCTCCGGCAACGGGTGCTCTATTTGATCTGGCATGACCCCTGGATGACGATAGCTCGGGATACCTATATTTCGCGCATGTTGGCGCTGGTCGGATGGGATACGCTGCCGGCAGAGGCCGCAGTCCGCTATCCGGAACTACCCATGATCTCGGAATGCGCGACCGAGGCCGACTTGGTGCTGCTTAGCAGCGAGCCCTATCCCTTCAGGGAAAAGCACTTGGCCGATGTGCGCCAGGCGTTGCCAGCCGGATCCCGCTGTCGGGTCGCCTTGATCGATGGGGAGATGCTCTCATGGTATGGCAGCCGGGCCATCCAGGGTCTGCGCTACCTCTTGCAGCTAAGGCTCAGCCTGGACTCATAGGGTGCCGCCGCCAACGAAATACGACATGACCAGACGTCGCAAAAAAATACTGCCGAATGTGTCTTGCGTGTGCCCTGGACTGGAAGTTCTGGCCCTCGCCCTGCTGCTTGCAGCCTGCTCCACCAATCCAGTCACAGGCCGCTCCCAGCTAGCCATCGTGCCGGAGAGCGTGGCGATCACCCAGGCGAGCAATTCCTATCGGGAAATGGTCGACAGCTACCGAAACAAGCACCAGTTGAGCCAGGATGAGAAGCTGATAAAGCGCGTGCGCCGGATCAGCGACCGACTGATCGAGCAAGCCGTGCGTTACCGGCCGGCATCCAGCCAATGGCAATGGACCATGGAAGTGATCGACGATCCCAAGACGGTGAACGCCTTCTGCATGCCCGGCGGCAAGATGGCCGTGTATACGGGTCTGCTGCAAAAGGTCGCACCGAACGATGACGAACTGGCGCAGGTGATCGGCCACGAGATTGCCCATGCCATTTCCGGGCATGGCGTCGAAAAGATGTCCACGCAGATACTGGGCAACGTCGCCGTTGCCACGGTGGCGGTGGCGACTCGAGACAGTGGCCACAACAGCGCGGCCATCGTCGGTGCCGAGTTGGCGACGCTGGCCTTCATCAACCTGCCCAACAGTCGCGGCGCCGAGAGCGAAGCGGATCGCATCGGCATCGAACTGGCGGCGCGCGCCGGCTACGACCCGCGAGCCGCGGTCTCCCTGTGGCGGAAGATGATGAGCGCCACCGGCGAGACCTCGAAGTTCGATTTCCTCAGCACCCACCCGGCGTCACCGAAGCGCATTGAGGCGCTCACCGCCCTGCAGCCGTCGATGCAAGGCTACTACGAGGAGGGACGTGGGCGGCGGCGGGACCCGCAGGCATGGACATCGGGCTCCGAGGGGCGCAGGAATTGATGAGACCAGGGAGATGACGCCGCGGCTCCCGACAACGACGTGCGCTCACCTTATTCGATCTGCGGGGTGGCACGCAATCCAAGCGACAAGACTGCGTCGCGGAATCCTATGGCGTCACTAGCGCAAGCCGCTCGCACGCCGCTTCGTAACATTTCCACATGCTCGTCGAATCGCTGACCGTGAGCCCAAGGTCGCGAAGCCTGCCGTCCCTGAGTCCATAGATCCAACCATGAATCGTCAGCTTCTGCCCGCGCTGCCAGGCGTCCTGCACTACGATCGTCCGACAGACATTGATGACTTGTTCCAGCACGTTTATCTCGCACAGACGATCCTGGCGTCGATCTTCCGGAAAGGCATCAATCCAGACACGGTGCTTGACGTGCACATCCTGGACATGTTGCAACCACAGGTCGGAAAGTCCGACACGCGCGCGATTCATCGCGGCGTCAACGCCGCCGCAGCCGTAATGTCCAACCACCATGATGTGCTTGACCTTGAGCACGTCGATGGCGAACTGTATTACCGACAGACAGTTGAGGTCCGTATGCACAACGACGTTGGCGATATTGCGGTGAACGAAGACCTCACCCGGGAGCAAGCCCACGATCTGGTTGGCCGGCACGCGCGAATCGGAGCAGCCTATCCACAGGTATTCCGGCACTTGCAGATGCGCTAGCTTTTCGAAATACTCGGGGTCCACCTGGCACATCTGGCTCGCCCAGGCAGCATTGAAGTCGAACAGGTGCAGAAGCCTCTCGTTGCCGGCGGTCTCTTCAGACCAGGTGTTGAGATCGAGCGCCAGGAACTGCGTGCCTTCGATGGACTTCTGGTAATAGGCTGGCGCCTCCTGAAATCCCAATTCTCTATACAACTTCACGGCGATGCGCATGCTCGGCAAGGTATCGAGCAAGACCTTGCGATAGCCGATTTGCCGCGCCGCTTTGATGGCGGCGACCGCCAGATTGCGGCCTATCCCCAGCCCCCTCTGTGCCGGCGCGACATACAGATGCTTGAGTTCGCAGACGCCTTCGGATTGAGGCCGGATACCGACACAGCCGGCAGGCGAACCGTCGTGCTCGGCGTAGATCAGACAGCCCAGCGGCGCGTTGTAGACGCCAGGTAGGCAAGCCATTTCCCGATCGAGGTCGTGGTAGGAAGGATCGACGCCCAACCACGCCGCATAGTTGCGGAAGAACTGCCGAACCTGTTCCAAGTCGCCTTCGTCACCGGCAGAGAGGGTTCGCAGCGTGATTGGCATGGCACTGTGGTCCGAGTAGGGCGGAATAGGCGTAACGTATGCCGAGAATTCTACCTGCTCGGGCGACTGCGCCTGGCTTTCGCTGCTCAGACGTTGAACAGAAAATTCATCACGTCGCCGTCCCTGACGACGTATTCTTTTCCTTCCGCGCGCATCTTCCCCGCTTCCTTGGCACCCTGCTCGCCGCCGCAGGCGATGAAGTCCTCGTAGGCGATGGTTTGGGCGCGGATGAATCCGTGCTCGAAGTCGGTATGGATGACGCCAGCGGCCTGCGGCGCGCTGTCGCCGCGGTGTATGGTCCAGGCGCGAACTTCTTTCAACCCGCAGGTGAAATAGGTCTGCAGACCGAGAAGTTGGTAGGCGGCGCGGATCAGGCGGTTCAATCCCGGCTCCTCTTGGCCGAGGTCGGCGAGGAAGATCTGTTTCTCGTCATCCGACAGATCGGCGATCTCCGCTTCGAGGGCAGCGCACAGCGCCACCACCGGGGCACCCTCGGCGGCGGCGTGCGCGACCACCGCGTCGAGCAGCGGATTGTCGCGAGCCCCATGTTCATCGACATTGGCGGCATATAGCACCGGCTTGGCGGTGAGCAGACAGAACGGCTTGAGCGCCGTCCACTCTTCCTTGGATAGGTCGAGAGTGCGCACCGGCTTGGCAGCATCCAGCTGCGCCCGCGCCTTTTCCAGTACCTGGACCAGACGCTGCGCTTCCTTGTCGCCACCGGCTTTTGCCTGCTTGCCGTAGCGTGCCAGTCCCTTGTCGACGGTCGCCAGATCGGCCAGCGCCAACTCGGTATCTATGGTCTCGATGTCAGAAAGTGGATTGACGCCGCCGGCGACATGCACCACGTTGTCATCGCTAAAGCAGCGCACGACATGAACGATGGCGTCGGTCTCGCGAATATTGGCGAGGAACTTGTTGCCCAGTCCCTCGCCCTTGCTGGCGCCCGCCACCAGCCCGGCGATATCGACGAACTCGACGATGGCGTGCTGCACCCGCTGCGGCTTGACGATGGTCGCCAGAGCGTCGACGCGGGGGTCGGGCACCTCGACGATGCCGACATTCGGCTCGATGGTGCAGAAGGGGTAGTTCTCCGCCGCGATGCCCGACTTGGTCAGGGCGTTGAAGAGGGTGGACTTGCCGACGTTGGGCAGGCCGACGATGCCGCACTTGAGGCTCATGGGGTCGTCTTGACGGCAATGGTTTCCCGTCTATTCTTGGTCATTCGCTGCTCCAGTTTGCCAGGTTTGCCCGGCATTCTAATCGATAGCCACCATCCATCGAGCGCCGCTCGCCGACAATAAGGTTGGGGGCTGCGTCGAACTGCAGCGGCTGATATAGTGTGCACTGCAGCCCGCCTCGCCGAGGCAGACCTTGCGCTGTGATTTACTTTCGGGCCTCCCGATGCACTACAAATTTCTCGAAAGCCTCTTCAACCCCCGCTCGATCGCCGTCGTCGGCGCCAGTGGCAAGCCGCATCGCGTCGGCCACGCCGTCATGCGCAACCTGCTGGCAGGCGGGTTCGCCGGGCCGGTGATGCCCGTCAATCCGCGTCACGAGTCGGTAAGCGGCGTCCTTACCTATCCCGATATCGGCAGCCTGCCGCGCACCCCCGATCTGGCGATCATATGCACGCGCGCCGACACCGTGACGGAACTGGTCGACAAGCTCGGCGAGCGCGGTACGCGCGCGGCGATCGTCATGGCCGGCGACCTCAACCGAGTCCGTGCGCCGGACGGCAGGTCCGTCGAGGAGACCATGGTGGAAGCTTCGCGTCGGCATGGCATGCGCCTGCTCGGCGGCAGCACGCTGGGGGTCATGGTGCCGCGTTACGGCTTCAATGCGACCTTCGCGCAAGTTGCGGTGCAACCCGGGCCGATCGCCTTCGTTTCACAGTCGGACGCGGTCGGCGCCATGGTACTCGACTGGGCGAAGACGAAGAAAGTCGGTTTTTCCCACTTCATTTCCCTCGGCGCCGGTGCCGACATAGACTTCGGCGACGTCCTCGAGTACCTCGCCAATGACTGGACCACGCGCGCCGTCCTGCTCTACATCGAGTCCCTGCGCAATCCGCACCTGTTCATGGCGGCGGCGCGCGCGGTGGCGAGCAAGAAGCCCGTTCTGGCGATCAAGGCCGGGCGCTCGCCGCACAACCCTCTCCTGGGCATCTCCGATCCGCTTACCCTAGACACGCCCGCGCTGATCGACGGCGACGACGTCTATGACGCGGTGCTGCGGCGCGCCGGCATCCTGCGCGTCGAGCAGATCGACGAACTGTTCGGCGCCGTGGAGACCCTGGCGCGCCTGAAGCCGCTGAGCGGCGAGCGGCTCGTCATTGTCAGCAACGGCGGTGGCGCCGGCGTGATGGCCGAGGATACGCTGCACGCAGGCGGCTATGCCCTGCCACAGCTCGACGAACGCGCCAGCGCCCGGCTGCGGCGCCTGCTGCCACGCTGGAACGGCCGCAATCCGATCGACGTCCGATTCGACGCAACGCCGCAACGCGATGCCGACGTATTCAAGGCGCTGATCGAGGAAAACGCGGCCGACGCGATCATGGTGTTTCATACGCCGGTGCCGATGACCAGCAGCGCCGATATCGCCCAAGCCGTCATCGACACCAGCAGAGACTTCGAAGGCAGCCTGTTCACCAGTTGGATAGGCGAGGAGAGCGTCGCCCCGGAGCGTCGCCGCTTCGTGGAGACCGGCATCGCCAGCTTCGACACACCGAGCCGCGCCGCCCAGGCTTTCCTGCACATGCTCAACCACCGGCGCAATCGCGACAGCCTGATGCAGACGCCGGCATCGATCCCGGATGCGTTCGAGCCGGATGTCGAAGCGGTACGCGCCCTCATCCAGGGCGCGTTAGCGGGCGGCCGGGACGGGCTCGACGAGGCGCAATCCAAGGCCGCTTTCGCCGCCTACGGCATTCCTACCGAGCAGACCTATTTCGCCGCCACGGCGACGGAGGCTGCCGGCGTTGCACGGCGCATCGGCCTGCCGGTGGCCGTGACGATCATATCGCCCGACTTGCGCAGCAAATGGGATGCCGGCGGCATCGCCCTGAACCTGGAGACAGGCGAATCCGTCGAAGCGGCGGCGCGCGGCATGAGCGAGCGAATGCTCCGGCTTCTGCCCGAAGCGAGGGTCAGCGGCTTCACTGTGCAGCGCATGGTGCCGCGCGGTCACGCCCGGCAACTGCTCATAGGCGTGGCCATCGATCCGCTGTTCGGGCCCGTCATCATGTTTGGCGACGGCGGCCGCGCCGTCCAGCTCTACCGCGACCTGGCCATCGGCCTGCCGCCCTTGAACCTGTCGCTGGCCAAAGACCTCATCGGGCGCACCCGCGCCGCAGCGCTGCTCGCCGCGCATCACCATCATCCGGCGGCAGATATCGACGCCGTCGCGCTGACGCTCACGCAGGTGTCGCAACTGGTGGTGGACCATCCGGAAATCGTCGCGCTGGACATCAACCCGCTCTTCGCCGATCACCGCGGCGTCATCGCGGTGGATGGGCACATCCGTCTGAGCGCCAGCACCGATGCGAACCGGCTGGCGATCAAGCCCTATCCCAAGGCGCTGGAAGAAGACTTCGTGCTGCGCGACGGCCGCACCGTGTTGCTGCGACCGATACGCCCCGAGGACGAGCCCGCCCATTTCGCCTTGATGGAGAGGTTGTCGGCAGAGGATATCCGGCTGCGCTGCTTTCGCTACATCAACGACATGTCTCACGCCGAAATGGCCCGGCTGACGCAAATCGACTATGACCGCGAAATGGCCTTCATCGCCACCGTCAGCGACGCCGCGGGACGGCCGGAAACCCTTGGCGTAGTGCGAGTCTCTACCGATCCGGACAATCAAGCCGCCGAGTTCGGCATCATCCTGCGCGCCGACATGAAGGGGCAGGGATTGGGCTCGCGCCTGCTGAGCAAGATGATCGCCTATTGCAGGCAGCGTGGCACACGCGCCTTCGTCGCCGACGTGCTGGCGGAAAATGCCAGCATGCTCAAGCTCGCCGCAGCATTCAAGTTCGGGCTCGAACACACCGACGAGCCGGGCGTCGTCAGGATCTCACTGCCTCTGTAACTCGCTGCAGGGATCAGGTGTTGCCCGGGTCTTCGGGCGGGAGCGCCGGTTTGGCGTTGAGCTTTTGCATTGCCGCCGGCCAGTCGCCGCGCGCCAGCCAGGGCCAGCTGTCGAGCGCCCGAGCGATCGCCGCATCGATGGCCTCGGCTTCCTCGCGTCGCGGTGGCTTGAGGACATAATCGACGACATCGTCCCGATCGCCTGGATGGCCGATGCCGACGCGCAGACGCCAGTAGTCCTGGCTGTCCAGATGGGCGCTGATGTCCTTCAGTCCGTTATGCCCGCCCAGGCCGCCGCCGAACTTGAGGCGGAGGCTGCCCGGGGGCAGATCGAGATCATCGTGCACGACGAGGATGTCGGCGGTCTCGATGCGGTAGAAGCGCGCCAGCGCCGCCACCGCCTGTCCGGAACGATTCATATAGGTCTGCGGCAAGAGCAGCCACAGCCCATCATTGCGCGCATCGCCGCGGACCGCGGCGACGACGCCGTGGAAGCGTGACTCCTTCGCCAGGCGGGCGCCCAGGTTCTGCGCCAGTCGCTCACAAAACCAAAACCCGGCGTTGTGCCGGGTCTTGGCGTACTCGCTGCCTGGATTGCCGAGGCCGACAAGCAGGCGGGGCGGGCGCGGCGTCTGCGCCAAATTACTTCTTCTCCGACGGAGGCGCGGCCGCGGGCGTTGCCCCAGGCGCGGCCGCCGGAGCCGCTGCAGCCTGCTCCCCGGCCACCGCCGCCTCTTCAGCCATGGCGCTGCGCGGCACGTTGATCGCCGCCACCACGGGATCCTCGCCCTTATGCCCAACCGTTTCCACCCCCGCCGGCAACTTCAGCGCGGAGAGGTGCACCGATTGTCCGGTGGACACATCCTTGAGGTCGACCTCGATGAACTCCGGCAGGTCGCCGGGCAGGCAGCGAACCTCGATCTCGTTCATCACATGCGAAACGATGCCGCCCTGCAGCTTGACGCCCGGGGACTGGTCGGCGTTGATGAAGTGCAGAGGCACCCGCGTGGTGATCTTGTGCGTGGCGTCGACACGCTGGAAATCGAGATGCAGCACCTGGCGCCTGAACGGGTGCATCTGCACGTCGCGCAGCAGGACGTTCTGCTTGGCTCCATCCATCACCATGGTCAGCACCGAGGCGTGAAAGCTCTCCTGCTTCAGTTTGTGGAAGATCTCATTGTGATCGAACTCGATCGCCTCGGATGCCTGCTCGCCGCCGTAGAGGATGCCCGGAACGCGGCCACTCCGACGCAGGCGGCGGCTCGCTCCGGTGCCCTGCAATGCGCGCTTCTGCGCGTTGAACTCAATTAACATGATGACTACTCCAGAATAGACCCGCCCGCGACCAGGCAGGGGTTGAAAAATCTCATTCCATGAACAGCGAGGACACCGACTCCTCGTTGCTGATGCGCAGCATGGTCTCGGCCAGAAGGCCGCCGATCGACACCTGGCGGATGCGCGGACAGGCCAGCGCCGCTTCGCGCAAGGGAATCGTGTCGGTGACCACGAGTTCGTCCAGTTGCGAATCGGTGATGCGCGACAACGCCTCTCCCGAGAGCACCGGGTGGGTGCAGTAGGCCAGCACCTTCTTGGCGCCCTGCTCCTTCAGCGCCTGCGCCGCCTTGCACAGGGTCCCGGCGGTATCGACCATGTCGTCCATGATGACGCAGGTGCGCCCGTTCACCTCGCCGATGATGTTCATCACCTCTGAAACATTGGCTTTTGGCCGCCGCTTGTCGATGATCGCCAGGTCCGACTCGAGGTGCTTGGCCAGCGCCCTGGCGCGGACCACGCCGCCGATGTCGGGGGAAACGACGAGCAGGTCTTCGTGGCGCTGCTTCCAGATGTCGCCGAGCAGGATCGGCCCGGCGTAAATGTTGTCCACCGGGATATCGAAAAATCCCTGGATCTGATCGGCGTGCAAATCGACGGTGAGCATGCGCTGCACGCCGACCGCCTGCAGCATGTTGGCCACCACCTTGGCGGTGATCGCCACCCGCGCCGAACGCGGCCGCCGGTCCTGGCGTGCGTAACCCAAATAGGGAATGACCGCCGTGACGCGACCCGCCGAAGCACGCTTCAGCGCGTCGACCATGATCAGCAATTCCATCAGGTTATCGTTGGTCGGCTGACAGGTGGACTGCAGTATGAACACGTCCTTGCCGCGCACGTTCTCGAGGATCTCGACATTGACCTCGCCATCGGAGAAGCGTCCGACCGTCGCGCGGCCGAGCGAAATGGACAGGCGCTTGACCACGTCAGCCGCCAGCTTGGGATTGGCGTTACCGGTAAACACCATCAGGCTGTCGTAAGCCATGCGAATCTCGCTTGATAATGTGCTTGCTCGAAGACGGGTTTCCAGCGGAGATTCTGGCTGGGGAGGAAGGATTCGAACCTTCGCATGCCGGAATCAAAATCCGGTGCCTTAACCAGCTTGGCGACTCCCCAACGTGGCGAACCCCTCATCGGGTGCCTGCGAAAGGCCCGCATTTTCAAGCTTTTCGCG
>Ga0172380_10003851_pt1 | contig 20037 bp, 25 predicted proteins | sample Leawe162metaG_FD_119747 | JGI IMG/M metagenome (GOLD analysis project Ga0172380, IMG submission 119747) | Leachate microbial communities from a municipal landfill in Southern Ontario, Canada - Leachate well 162 metaG | ecosystem: Engineered > Solid waste > Landfill > Unclassified | place... | reverse complement strand
GACACCTGTAGAAATAAGTTAATTTTATTGTGACAAATACCGTATTCTGTTAAAATACACTGGTGTTTGAATTCAAACGCTTTGCGCGCATAGCTCAGTGGTAGAGTACTTCATTGACATTGAAGGGGTCTATGGTTCAAATCCATATGCGCGCACAGGTGCAAAGTTCTATTATTTTATAATCCACTAATTCCTAATACTTGATACTTAATTCTTTATTCTTTATTCATAATTCTCTATACTTAATGTATGACCCGCGAAGAAGCGTACCAAACACTCACTGTTTATACTCAATCTCAAAATCTTATTCGCCATCACCTGGCAGCAGAGGCTGCGATGCGAGCATTGGCTCAGTATCTATCTAAAACAAAAAATCAGCCTTTTGACGTAGATGAGTGGGGGATAACAGGACTACTACACGACGCCGATTATGAGCTAACTAGAAAAACTCCTGAAAAACACACTCTATATCTTGAGGAAAAGCTAGGTGATCAAATACCTGAGAAGATAATGTATGCGATAAAAGCACATAACTATGCTTATACTAAAGTAGAACCAATTAGTTTTTTGGACTGGGCTCTTTATACGTGCGATGAGCTGACAGGCTTTATAGTAGCGTGCGCATTAATACTTCCTGGTAAAAAAATCAAAGACGTTACCCCCGAATTTGTAATAAAAAAAATGAATGATAAGTCCTTTTCACAAAGTGTTAACAGAGAACAGATAACGCGTTGTGAACAAGCGCTTCAGATTCCGCTTCCAGAATTTATAAATATAGTCTTAAACGCAATGCAGCAGATTGACAAGGAACTTGGACTCGCATAATCTGCTACAATATTTTTATGAATAAATCAGACGAAGTAAGCAGAAAGCCGCTCAAAAAAATTCTTTTAGATAATTTTTTAGGGGGCATTGCGTGGGGACTGGGGATCACTCTGGGCGCCGGAATAATTCTGGCACTAGGAGGTTTTATTCTCTCAAAAATCAACCTTATTCCAGTTATAGGATCTTTTGTACTAAATATCGTGGAATTTGTAGAGCAAAATAATCCGCAGTTGTGATATACTACTAACCTCAAATGGACTCAAATAATTTAAAAGACCACAAACAAATAGGGCAAGAGCAGGAACTTTTTTTTACAAATGAAATAGCTCCGGGAGCTCCTTTCTGGCTTCCAAATGGCATGATAATTTTTAAGGAACTAGAGAAATACATAAGACAAATAACTTTTGAGAACGGGTATCTAGAAACTTCAACTCCCATAATGGTCAAGTCCGATCTTTTTAAACAATCAGGACACTGGACAAAATTTGGCGAGCACAATATGTATAACCTTGAGTTAAAGGAAGACGAGGATGACAAAAATCCCCAAACCTATACCCTAAAACCCATGAATTGCCCTGAATCTACGGTAATTTATAGATTTAGACCCAGAAGCTATAGAGAACTTCCATTAAGGCTTTCTGAAATAGGCAGACTTCACAGGAAAGAAAAATCCGGCGAGGTAAATGGACTCTTACGAGTAAGACAAATCACGATGGATGACGCGCATATTTATGCATCAGAAGACCAAATTTTTGACGAAATTAATCAAATTTTAAAAATGATGATGGAGTTTTACGACAAATTGGGCTTTGAGTATGACTTTAGACTCGCAACTCGACCGGAATTATTTGCAGGAACCCCTGAAAACTGGGAAAAGGCAGAAAAAGACCTAGAGGAGGCTTTAAAGAAAAACAATTTAAAGTACTCTATAAAAGACGCAGATGGAGCTTTCTACGGTCCTAAAATTGACGTTCATATAAAAGATTCTTTAGGCCGCGAGTGGCAGCTTGCAACAGTACAGCTTGATTTCCATATGCCTGAAGCATTCGACCTTAAATATACAGATAATGATGGGTCTGAAAAGCGTCCTGTTATGATACACCGCGCGATAACCGGATCTTTTGAAAGATTCATTGGAATTCTTACGGAACACTACCAAGGCGCCTTTCCGGTCTTTTTATCACCTGTTCAGGCGGTAATTGTGCCGATTAGCGAAAAGTTTATGGATTATGCAAAAAAGATAGAGTCTGAGTTCAAAAACAACGATATTCGAGTAAAACTAGACGATAGAAATGACACGATGCAGGGCAAAATTAGAGAGGCTACTTTACAAAAAGTACCTGTAATCTGTATAATAGGCGGTCAGGAAGAAAAAGAGGCAACCGAAAGCAACGAATTAAAGGTAACGGTAAGACATAGAACTGGAGAACAGGAAAAAGGAATCTCATTAAATTCCTTAATTGAGAAAGTAAAAAAAGATATTGAGAAAAAAAACTAGCGCGCAAAACAGGCTGCCCTATTATAAGCGCAATGAGCAAATTAGGGCGAAAGAAGTAAGGCTTATCGATCACGAAGATAAGCAGATTGGGGTAATGAGTATTGAAGAGGCGTTCGCGCTTTCTCGAGAAAAAGAACTTGATCTAGTCGAAATTGCACCGCAGGCACAACCACCTGTTGTAAAAATTATCGATTACAGTAAATTTCTTTATCAGTTGAGCAAGAAAAAGAAAGAGGAGAAGAAGAACACGAAGACGTCGCAGACGAAGCAAATAAGATTTGGTCCATTTATCGGTGACCATGATCTAGAAATTAAAATAAAAAGAGCAAAAGAATTTCTAGAAGAAGGAGATAAAGTCAAATTTGCTGTAAAGTTTGCGGGAAGACAGATCACTAAAAAAGAACTTGGTGAAAAAGTTTTACTAAGAATTTTAGAAGAATTGTCAGAAGTTGCAAAGCAGGAAAGAGAAATGAGAATGGAAGGACGACAATTAGTCGTTATAGTAACTAAAAAATAAAATGGCAAAAAATAAAATTAAAATTAAAAAATCTGTTAGTAACCGTTTTAGGGTAACTAAAAACGGAAAGGTGATGCGTGGAAGTCAAGGACTTTCACATTTACGTTCAAAAAATTCAAAAAGAAAATTAAGAAGAATGAATGAGCCTAAACAGCTTGAGGGAAAATTTGCAAAAAAAGTAAAACAAATGCTAACACTAGCCTAACTAAATACTAGTAACTAAAAACTAATAACTAAATAAATATATGACAAGAGTAAAGCGCGGGACGATATCCCGACAAAAACATAAAAAGATACTTGGCCTTGCAAAAGGTTATAGAGGAACACGAAGTAAGCTTATCAAAACTGCGCAGGAAGCAGTTCTGCATGCTGATAAATATTCATTCCATGGCAGAAAGAGACGCAAAAGAGATATAAGACGCCTTTGGATAACCAGAATCAGCGGCGCGCTTAAAGATAAAGGTCACTCATACAGCACTTTTATAAATGGACTAAAAGTAAATAAAATTGACCTTGATCGAAAAATAATCGCAAAACTTATCTCTGACGATCCGAAAACTTTTGACACAATCGTCGAAAAAGCGTTCGACAAATAACTCCTGTACTTTTCTTTCTCCTTTGAGCGTGTATAATATATTCACGTGGAAGAAAACTTATTACATATAAAAAATGACGCTGTATCTCTAGTGATGGAGGCAGAGGATACCGCTGAAATAAACCAGATTTACATCGACTTTTTAGGGCGGAATGGCAAGCTCACGCAGGAATTAAAGAACCTCAAGAATGTTCCTATTGAAAAACGCCCCGAGGTAGGAAAGCTCGCGAATGAGATAAAAATTACTATAGAAACTCTGATTAACGATAAGAAAAAGTCTCTGAAATTAGGAAAGCACGAGGAGCGAATGGAGCGGCTTGATATAACACGACCGGGAATTGAACCGAAAAGAGGATCTTTACATTTAGTAACACAGGCTATTTCTGAAATATCAGAAATATTTCAAAGTATCGGATTTGAAAGGGTTCGTTACCCGGAAGTAGAATGGGATTATTACGCTTTTGAAGCTCTTAATTTCCCGGAAGATCATCCAGCTCGCGATGACTGGGAAACATTTTTTATAGACGAGAGAATAAATGAAAAATATGGCCCAATGGTTCTTACCCCACATACATCATCCGGCCAAGTAAGAGAAATGGAGAAAAGTGAGCTTCCTATACGCATGCTAAATCTTGCAAAGTGCTACAGAAGACAGTCAGATGTATCTCATACCGAAATGTTTCATCAATTTGAAGGACTAGTCGTTGATGAGAATATTACAATAGGACACTTAAAAGGAGTTCTCGATTATTTCGTAAAGTCGTACTTTGGAGAAGAGAGATCTGCCCGAATTAGACCTTACCAATTTCAATTCACAGAGCCTTCATTTGAAGTAGATATTTCATGCGGAATTTGTAACGGGAAAGGGTGTAAATTATGCAAAGAAGGCTGGCTGGAGCTGGGGGGAGCCGGAATGGTCCATCCGAATGTTCTTAAGGCCGGAAAGATTGACACTAACAAATATACTGGTTTTGCTTTTGGATGGGGCGTCGAGCGCGTACTCATGATGAAAGAGGGATTAAATCTACCAGACTTAAGGCTTATTTATTCAAATAAGTTAGAATTTTTAAAACAATTCTAAAAGCGTTAAGGGGAAAGGACGAAGCGTGAAGAAAAAAACAAATGAAAATTAGTACATATAAAGATCTAATAGTATGGCAAAAAGCGATGAATCTTGTAAATGAGATTTATGCTATTACTGAAAACTTTCCAAAAGATGAAACCTATGGTTTAAAATCCCAAATGCAAAGAGCCGTTATATCTATCCCCAGCCAAATAGCAGAAGGCTATTTGAGAAGACACAAGAAAGAATACACGCATTTTCTTTCTATATCATTAGGTTCAGCTGCTGAACTTGAAACTCAAATCATAGCTTGTAAATCCTTATCTAAATTTAAAAAATTTGATTTTGTTAAATCTGAGTTATTATTAAATGAAATTATGAAAATGCTATATGTAATGATAAAAAAGATGGAGGTAAAGACAATCTAAACGGTTTACCCTTTAACCTTAACCCTAAATTCTTATGAATATACAAATTTTAGACAGTGCGCTTCGCCGCCACATAAAAACAACCGCAACACCAAAAGAGATTTCAAGACTCTTATCGCTTTCTAGCGTTTCTGTAGAAAGACTTGAAAAAATAGGCGATGATTATCTGTATGACATTGAAGTAACCACGAACCGGGTCGATCTAATGTCTGTAATTGGTATTGCCCGTGAACTTTCAGCAGTTCTTCAGCAAAATGGCTTTAATGGAGAGTTTAAGGATGTTAATTCAAAAATTACAGCATCTGATAAAAACGAACTTCTTAATATCCAAATCGATAAATCGCTGGTGAATCGCGTAACAGCGGCAATACTCGATGTGAATGTCAGTGATTCACCTGAGTTTGTTAAAAAATCGCTTGAAAATAGCGGAATAAGAACACTTAATAATTTAATCGATATAACAAATTTTATAATGCGTGAGGTAGGACACCCTGCGCATGTTTTCGACTACGATAAGCTTGGTAAAAAAATTACCATCCGTGAATCAATAAAAGGTGAAACCATAACAACGCTTGACGGCAAAACCCATATTTTAAAAGGAGGCGACATAGTAGCGGATGATGAAAACGGACGGATCATAGATCTTTTAGGAATCATGGGGTTGGAGAACAGCGTTGTAACAGATAACACAAAACGAATAGTTCTCTTTTTTGACAATAATAATCCAAAAAAAATCAGAAAGACTTCTATGGGACTGGGTATTAGAACCGAAGCGGCAGTTCTTAACGAAAAAGACGTCGATCCGGAACTCATAGCGCCCACATTAATACTCGGAATTGAACTTTACGAAAAATATGCTGAAGGAAAATTAGTGGGGAATATAATCGATATTTATCCAAATAAAGTTGCTGCAAAAACTATTTCAGTCCGTAAAAAAAGGATAAGCAGCCTTATCGGAGTTTATATCAGTGACAAAACAGTAAAAGAAATTCTTACAAAGCTCTCTTTTAAAGTTACTGAAGAAAAAGACACTTTTAAAGTGACGCCTCCGTCTTTTCGCGCGAGCGATGTAACGATTGAGGAAGACGTTATAGAGGAAGTAGCGCGCATTTATGGATATGACAAAATCCCTAATTCGATACCACCGATTGACCATAAAAGGCCAAAAAATATAGAAAACAGCACTTTTTATTGGGAAAATCGTATAAAAAACGCGATGAAATATTGGGGATTTAATGAAGTTTACACATATTCAATGGTTTCTGAAGAGCTATATGAAGGGCCAACTGATTCAGCGGTTAAAATTTCAAATCCTTTATCGCAGGACCATGTATATATGCGTGCAACTCTCGTTCCAAGCCTTCTTGAAGTAATTCAAAACAATTATGAAGAAGAAATTTCAATATTTGAGATCGCAAACGTTTATATAAAACAGACAAGTACCCTGCCTCACGAAAAGCTCCATCTGGCAGGTGTTATTAAAAAAGGCGGTAAAGACACATTTTTCCACGCAAAAGGCATTCTGGAGTCGCTTTTTGACGACCTAGGGGCAACTGACTACGATTTTAGGAAAAGACAAGAAGGAGGGGCAGGAGCTGACGTTTTCATAAAAAATAAACAGATAGGCAATATCGAGCTGCTTGAAGAAAATATTGTTAATTTCGAGATAGAATTTTTGGATTTAATAAAAAGCGCTACGAATAAAAAAGTCTTTAAAAAACTTAACGAATATCCGCCTATTATTGAAGACATTAGAATCGAAGTAAAAAAGGATACGCCATACAAAAAAATTATAGAAATCATTTTGTCTGTAAATCCTGTTATAGAAAATGCTACCTTACTTGACGAATACGAGGATAAGAAAACTTTTAGAATAACTTACCGTGATAAAAATAAGAGCCTTTCAAATGAAGAAGTTACCCCAATAAGAGAAAAGCTCATCGAGACTCTTAAGACAAAAATTCACGCAAAAATAGGGTAATGAATATTCTTGCAACTCTTGTCTATCTACAAAAAGACGGAAAAATCCTCATGCTCAAAGGGAATAAAAAAGGGCATTTCAAAAAGGGGATCTGGAATGGTCTAGGCGGAAAAATCGAAGCTGGTGAAAGCCCTGAAGAGTGTGCAATTCGTGAAATAAAAGAGGAATCTGGTTTAAATATTAACAAACTAATATTTTCAGGAATACTTATCTTCCCAGAGCAAGATACAAACAAAAACTCTTGGTATGTTTTCGTTTATAAATGCAATGATTTCAATGGAAAATTGCGTGAATCAAAAGAAGGGGAACTATCATGGATAAAAAAATCTGAGCTTTTCGACCTTAATATGTCTGAGGGCGACTATATATTTCTTCCTTGGATTCAAGAAGGCAAACTATTCTCAGCAAAATTTATTTACAAAGAAGGAAAGCTCCTTTCCCATAATAGAGTGTTTTACTCTTAATACTTATATTCTGATTTTTCAGTTGGTGGATAAAACTCAGGTCGATCTGCTGCATAGTGCTCTTTAATCCAAGCGTCAATTGCCTCTTTCCAGCGATTTTTGCCATCAGTTGAAACAGGATCGTCTTCTTCAAATACTATAAACTCTTTAGAGTCGTAGTCAGACCTTGATACCTCTTCATCAGACGCTAGTTTTCCACCGTCGTGCTTAGAAAGTTTTAGGGTCTTGTAAATGGGTGATTTACTCGACGGTTCTGTTCCTTTTATAAAATACTCAACACGCGTTGCGTTGCTTCCAACCGGCAAACCACCTGAAAAGGCGTCTACCTGAATCGCCTCGACGTCACTGGGTACTTTAAATTCTTCGTCCTCCGTTCCAGAAAGCACTCCCTTCATAATACCTGCCCATATAGGACTCGCTCCGGTTACACCGGACGCGATTCTGGGATCGAGTGGAGTATTGTCATTATTTCCCACCCATACACCGACTGCATACGACGGAGTATATCCTATCGTCCAGTTATCTTTTTTCTGATCTGTAGTACCCGTTTTTACAGCAACCGTTCTTCCGGGAATTCTTAAATAAGAATTTGACCCAAAAGCTTCAACTCTAGCATTGTTATCGAGTAATATGTGCGAAATTAGAAAAGCGACGCCCTCGGAAAGCACTTTTTCAGGGGACTGATTCGGGTGTTTATAAATCGATTTTCCTTTCTTGTCCTTCACCTCAATTATCGCAAACGGGTCCAGCTTTTCACCGCCTCTGGCAAACACACTGTAAGCAGACGTTATATCAAGCAATGTCGCTTCGCGACCCCCCAGAACGAGAGACAGTCCAACATTTGAAAGATTTTCAGAAGTAGGCTCCCAATTATTTATCCCCATCTCATATGCCTTCTGCATCACCGGCTCAATTCCAACACGTGCAAGCATTTTTACCGCTGGAACATTTAAAGAATTTCCCAAGGCAAACCTTAGCTGTACGGGACCCCGATATTCACCGTCATAATTTACAGGACTATAGTCCTTTTCTCCGGGTACTCCAGTTGGAAAGTCAGTTTTTGCATCCATAACAAGTGTTGCAGGCGTATATCCTTTTTCAAAAGCAACGGCGTAAGTTATCGGTTTTAGCGACGATCCGGGCTGTCGAAAAGATGTAGCTGCATTAAAATTCCCGTCGTTTTCAGTATCGAAATAATCCACACTACCTACCATCGCAAGTATTCCACCTGTCTTAACGTCAAGCACTACTGATGAAGCGTTATTTACATCATAGTCTTCAAATTTTTTAAATTCCGCTGTTATCACGTCTTCTGTTTTTTCCTGAATGTCAGAATCGAGGGTTGTTGTTACCGTCAAGTTCCCATTTTCAACTAAGTTTTCTCCAAATTGATCGCTAAGAAGCTGTCTCACGTACATAACAAAATGTGGAGCAATTATGCTTCCGGTTTTTTCTTCAAATTTAAATTTTTTAATTTCGTCAAGTGATTTCTCTTCCTGCTCGGAACTTATATATCCTTCTTCACGCATTCGCCTAAGAACCGTCTCGCTTCGTCCTATATAGGCATCGCCACCGCTTACAATTGGAGAATAAAGTGAAGGCGCTTGCGGGAGTCCCGCCAGAAATGCCGACTCTGATAGAGTAAGTTCTTTTGCATTTTTATTAAAATACAAATTACTTGCAGCCTCAACTCCGACAGCCGATCCGCCATATGGAATATTATTTAAATACATCTCTAAAATTTCATCTTTACTAAATCTACTATCAACCTGTACGGCAAGTATAAGCTCCTTAATCTTTCTCGTAATACTTCGTTCGGGAGTAAGAAGAGCATTTTTTACCAGCTGCTGCGTTATCGTAGAACCCCCAGCAATCCTACCGCGAAATATAGGGTCAATTACGAGTCCTCTTATGTATCCCGCAAGTGAAAATCCCTTATTTGTGTAAAAATCCTTATCCTCAACTGCAATCGTTGCTTCTCTTAAATGTGCTGGAATATTATCTAAATCTACATAAATTCTATTTATGTCTTTATAAAATGAGAAGAGCAGATCCCCGTTCTTATCAAGAATTCTGGTTGAATCTTTTAGATTCGAGTTGCTAAGTTTTCCCGGAGTAGGCAGATCACGGCTTACCCAAAGTGTATAGAAAAATCCTAAAATAAGAAAAATAACGAGTCCGAAAAAGATATATTTCATACCTTTCCCCATTAAAAAATTTTTTAAATTGTTCATTCCGCCTCTATTTGAAGCTGAATTAACGCGAAGTCTTCTTCTCGGTCTATAGTATTGCATAGGATAATCTAATTATAAATGAATTCGCAGCGTCTCGTTGCAAAAAAAGGTTGTTAATAAGTATAATTAAGGCGATGAACGAATTGCAAGAGTTGCTCACGCGCGGTGTAGCAAACATTATACCAAATCGGGAAGAGCTGGAAAAAAAATTGCTTTTAGGTGAAAAATTAAATATATATCTTGGAATTGATCCTACGGCTGTTAATATTCATCTCGGTCATGCTGTAATTTTGAGAAAACTTCAAAAATTTGCAGAAATGGGACACAATGTTACATTTCTTGTAGGCGATTTTACTGCTAAAATAGGCGACACATCTGATAAAGAATCCGAACGACCACAGTTAACTGACAGTCAAATCCAGGAAAATTTAAAAACATATAAATCCCAGGCAGGAAAAGTTATTGATTTTAATAAAATTACAATACGTTTTAATAGTGAATGGCTTTCGCGTCTTACTTTTGAAGAAACAATAAGGCTCATCGGAAAGTTTTCTTTAAATGATTTTATTTCGCGTGAATTAATTAAAAAAAGGCTAACTGAAGGGAAAAGCGTAGGGCTTTTAGAAACAATTTACCCGATCATGCAGGGGTACGATAGTTATACTCTGGATACTGATATCCAGCTGGGAGGCACAGACCAAACTTTTAATATGCAATCAGGTCGCAAGCTTTTACAGGATAAAAAAGAGTCTTTTGTGATGACTATGAATTTCCTGTCGGGAACTGACGGCCGAAAGATGAGCAAAACGTGGGGTAATGCAATATGGCTCACTGACAGTGCAAATGAGATGTTCGGGAAAGTCATGTCTATTTCAGATGATGTAATTATCGAGTACTTTACGCTTGCAACTGACGTTCCGCTTAGTCAAGTCAAAGAATATGAAAACGAAATGATAACAAATCCGATGGAAGTTAAGAAAAAACTTGCATATGAGATAGTTAAAAATATGTACGAAGATGAAGCAGATAAGGCAAAAGAGAACTTTGAAAAAACTGTACAAAATCGTGAAGCTCCATCTGAAATAAACGAAATAGATGCAGCTTCAGGAGCTTTATTATTGGATTTTCTGGATAAGAATAAATTAGTAGAAAGTCGCTCTGAAGCAAAAAGACTAATAGAGCAAGGTGGAGTAACTATAGATGGTGCTCCCGCAGCAATAGGTACAGTAATTGACCAAACCTGTATAATTAAAGTTGGCAAAAGAAATTTTGTAAAAGCAAAAGTTAACTAATATGGAATTTATAAGAAAAAATAAATGGTTTTGGAGAATATTTGCAATTATATTAATTCTTGCAATGGTAGCATCCCTTATCGTCCCATTTCTTCTAAGCGCAGGACTATACTAAATTCATGACATTAGACACACCGGTAAATAGCCTGGGGTTTGTATATAAAGCGAAGAAAAAGCCGCTTGAAAAAATTGGCATCTTAACCCTAAAAGATCTTTTATATTATCCGCCTGTAAGATACGAAAACTATCCTGACCCAGCCCCCATAAATACTCTAACAGCAGATAGGCAAACTGTAGTTGAAGGAGAGGTTATCACCATGGAAAACAAATACACAAGGCGGAAAATTACAATCCAAAAAGCATTAATTAAAGACGAAAGCGGTGAAATAGAGTGCACGTGGTTTAACCAGCCTTATCTAACACGCGTTATCCACGAAGGAGACTTACTGCGAATTGTTGGAAAAGTTAAATATTCAGGTAATAAAAAATCTATATCAGTTAAAGATTATGACGTTGTAAACAACGAAAAAAAATCAATTCATATAGGAAAGATTGTTCCAGTCTACAGTGAAACTCGCGGTCTTTCTTCAAAGTGGATTAGAAATAGAATTTATGAAAGACTAAATGACGATTTAGCATTTACTGAAATTATTCCTCAAAATTATTTGGACTCACATGGTCTTTTTTCGATTGAAAGCGCTTTAAGAACTATTCATTTTCCTGAAAATTATGAAGATTTAAAAAAGGCGAGCCTAAGACTTTCTTATGAGGAAATTCTTATAAAACATCTGGCAAGTCTTAAAATAAAGGCCGATTGGGATAAACAACAAATAGCACAAAAATTTGAAATTAAAAAATTTGATAAAAAAATTAGCGCCCTTATAAAATCTTTGCCATTTGAGCTTACTAATTCTCAAAAAAATGCTATTGATGCAATTTTTTCTGACGTGCAAAAAGAGCGCGCGATGAATAGACTTCTTGAGGGAGACGTCGGATCAGGAAAAACTATAGTCGCAGCAATAGCTTCTTACGTAGCTTTTCTAAATGGTTTTCAGGCGAGTATTATGGCACCAACAGGAATTCTCGCACAGCAGCACTACAATACCCTGAATAATCTGTTGTCACCGTTAGGAGTTCGAGTAGAATTATTTACATCGGGCTCCAATTCAAAAAAGACTAAGGACCAACGACCAACGACGAACGGCCATTCTTATGATATTGCTGTGGGAACACACGCCTTAATACACAATAAAGTAGCTTTTGACAATTTAGGACTCATCATAATAGACGAGCAACAGCGCTTTGGAGTAGAGCAGCGTGCTATTCTGCGTGAAAAAGGAACAACACCGCACGTTCTAACGATGACAGCAACCCCCATCCCAAGAACAATACTCTTAACAGCATACGGAGATTTAGACATATCATTACTTGATGAGATGCCTAAAGGAAGAAAGATTATAAAAACATGGCTAGTTCCCGATTCAAAACGCGAAAGCGGATACCAGTGGATAAAGGAAAAAATTAAAAATGGCGATCAGGTATTTATCGTTTGCCCTTTTATAGAATCCTCTGAAACCATGACTACTGTAAAAGCGGCAACCGAAGAATTCGAAAAACTCAAAAATGATATTTTCAAAGAATACAGACTAGGGCTCTTACATGGCAAAATGAAACCGGACGTTAAAAATAATGTTTTAGACGAATTTAAAGAAAAAAAATTCAATATTTTAGTAACAACGCCTGTTGTTGAGGTGGGAATTGATATTCCAAACGCTACTGTTATGGTTATTGAGGGAGCGGAAAGATTTGGACTCTCACAACTCCATCAGATGAGAGGAAGAGTTGGAAGGGGAGAAAAAGAATCATATTGCCTTTTATTTTCAGACAATCTAAGCCCAATTTCTGAAAAAAGACTGAAGTCTCTTGAAAAAATATTCTCGGGTCCGGAGCTCTCTGAAATAGACCTACAGCTAAGAGGTCCTGGTAACATATACGGAACAGCGCAGCACGGCAGAACTGACTTTAGATTTGCCTCAATCTTTGACAAAAGCTTAATTAGTCTGGTTAAAAATGATGCTGTGAAGCTTATAAAAGAGCTTGATCGTCATAAACTATTGCGCGATGAGGTAGAATCTACTATAATACAAAAAGTTTCACCTGATTAAAGGAGGTAAATTTTATGCCACAAGAACCAAAAAGAAGACATTCAGTAGGAAGAAAAGGCAAAAGACGTGCAAGTATTAACCTTGCTATTAAAAATGTTGCTCATAAGCTTTCTGCTGCTCGAAAAAGAAAGCTCATTTAATAAATGAAGACTGCAAATGACCCTCGTCACACTGCAAGACAACATATAGTTGAAGGTCTTTTTTCACAAAGTTTTTTAACCCAAAAAACTAAAAACGAAAGAGTAAAAGAAATTTCATCCAAATTTGAGCAGATCGATGAATTTATAACTAAAATTGCACCAGACTTTCCAGTTGATAAAATCAATAAAGTCGATTTAGCAATTCTTCGTCTTGCTGTTTTTGAGATTAAAATTGAAAAAAAGCAGCCACCTAAAGTAATCATTGATGAAGCAATTGAACTCGCTAAAGAATATGGAGGAGACACTTCTCCAGGATTTGTAAATGGCGCTTTAGGAAAACTTATAAAAAATGATTAACATTCCGGAATTTAAAAATAAGCATCTTTTTGACCTTGCGTTTACTCATAGGTCTTATCTCAATGAGGCAAATTCTCCATCTGAATCAAATGAACGTCTTGAATTTCTAGGCGATAGCATTCTGTCATTTGTAGTGTCTACTTATATATACGACACTTATAAGGATCGGAAAGAGGGCGAGCTGACAAGTCTTCGCTCGGTTTTAACAAATACCGAAACGCTTTACGAAGTCGGAAAAAGACTTGATTTAGGCAGAAATCTTAGACTTTCAAAGGGAGAAGAGGAGAGTGGAGGACGTGAAAGCAAAACTATCCTTGCCAATACTTATGAAGCTGTTGTCGGCGCGCTATATCTCGATCAGGGTATTGAGGCAGTTAAGGAATTTATCAATGAAACAATACTTAAGGTAATAGACGAAATAGTTGAAGTGCAAGGCTTAAAAGACCCAAAAAGTGCTCTTCAAGAACTATTGCAGGAAACACAAAAGGCATCTCCAAATTACGAAGTCATTAGCGCAGAGGGTCCAGACCACGACAGAATGTATACTGTAGGCGTCTATTTAGCCGGAAAAATGCTCGCTCAGGGACAAGGCAAATCGAAACAAGAAGGTGAGAAAAAAGCTGCGCAAAATGCACTCCAGATGTTAAAATAATTTTGAATTGAAAACTTTATCCAAACATGTTAAACTATCAGCCTGATGTCACTAGTAATTAGATTCGCAAAAGTTGGCCGAAATGGCGAACGAAAATACAGATTAGTCGTACGTGAGAAGCGTAGTAAGCGCGATGGAAAACCATTGGAAGTTTTGGGTTTTTATGAAAAAAGCGTAAATGCTGTTAAAAAAGAGATTGATCAAAAAAAAGTTGATTACTGGATCTCAAAAGGTGCAAAGGTAACTCCTTCAGTTGACAGTAAACTCTATAACAATAAATATTCAAAATTAAATGGAACAACTTCTTAAATACATAACGGATTCTCTTTTTCCAGAAAGCGGTATAACGCTGGAATCAAGAACTGAAGAAGGTAATACGATATTTACAATTTACGCTCCACAAAGTGAAATAGGACGAATTATCGGCAAAGAAGGTAAGGTAATAAATTCAATTAAACAACTTCTAAAAATAAAAGCGATGAAAGACAACGTCTTTGTTGACCTCGAAATAAAAGAGCAGCAATAAAGCGTCTTTTAAATGAAATTCTCCATAATAACCCTTTTTCCTGAAATGTTTTCAGGTGTTTTCGAACATTCTATTATTAATCGTGCAAAAGAAAAAGAAATTATAGAAATTGATTTTATTAACCTGCGTGATTTTGGCATAGGACCTCACAAAACAGTAGATGACAAACCATATGGAGGAGGGACAGGGATGGTTTTGCGAGTTGATGTTTTGCACAGTGCTATAAAATCTGCAAAAAAAGGCGAGGGAGTTGAAAAAGTTGTTATTTTTGACGCAAAAGGCTCTACCTATTCTCAGAAAATTGCTGAAGATTTATCAAAAATAGATCATTTGATTCTTGTTTGTGGAAGATACGAAGGCTTTGACGAACGGATTAAAAAGCATGTCGATTATTCGCTCTCGGTAGGTGACTATATTCTGACAGGCGGTGAAATTCCAGCTATGGCACTCGTAGACTCTGTTACGCGTCTTATTCCAAATGTCTTACTAAAAGGCGATGCAACAGTAAATGAATCTTTTTCCAAAACACAGCTGGGGAGAATTCTCGAGCATCCGCAATACACGAGACCTGAAAATTATGAAGGTGAAGCAGTTCCGGATATACTCTTAAGCGGCCACCACACAAATATAGTGGAATTTAAAGAAAAAGAACGAGAAAAAATAACAAAAAGAGTTAGACCCGATCTTATTGACTCCAAGTCTCAAGCTTAGTTATTAATTCACGCTGAGCCGGAGTTAACGGTGCAACTTGAGTTTGAGCTTTAAACCCCGCCTCATTTATAGGCTTAAAATAAAAATTAACGTCAAATTCTCCAGCAGTATCACTCACGCTAATTGTATTAATTTCAGCAACAGGCAGTGTTTCGTAAAGTGCCTGCGCAAAATTAGTTATGTCGATTGTATTAGTACCGCTAACTCTTACTATCATATTTAAAAAAGGAACTCCGTCTACATTACTCTCTTTTATTTTTCCCGTCTCCTGACTATAAACGCTTCCAACCTGAATATTTAATCCGCCTATCGTAACATTCGATTTGCCCGCTGCAATAGTTAATGCTTCAAAAACTGCACCTATACTTTTATCAGTTGGGAGAGCTTGCATAGCAAGCTCATAATCTCGCTCTAATTCTGACTCATTTATACCATTAAGTGCTTCAATTGACTCGTTGAGTCTAACATTTGTATCGATCTGTGAAGTTATTTGGTTGTTTAGATCTGAAATTATTCCAAATTGCGGAATTATAATTCTAACCAGCATTATAAAGCCACCGACAGAAAGTGCGAGAGGCAATAGGTCTTTTTTGTACCTCTTTAGATATATTCTAGCTATTTTTTCCATATTATTTAAATTCTATTGTAAAATTGGCCTCATATTGAAGAGTATCGCGATTAAGATTAAAAGTTGTCATCTCAACTCGCTTTACTCCCTTTCCCTGCTTTACAACATACTCATTTATTTTTTCCTCAATCAAACTATCTAGTGATGAAAGATCAGACGCAGCGACCCGCAGGGAAATTGTCTCATCGTCTCCTTCTACTAAATTTACACTTACATCAAATGGCAAAAATTCCGAAACTGTATCTATTTTTGAATTTATGTTTTTTCTTTTATTAATAACCTTTTGAATTTCAGACAGTCTTTCCCGCACGGTTAAAAATTGGACCTTTTTCTCAGGATCCTGATTAACCTCAACTATTAAATTTGTTTCCTCACTTTTTACCTCGCTTAGCTTGTTTGAAAGAATAAGCGTATATCCGATTAACCCGGCACTAATTAAAAATACAATTGAGAAAAAAATTACAGCACTTATAAAAAAACGCTTATGAAAAGCATTTGGGATCTTTTTTTTTGAAACTAAATTTATGGAGTCTTTCATACCAATCCCTTAATCCCTAAGCCAACTACTGTATTAAAAGACGGAGCCTCGCGTTTTAATTCCTCGGGTATTTTACCTATATTATAAATTTGAAAAGAATTACCTAAAACTACCTGAAGATTAAGCTGATTTGTAAAATAAATGTCAATTCCTGGAAGCTGGGCAGTGCCACCTGACAAAACTATTTGATTAATTGCTTCATTATTTGAGCTTTCTTTATACATAAGCATTGTTTTTCTAACATCTCCCATAATAGATTCGAGGATTGGAAAAAGAGATTTACCTATTTTCCCCTCAAAAGTTTCTTTATTTAACCCATAAACTTTTTTAAATGACTCAGCTTGATTTGGATCAATTCCAAGATCTGATGAAATAGCACGTGTTATAGCAAGTCCGCCTTTATCCAAGTTAAAAATCATAAGTATAACGCCATTCTTAACTACAGCAATACTTGTGGTCATAGCACCCATATGAACAACCATACTCGGCGCCGGATTAGAAATTAGAGGGTAGAGTGATCTATAAACAGAAATCATCTCAGTTTCAATTGTACTTGTAATAAGACCAGCACGATCAATAACCTTTTCATATTTATCTAAAAGCGCAATGGGAGCAGCTACTAAAAAAACGCTCGTAACTTGTTTCCCGTCTTTATTACTTGTTCCTAAAATTTGCCAATCAGTTCTTACTTGTTCAAGAGGCAAAGGAATATATTGCTCCATCTCGTATTTTAACGATGCAGCAAGCTCGCGATCGGATAATGGCGGCATCTCAATTATTTTTGTAAAGACCTGATTATTTGGAAGTGAAACTGCAACTTCCTCAGCGTTAATATTTGATTGAGCGACAATCTCTTTTACTCGTCCGGCAAGAAGATTCAAATCACTTTCTGAATCCGAAGATATCCCGCGTTCTGGGGATGGTCCCATTCCTATTGCCTCAACTTCAATACCGCTCCCGCTTTTTTTAAATTTAGCAACTTTAATCGTAGTAGTACCTATGTCTAGTCCAAATTCAGCCATACTTATTGAGAAATAATACTATAAGGAAAAACTTCTAAAGGCAGTTGAGGATATGACTGATAATATGTAATCTTTCTTACAGTTTCGCCTGAACTTCCTGTGGATTCGATAATAGATCCCTGAGAAGGCAGAGCAACCGGATTACCGGACGCATCCACTGCAGAAATTGCAATCTTTGTCGAATTAAATGTCGGAATAACTTTCATTATTATTCCGTTGGCAATGCCTATCGGCACCGTTGTTCTATTCAAAAAAGTTTCACCCGGGATTCCAGGAACTGTAAATGGACCCGTCGATGTTCCACTTAATGCTCCTAATGTCCTAGAAGAACATGCGTCATAGAGAAATTTTGTGAATGACGGATTAGCGATGTCACCTTGGAGAATCGCTACCTCAAGTCCAGGACGAACAGGATCAACAGTTATGCAATTTGATTGGTCAACTCCTCCCCAATAAATCGTGAGATTTGCTGTCGCTATTTGATCAGTGAAACCAGGATACGTAGACAACCAAACGTCAGCTCCCACATCCTGATCTACCTCTTCGCCATTATTTAAAAGTATCTGCGAGCCTTCGTACGACGTCGCGGTTACTTCGTAATTTGAATTATTTCCCAGTGCCTCTTGAAGCGTTATCTCACCTCCCTGCTGTAAAACTTTATCAATTCCAGCCTCCGCAGCGTTAAAAGCACGCTGACTTTCCTCGTTTTGTTTTGAAAGACGAAGCTGCGTTACTGTTCTTGATGCAACAGTCAACCCCACAGTAAGAGCAACTATCATAGTAATAACAACGATTAAAAGAATTTGTCCTTTTTGAGAAGTATTTTGATACATAACAACTATTTAATAATAGACTGGAATACGTACTCAAGTCAAGCAAATTTAGCTTTATTTTGGCTGGTAATTACGCATTAGTACGGAGGTAGTAAATGGAGCAGATTCACGATTCTCAAATAGTGCAGTATCAGACTTTTGTGTAAGTGTAAAACCAAATTCGATTGAAGGCGGTGTATATGGATCATTATTTTGCTGCAAGCACGTAAAATAGCACGCACTTGGTGTATTTGTATCAATCTTAAGTCTAGTTGTATCAATCAAACTCGCGCTGTTTGACGAAATAGTATCATTGGCGCATTGATAGAGAACTGTTCCTTCTTGCTCTGAAATTAATAATTCGATAGAACTACCGGTAGGGTTTTGTGTACAATCTATAACATTATTTCCATCAACTGCAACTACGTCTTCTGCTGAAATTATAGTATTTGTAATTACAGATGCAGTATAGCTGCCCACCTGCGCGACCTGATTTGTAATGTTGGTTTTACTGCTTCCCCTTAAAGTCTGAGTGATAAGAGCTGCAATAATACCTGTAACTGATACGATAATTGTCACAACTGCTAAAAGCTCGATTACAGTATAGCCTTTATTTTTTTTCATAATTATGGGAATACTGATGCGTCCCGTTCAAACGGAATACAAGAAACTAAAGTTGAACTATGACAAAACCTATCGTCACTTCCGCATTTGCCGCTCGACCACCGCACGTCAACTGTAACTTTTTTTAGGCTCAAGGTAGAACCTCCGCTATCTGTATTATTACATGGCGCTTCATCTGTACTAAAGCTTATATTTCGAATATGTGATCCTCCAACATTAACAGATAACGATTCAGCCTCCAGACCGTTTCCGCTATCACTATAGCCATAAGTTCCCTCGTACTGAGCAAATTGATCGATTTGCTCCGCTTGTATTCGTCTAACATATTCCATTCCCTGCTGCGCATACTTATTTGCTAAATTTTGATGCTTTATAAATTGAGAATTGTTAACAGCGCTCACTATCGCAACTGTAATTGCTGCAACTATTGTAAAAATCGCAGCTAGGGCAACAACTGCCTCGACTATGGTCTGACCGTTTTGTTTTCTTAAAATCATCTAATTTTCTATGTTAACATTTCCCAATGCGTCGATTCTAATAGTTTTTGTTATGTCAAAACCCTCAATTGTTACAAAACACGGTAGTGAAGGAAATGCACTCGAATTTAATTCCACTGATTCATAAGTCACATAATCACATGAAGTCCCAACGCCAAAATTTGTGTTAGATGGAAGATTATAACTTTTTATAGTATCAGTAGATGATTCACAGTTCATAATAAGATCAATTGTATCTGGGCTGCCATCTGCAGACGAAGGTTCTATGTCAACAACATAAGACACTAAATCACCCTGACAATCGCTAAGTTTAACTGACGAAAGAGCGTTAAATTTTGCCTCGTCAAAAATTCCCCTTACATTTCCTAATGCCTGCTCAATGGTCTGTGTATTTCCATAACTAATTAATGAAAAAATTCCAATTCCTGAAACCATACCAACCAAAGTTACAACAACAAGAAGCTCTAT
>Ga0172380_10003850_pt1 | contig 20041 bp, 19 predicted proteins | sample Leawe162metaG_FD_119747 | JGI IMG/M metagenome (GOLD analysis project Ga0172380, IMG submission 119747) | Leachate microbial communities from a municipal landfill in Southern Ontario, Canada - Leachate well 162 metaG | ecosystem: Engineered > Solid waste > Landfill > Unclassified | place... | reverse complement strand
CAACATTTTATCAATCATCCCGCTTTGCTTCTGGCAGCCACGGAGGTAAGGGATAGATTCGAGCTTCGAAGAAGGTTTGAGGTTTTATCGTGGGCGGGACAATTGATAAAACGCTCTTTGTTATACACCGGGAAAGATCTGGCAAAAACACACTTACGTTTGCCTAAACACCAGCTTCTGATGAACAGCTAGACAATTTCAGGCGAGTTCCCGCATTGAATTTCCAGGAGCAATCCCTCAAAAAAAAATCCCCGCCCACCATACGAGGTGAACGGGGATCAGAAAAACAGGCGAACTGAATTGAAAAGCAATGAAGACAACAGTTTGTTGCCTGGTTTTATTCCACCGCTTTACCGCTTGAAAGAGCCCTATTGGTCTCCTTTGCTTTGGCTTTGGCCTTGGCAGTGTCTTTGACAGCATCGGAATCTTTATACTGCGCCCGATCCCTGTCCTGATCCATGGCTTTTTCCTGATTGACGTATTTGTGCTGCTCCATCTTTCCGGAACTTGTTGCCCCTGCAGATCTCGTCATCGTACCACCACCCATGGAAGAACTCCTGACGGAGCCTCCACCACCTCCGCCGCCGCCATTCCCACGGGCAAAGGCCTCACCATTAAACATCATCAGACAACAACATACTGTAACAATTGATAAAAATTTAATTCTCATTTATTTATTCTCCTTATTAATTTTGAGAAATTTTAAATTCTATAACGTTGCAATGCCGATAAAAGTTCCATAGCGCATCATATTTCGTATCGCCGCCCCCCTGGCCGGGCAACAATTTCAGCTCTATTACATTGATATGATTTTAGAAAATTTTCCCGGAACAATGAATTTTCCGGGTGGATGATAAATACCAGGAAATTACCAGGCAATTTTGCTAGATAATATAAGCATAATTGTGTGGCTCATCTGTCCTGCCAGCCGGCAGGCAGCACATACAAAAATCCAGGGATTTTTTTGACAAAACTTAAAAAAAATCGGGAACCTTTTAGGCAGAGATTACGTTTTCATATTGATAACCCTATGGAAAAAGTAATCAGCCTCATACAGTATTTTTCCCAGACTTCCGACTTTGAGAAGATACTGCATCCCTATATTTTGAAACTGCATAGGGTAGCGTTCCGCCTGTGCGGATCTGTCTCGGATGCGGAAGATCTGGTGCAGGATGTGCTGGTCAAGGTGTATCCAAAGCGCCAAACTCTGGCCAGTCTGGAAAATCCCGGGCCATGGCTGGTGAAGGTATTGTACCGTACTTTTATCGACCAGCGCCGGCGCATGTCAAGATCCCCCTTGCATCTTCTGCTCAACAGCCACGATGAAGAGAACAACCCTGTTCTTGATTCGTTACCTTGCTCAAACCGCGGTCCCGAGGAAATTTCGGAAAACAACCAGGTGCGGGAAAAACTGATGCGGGCAATCAATTCTCTCAATCTCGACCAGAAGCATCTCTGCATACTGCATGATGTTGAAGGGTATACGTTAAATGAACTGGAAGAAATCCTGAACACCCCGATCGGCACCCTGAAATCCCGACTTCATCGGGCCCGGGCGAGTCTCAGAAAAATATTGCAGCATGAAACCTTTTAGTCAGCACAATCGTTTATATATTTAAAGGTGAATAATTATGAACTGTAAACAGGCACTGGAATATAGAGACGATTATATTGACGGTTACCTCAGCCAGGAAGAGAAAGTTGCCGTCCGGGAGCACCTTAATAATTGTCCGCACTGCCACGCGGCTTTCAAGCGTGACGAGGAGATGCTGCAGGCTTTGCGTGCCTTGCCGGTTCCTGCGCCGTCGCCGGGTTTTATCAGCCATTCCCTCCAGCATGCCCAATCCGCAGGCAGACGGCGGATACCAAAGAGTCTGGCCCCTCTTTTAAGTGCTGCCATGGCCGCCTGCCTCGTTTTATGGCTGGTATCCGGTTTGCCCCGCATGCATGACCAGCAGGCCCAGGAGTTGCCCTCTGCGCAGGTAATCATAAAAATTGATGAAGAGAAAATCGTCAATGTGGTGGTCAATGCTCCCCGTGACCTGGCTGACGCGCATGTCACCATTGAGTTGCCGGAGCAGCTTGAAATGGTGGGCTTTCCCGGCAAAAGAGAGATAGAATGGAAAACCGACCTGCGCAAGGGTAAAAACCTGCTGAGTCTGCCGCTTGTCGCGAAACGTACCGGAAATGTTGAAGTGGTAGCGCGTATCGATCATGAGAATAAAAGCAAACTGCTGAAACTTGCAATGAAGATTCATAACAGTCATGCAAGAGAAAATTTGCATGATGATAAATATATGGTTTAATAAAAAAATGGATTTGTGGTTATAATACTTTCTTTTGGAGCATGAGGTGAGTTGATGAAATATATATGGGTGAGTTCCGTCTTTATGGCAGGACTGATTCTGAGCGGAGGCAATGCTTTCGCGCAAAGCGGGAATATGCAGCAATACGGCAAGGCTCAGAATCTGTCCGAGAGCCGACTCCTGCTTGCTGATGCCTCACTTGACCTTGACGTCACCATGGAAGTTGTTGACGAGGATGTACAGTCCTCCAAAGATATCACTAATGTTATAGAGTTACCGCTTCGTTCCAAAAACCGGGAAATGGAAAGGCGTCAGGAACAACAGGGCAATGGACCTGAGTATTCCAATAGCCCCGAGGAAGGACAGGGGCATGGGCCAAACCCTTTCCTGGAGGGCAATCCAGAGTCACAGATTAATCGTCCTGCTGACACCGGCGGGGCTGCCGGTGCCGGTCGTGCCGATTCCGTCAGCCCCGGCCCATCAGGCAACAGAGATGATACAAGAGGATCTGCTGACTCCGGGGTGAAGGGTGCTGGAGAGGCAGGACAAAACAGGAAGGGTAACTGATTTATATTGTTAAATAATATTCTCTAGATCGACGCTCGACCCGTAGCGTAAAAGCCCCGGTGCATCCGTGGCTTTTTTTTTACCTTTGCCTGCCAATCACACGAATTTCCTGCAATTCGCGAATATCTCATTCCCCCCCCAGCCTAATTAAATGTTTCTAATCAGCGTTTTAAGGATTGCAAATAGCTTCTGAAATTGGCACAATCGCTTATGTGATATAAACAATCTGTCAAGGAAGAGGTATGCAACTCATTAATCATTTGCTGCGCTGGAAAATTTTTCTGCCATTTTTCCTGATTGTCCTGATTCTGCTCAGTCAGGAAGTGCGCGCTGAAAATCAACCTGAATCTTCCGCTTTTCAGGCCGGGGTCACTGCCTTCAAACAAGGAAATTATGAAAGTGCCCTGGATTATTTTCATCAGGCCCAATCCTTGGGATTTGCAAAGCCATCATTGCATTACAACATCGGCGTCTGCTGTTATAAGCTGGGCCGCTATCAGGAGGCTGAAGAGGCCTTCAACAAGACCGCCACATTTCCAAAAATGGCTCCCCTGGCATATTACAACCTGGGTGTAATCGCCGAAAAACGATCCGACCATGATAAGGCCATCTACTGGCTGCACAAATCATATGATACCGCAGAGGTGGAGGACTTAAATCTCCGGGTGCTGGCAGCCAACGCTCTGACTCAGATCGAGGGCAAGACGGACTATTCACCTTGGGCCGGCTACGCATCCGTCGGCTTGGGCTACGATGACAATGTAGAACTTGTGCCTGATTCGGATTTTCTGCAGGCCAGTAATATGGACGACTCCTTTCTTGACGTGTATCTCTCTGCCAGAAGATTTTTTGCCGGGGATTCATCTTCCTCAGGCTCATATTTTCAAGGCAGTCTATCCTATCTGAAATACGCTGAACTGAACGAGTATGATACCGGTACAGCCGACCTGGCATTATTTTACTGGCAACAGGCTGGCAGCTATCAATTGGAGGGCGGCGGCGGTTACTATTACAGCACCATTGACGGGCAAAGTTATGAACAGAGCCCGATGCTCAGCCTGCAGGCAAAGCGATCCCTGTGGGCAGCAACCAACCTGCGTTTGCGCTACCGGCTGAATTACTTCGACGTATTGGATTCCGACTACGATTATCTGTCCGGCTGGCGCCACAGAACCATGGCGGAACTTTCCAGACGGTGGGGGAACTACTACGGCTACCTGGCCTATACCCTGGAACTCAATGATCGCGATGACGAAGATTACTCCCCCACCCGGCATCTTTTTGGCGCTGGAGTGGATGTGAAACCCCTGGACAATATCGGGATCACCCTCTATGTCGGCTATCGTACCAGTAATTATGATATTGCCGCCTTCGATGACCGGGACGAGGACAGGTTTGACGCTATGCTCAACCTCACATACTTTCTGGTTAATCGCTGGGAAATCTCCTGCAAATATGAGTACACCGATAATGAATCCACTGATGATTCATACGATTATACGCGTAATGCGGTTACTCTGTTTTTGGCCCGCCCCTTTTGAAAAGCAATCTGAGATTTAAGGGTGACCGAGCCCCAATGCCCGTTTCCCCGGGCTCTCATATTGTTTCAACTGAGCCTCTTGCAAAATGAAGGTCGTAGCGAGATCGAGAGAAAAATATTCTGTGCAAGGATGAGTTGTGAAATCGCCCGGAAGCGTAGCAGTGCTACGTTGAGGACGATTTCACAAGGAAGACGCCGCACAGGTTATTTTTAGCCGATCGGAGTAGATGTTCATTTTGCAAGAGGCTCAACTTTAAGGATATTCGACAACCCGCATCAGGCAGCAACTGAGGCTGACCGGCGAATCAGCTGACCGGCAACAGATAACAAGAATGCCGGCCGTTACCCGCGGCAATACAGCGCCCTGACTCTGCATGCCAGCCGGGGGACCCTTCCGCGCACACCGTTTTTATCCGCCCCTCATTCCCATTGAAGGGAAACCTCGAGCCCATGACTGACGGCCCATTGCGAAAAAAAATTCTTATCACCGGCGCCACCGGCTATATCGGCGGAAGGCTGCAGATCCGGCTGTTCGAAAATTCCGCCCTTGCCCTGCGTCTGCTGGTCAGAAACCGCAACAAGGTCAACCCGCAGCTTGCCCAGGAGGTGGAAATTGTCGAGGGCGACACCTTCCATCAGCAGCAACTCGCCCAGGCCGTTGCCGGTATTGATACAGCCTACTACCTCATTCACTCAATGGGGGCCGGGGCCGATTTTGAACGGCTTGACAGAATGAGCGCCGAAAATTTCCGGGATGCCTGCATAGTGGCCGGGGTAAAACGTATTGTCTATCTCGGCGGCCTGGGAGTGAAGGATACCGCCAGCAAACATCTGCTCAGCCGCCTGGAAACCGGCGAAATCCTTTCCGCCAGACCGGACAAAATCCAGACGATCTGGATCAGGGCCGGGGTCATCATCGGTTCAGGCAGCGCCAGTTTTGAAATCATCCGCAACCTGGGGCAGAAACTGCCGGTGATGATAACCCCGAGATGGGTTACCACCCAGACCCAGCCCATAGCCGTGGATGATGTGCTCTCTTACCTGGTCGCCAGCCATGACCTTGAGTATCAGGGCAACCTGGTGGTTGACATCGGCTGCGGCCGGATGAAATTCGGGGACATGCTGCTGGAGACGGCAAAGGCCATGAATCTTAAGCGTTTCATCATCCCGGTGCCGGTGCTCACCCCGCGGTTATCAGCCTACTGGCTGCTCCTGTTTACCCCGGTTCCCTTCAAGGTTGCAGCGGCGCTGGTGGAAGGACTTAAATCGGAAACCGTCATGCAGAATGACCATGCCGCCCGTTATTTCCCGCAAATCAGCCCCCTCACTTACAGGGAGGCGGTTTTGCAGGCCATCAACGATATTGAACAGCACCAGGTAATCAGTCGCTGGTGCGACTCAAGCGGAGGAGCCGTTTGTGACATCAATACTCAGGAAGATATTGCCGCCGCCGTGCTCCGGGATCAACGCCGCTATGATTTCGGTGATATTGCCGGTGAAAGAATCTATACGGCCCTCTGCTCAATCGGCGGGGAATCGGGATGGTTTACCTATAATTTTCTCTGGAAATTACGGGGAGTTATCGACAAATTTTTTGGCGGCTACGGACTGAACCGGGGCAGACGGGATCCGGTGGATCTGCGGGTGGGGGATGCCCTGGATTTCTGGAAGGTCGTTGACCTGAAACCAAACAAACGACTTCTATTGCTGGCCCAGATGAAGCTTCCCGGCAAGGCGTGGCTTGAATTTGACATTCAAGGGCAGACCCTGCTGCAGACCGCTCATTTTTATCCACGAGGAATCTGGGGCAGAATCTATTGGTACTCTGTCCTGCCTTTACACTTCCTGGTTTTTAGAGACCTGATCAAAAAAATCGTTAACCGGGCCGAGAAAAAATCATCAACATGACGGCACAACTATAAAAAATGGGCAACGGCCTGGTAAAGGATATGGCAAGAACAAAGGCCAGGGCAATGCCGACCAGCAGGGTCACCATGCTGATTCCCTCCATATTCAGCATAGCATTCCGGCTTGCCGCAAAAGCTGCACCGGACACCCCATTGGCAGAAGCGGTGATGATATCGTTGAATGCGGCAATCACCTGCTTGAACTCCACCGCACCCAACCCCACCCCATCTGCCGCTGCCTCTATATCGGCATGCACCTGGCCATTGTTAACAGCATTAAAAGCACAGGGCTCACCACATCTTTAAAAGTAACCTTTCCACGACCACCATTCGTGTCGAATTCCTCGACAAAGCGTTCACCATGAATGACGCCCATTTCACCCCTGCTAGAATGGCACTGGCATCTCTTTTTTTGCCAGGGGCAGGGGCAGTTTCGCTGCTTTCTTTTTGATATTGATGACTTCCGAAATAGCATCGACGATAATGCCAACCTCGGAGACCACCCCCTTACCGGCCAGCATTTCAACGATCATGATGCAGGTTTTCTCCGTGTAGCCAGCACTTTCCATGGTGCATTTCTGCCGGATGTCCACCACCGGAATAAACTTGCCCCGGTAGTTGATTACCCCTTCCATGGAAACCGGAAGCCCTGGCACACTAATAATCGACATCAGGTCAGTAACCTCCTTGACCTTCACAATACCGAAACCATGATTTTCCCTGCCATGGCTGAATGCCAGATATTTTCCCTGGCCAATGTTTCCTTTCTGCTGTTTTTCCATAGGACCCTCCTGACAGTGGGTACAAGCATGCACGGCATTCTCATGAATGCCTGTCAACGCCCATCTCGCCTTGCTGCGGCATGGTGCCGGTCATGACGGCCTGCTGCCGTTTTACGGCAATCATCTTGATAGTGAGCATAATCTGCATCGGCACAACCGGTTTTTTCAAAGAAGCATCAATTTCCGGCCTGATAACTTTATTCATTACGTCAATATTGCCGAAGCCTGAAACCATCAACACCGACACCCCGGGGAAATATTGGTGCAGCCAGCGGACCAGATCAACACCCTGCATGTTGGTCATGAAAAATTCCACCACAACCAGATCAAAGGTTTGCCCGTCAGACTCAGCGGCCAGCACCAGGCTTTTTGCCGTATTTGCCTCATGGGCGGCGAAAACCTCAAATCCTTCCCGTTTAAGATGACGTTCCACCGAATGGCTGAAAACCTCATTGTCATCCACGATCAGAATCTTGTGAATAATGGCATGAGTCATTTGATCCTCTTGAAAATCTGCAAATCGTCCCCGCCCCCCTCTCAGAACCCAGGCGGGCACCTTGCATCCGATGACAAACCATTGCAACGCAGCGGCCAAGAGCGACGCGCAAGGATAAATAATGGTAATCAGCTGAAATGATGGTATTTTTTTACACAAGAACGGAACAGCGGCGGCGGATCCCGCGACATAAAGAGCGCGGGCCGTGGAGAATTGCTCGGCTGGCGGGCGAGCGCCCGTATGCGTAGCAGCTTGTTTTTACAAGAAATAATCAGCAAACGACATTTAAGTCATCATCTTGCGACCTAAATGTCATCAATATCATCCAGGATCTGCCGCCAGCCAGGCTGGTTTTTCATCCCGGCAATCTTTCTCTGCAAATGCCGGAGAGTGACGCCGAGAATTTTTGCCGCCTGCTGGCGGTCACCTCTGGTTTGCCGAAGCACATAGGCGGTATGGACCTCGGTATCCTCTTTCAAGGTGCAGAGTTTCCGGGCAAAACCAAATACCGGCGTCTCACTCTGCTGGCCAAAGTCCTCAAGGGTGATGAACGGCCCTGGGGCCAGGAGAACGGCATTTTCCACCTTCTGGGCCAGTTGCCGGATATTGCCGGGGTATTCCTGCTGCTGGAGGTGGGCCATGGCCTCGGGGGTGAAACCGCTCAGCTCTTTGCCGTGGCGCAGGCAGGCTTTGTGCAGAAAATGATCGGCCAGCAGGGGGATATCGCCTTCACGTTCCCGCAAGGGGGGAAGATGAAGATGAACGGATTTCAGACGGTACATGAGATCCAGCCTGAAGGCCCCCGTCTGGCAGGCCTTGTCCAGATCCACGTTGGTGGCGGACACGATGCGGACATTGACGGGAATCGGATGCGGGTCACCAAGACGGGTAACCTTCTTCTCCTCGAGCACCCGCAGAAATTTTACCTGCAGGTTTTTCGGCAACTCGCCGATCTCATCGAGAAAAAGGGTGCCGCCATTGGCCTGTTCAAAAAAACCGGGATAACTGGCGGTTGCCCCGGTAAACGCCCCTTTGGCATGCCCGAAAAACTGACTTTCAAAAAGTGAATCCGAGGCAGAGGCCACATTGACCGCGACAAAAGGGCCACCGGGCTCAGGGCCCGCCAGATGAATGGCCTGGGCAAGCAGCTCCTTGCCGGTGCCGGAATCGCCGGTGATCAGCACGGGATTGCCGCTCCGGGCCATGGTCTGGGCAAAGAGCAGCAGTTCCTTCATGCGGGGACACTGGGAGACAATGGCGGCAAAGGCCTTTGACAGCAGCCGCTCCTGCCGTGAACCGGCCCCGGCCAGTCCGGTCAGCAGTCCCCGCCGCTCATAGGCGTGTTCAAGGGTCAGCAGCAGCCGCTCATTCTCCACCGGCTTTACCAGATAATCATAGGCCCCCAGGCGTAAAGCCTTCACTGCCGTATTGACGTCATCCACCGCCGTCAACATGATAAATTCCGTGTGCGGCTTGAAAGGTTTTACCGCCTCAAGCAGCTGCAATCCATCCATCTCAGGCATGAGCAGATCGACAAAGACGATATCGAAATCATAATCCTTGATCCTTGCTGCTGCAGCAGGTGCGCTGTCACAGACCTCCACATTGCGATAACCCCGGCGCCGCAGAATCCGCTGCAACGAACTTAAAGCAATCGGTTCATCATCAACCACAAATATTTTCATATCCTCAGCCTTCCAATTGTCTTGATAATCTTCGCCAGTTTTTCAAGCTTTAACGGCTTGGCCAGAAAATAATCCGGCAGGGATGACCCTCCGGCGGAATGCTGCGCTTGCTCCGGCAGGTCCGCAAGGCAGAAAACCGTCAGCAAGGGGAATAGCCTTTTGATCTGGTTCAGCAGCTGCCAACCGGCAACATCATGCGTCAGCTGATCGCACAGCACCATATCCACCTCAGGATGGTCCTGCAGAAAAGCGAGGATCTCGCCGGTTGCGGTTATGCTCCGGGCCGGCAGATTCTCTACCCTGGGGAAAAAGGAATTTAACAGCACAAAGGTCTGCGGGTCCTCATCGACACAGAGAATGGTCGACTGCAGATCAAGCTGGCATTGACGGCGGTCAATGGGGAGGATGACCGTGAATTTGGTGCCCAGGCCGGGACGGGACAACACGCCGATCCGGCCCATATGCTCCTGCACCAGGCCGTAGGACACAGAAAGTCCCAGGCCTGTGCCGCCGGAACTCCTTCTGGTGGTAAAAAAAGGTTCAAAAATTCGCTCCGTTTCCGCGGGCGCCATGCCGCGTCCATTGTCCTCCACCTCAACAATAATGGAATGCAGACGCATATTGACCCGGGTACGGATGGTAATTTTCCCCTTTTCCTTCACCGGTACGGCCTGGGCGGCATTCATAATCAGATTGGCCATCACCTGTTCCAGCTTCTGATAATGGCCATGAAACCCAGGCAGATTTTCCGCCAGTTCCAACTCAATCCGGCCCACGGATTTACGCACCTGAGCGCCGACAATTGTCAAAACATCATTAATCACCTTATTGAAATCAACCAGGCGGCTCGGCGCGCTTTCATCCAATCGGGCAAAATCCTTGAGGTTGGCGACAATCTTATTAATCCTGTCGGAACCAGTTTTAATCGCCTGAATAATCTCACCCATCTCCCCGGCCAGTTCCTCCAGGGTGAGATTGCCGTGTTTACTGTCGGGATGGTTTGCCGCGTAGGCATTGATGATCGGCACGAAGATTTCCCAGGATTCTTCCAACAGGGGGATATTGTAGGTAATGAAGCTGTTCGGGTTGTTGATCTCATGGGCCACGCCTGCGACCACCTCGCCAAGGGAGGCCAGCTTATCGGCCTGGATGACCTGCTGCATATGCATGTCCGCCTCCTGCTTCATTTTTTTCTCATCGCTGACATCATGTACCGCGCCGACAATATAATCATTTCTGCCGTCGGCATCCTTGATCACCCGGCTGAAGCTGCTCATCCATTTATAAGACCCGTCAGCCACCTGTAATCGATATTCCCGGCTCAGTATTCCTTCATTGATGAGCATTTGCATTTCAGCCATGACCCGGCCGCGGTCATCCGGATGCACGTGATCCAGCCAGAATGCCGGATCATTCATGAACTGTTCGGCGGCAAAGCCGGTGATCAACTCCACCGATTTCCCCATATAGGTAATGGCGAGATCCCCATCCGCCCTGCGGGTATAGGGTATGATCGGCAGAGATTCCATGATAAGGGACAGCTGCTCATGGGCTGCCTTGAGCTGCTGCACCATGGCCACAAGTTCATCGTATGTTGGTTTTTGGGTCACTTAAGAGGCCTCCGTTGGTTCATTCCGGCAAAACGCTCACTCTTTCAGCATCACGCACCGGGCATCCCGGCCATTTATCTTGATAAGAAATGGCCGGGCGCAGCGGACATGGCGCACATATTTCATGCCTTGGACAAGCGGCTGGCTCTGCAGCCACTGCCAGTCAAGCCGGTCATCCGTTCCCTCGGTCACGGTGACATACGGAATACCCATGGAGCTGATATTGTGAAAAAAATGGCTCCCCTGGGACGGCTCGGCCTTCATCTTTTCGTTGCGCAGTTCAATCATGGCCCCCACCGCGGAAATATCCTGCCACTGCACGGGAATGCCGAGCCAGCGGTCCGCCGAGCCCCAGCGCCCGGGGCCGGCGAGCAGATAGGAGCGCTGTTCTTGCTGCAGCACACGGTTCACCTGGCTGATTTCCCGGGCGATCTCCCGGGTATAGGCCGCAGCAAACTCCCGGGGGTCCACATAGACGATATCGCTGATGGTGGTCAATCTGCCGTGGCCCAGGGCCTGACGGGAAACGCAGAAGGCCCTGTCCAGATCCCCGTCACTTATCCGCACCTCGTTCTCTATCAGGCCCGCGGCCATGGGGCGCATCTGCAGGAAATAAAATTCGCTCAGTTCCGGACGGGCAGGGTTGAGGTTCGCGGCAAACTCGATTTCAACCGGGCAGCCCATGCCCCGGCGGCCTATTTCCAGCACCTCCGTAATATACTGGGCCAGGGGGAAAAGCCGGTATTTCAAGAGCCGGGCAAAGGTCAGAATATTGGCCCCGCCTTGACTGTTGTCCCGAATGCGGTGTTCGTCGGCGATATAGGAACTGGACAGCATCCGCACCGGCAGTTCGGCCGCGGCCTCGCTTACCTCCCGCCTGACCAGATTGCTGCCGGGATGAAAACCAAGTTCCGCCTGATAATCCACCATTTTCAGGGCATAAAAAAAACGCTGGGCATTGGCCAGCACATCATCCACCGTGGAAAAATGGGGCAGCACCTCGGGATATTTGGGAGAAAACCGCAGACTCTTTTCCCCCTCAACCACGGTCTTGCCGAAACCAAGGGCAATATGGGCCACGCCCTCCTCGGGCAGCATGGGCGCGACCGGATAAAAATTATGGGACTGGGCCACCCCGGCCAGGGCCGGATAGAAATAATCACCGTAACTGCTGCCGACAATCTGCTGGACGATGACCGCCATCCGGTCCGCATAGGACTTGCCGGACTGGAGACGCTGGGAATAGGCCCGGGGACCGGCAAAACAGGTTGAGGCATAGACCAGTTTGACGGCAGCCAGGAACTGCTTGAGCCGCACGGCAAAATCAGGATGATTATTGGGCAGCATGTAGGTGCTGTACAGGCCGGCATAGGGTTTGAACTGGGCATCCTCCTGCAGGCTGGAAGAGCGGATGGATAACGGGCCGGATTCCCGGGCAAGGTAGTCCTTCAGCTGCGCCAGCAGCCAGGCGGGCATCGAGCCGGCCAGAAAACGGGCGGCGATCTCTTCATCCGCTTCAGCGCCGGTAAAATTCAGCAGTTTATTTTCCGCAATAAAGGCATCATAGCCGTCCGAGGCAATGACCATAGTCCTGGGCAGCCTGATATGGACGCCCAGGCCGGCCAGCTGTTCCGCCGCGGCAAATTGATTGGCCATGAAGGCAATGCCCCTGGCCTTGCCGCCCAGCGAACCCTTGCCTATCTTGACAAAGTCCATGATCTCCCCGTCAAAATCCTTGGGCGAGAACTGGGCGACAATACCTTTCTGCCGCCGGATCCTGAGCTTGTGAATGGTGTCAACCAAGAAGGAACGCATGGCCTGGAGGGAGGCAAAATCGGTTACCCGCAAGGTGTGCAGGCGGCTTGCCACATCCACCTCGGAACGGGCCATGATCCAGTTGGAGAAATGATTGCGGGAGGCATGGTAGAGCAGCGACTCTTCCGGGATAAGGGCAATCTTCTCTTCAAAGGAGCGCAAATTGTCCGCCCAGCCCACCACCGTGCCATCCGGCCGGCGGAAGACAAAATCACCAAAGCCCAGGTGATGCAGAAAAAACTCATGGATTTCCCCGGCCAGGGCCGCTGAATGCTTGTCAACGAATACGGCGGGAATCTTGTGTGCCTGCTCACGGTTGGCCGGCTCGGCACTCATCAGCAGCAGGGGCAGGTCCGGGACCAGCGAGCGGAAATGTTTGAGCAGCTTGAGTCCGGCCCGGTCATCAAGCCTCTTTTTATGGGGAAACCGCCCGTCGGCAATGACCCCGTAAACATAAGGCCGGAAGGCGTTAAAGAGCCTGACCGCCTCCTCGTAATCCGGCACCGCAAGGATCTTGGGCCGGGCCCGCATTTTCAGCAGCCGGTGTTCATAGTTGAGACTGTCGGAGAGCACCGCCTGGGTCTGCTTCACCACCTCGCTGTAGAGCAGGGGCAGCAGATAGGAGAGGTAATGGGGGGAATCCTCCACCAGGATCAGCACGCGTACCCCGGCCTTTTTGGTGTCTCTGGCCACATTGAGATGGTCCTCGACGTTTTTGACAATGGCCAGCAGCAGAGAGGGGTCGGACAGCCAGATGAAAAAATGGTCAATGCCGCTGGTATCCGCTCGCTCCGGCGCATCGGCAACCGAGCGCAGACTGTGGGCCAGCAGCACCACCGGCAGCCGGGGGTTGATTTTTTTGATTCTCCGGCCCAGGCTCCAGGCGTCCATGTCATCCACATTGGGCATGGTGATGACCAGATCAAATTTTTTCAGCTCAAGGATCTGCAGGGCCTCCCCGGCGGAACTGACCCGCTGCAGCCGGGGGGGATGGCTGAGATTGAGCCCCTGATACTCATCGATGATACGGGTGGCCAGACTGCCGTCCTCCTCCATGATAAAGGCGTCATACGGGCTTGCCACCAGCAGGATTTCCCGGATTTTCCGCGACATCAATTCATGAAAGACCTGAAAATCGGTTTCCACCCGGGTCACACCTCTTTTTCCTCGTCAGAATCGATAAAAGGGGGCAGAGCGGCGAGATCCTGCTGCCGGGCAGCCTCGGCCCCCGCATGCAGGGCCCGGATATTGAGCTCCCGAAATTTTGCCGGCACCCGGCTGGCAACCGCCTTTTCCAGGCTGGCCAGCCCCACCCTGCCGCAGACCACCCCCACCGCCCCCAGGGCGGCCATATTGGCCGCGAGTGCATCGCCGAGCTGCTGCCGGGCAATGGTGGTAAAGGGCAGGAGCAGCGCCCGGCTGGTGGGCACCTGGCTGACCAAAGCGGCATCGGCCAACAGGATGCCGGTAGATTTAAAATCAGCGGAATAGGCATCCAGGGCCGTCTGATTCATGGCCAGGAAAAGATCCATGCCGAGGACCTTGGGATAATCGATCTCCGCGGAACTGATGACGATCTCAGCCCTGCTTCTGCCCCCTCTTGCCTCCGGGCCGTAACTCTGGGTCTGGCACACGTAAAAACCCTCATGGATGCCGGCCGCCTCGGCAAAGATGACCGCGGCCAAGATGATCCCCTGCCCTCCTGCACCGCCGAATCTCAGCTCATAGCGCTCTTCTTTCATCATCACCCTGGCCTGCCGAGTGCCGCGCTCACCGCTGCCGCGCCCGCTCCCGGATCTTCTGGTATTCTTCCGTATAGTTGGGCTTATCCACATCGGCCAGCACGCCGATGGTGAATCTGCCGGCCATCTCTTCCTCTGTCATCCTTGCCGCCCGGTCAACGGACACCGCCTGTTCCTTGAAATGACGCAGCATGGTGACCGCATCATTCATCTGGTTGCGCCGGCCGTACTGGGTATGGCAGTTGGACATCACCTCAATGACGCTGAAGCCTTTTTTGGCAATCCCCGCGGCCAGCAAATCGTCCAGCATGGCGGCATGATACACCGTGCCCCTGGCCACATAGGAGGCCCCTGCCGTTACGGCAAGCTCGGCAATGGGAAAGGGGTGTTCAATATTCCCCCAGACCGCGGTGGAGGCAAAGGAGCCATAGGGCGTGGTGGGTGAATGCTGGCCGCCGGTCATGCCGTAGATCTGGTTATTGATGATGATGGCGGTGAGATCGATATTGCGCCGGGCCGCATGGATGAAATGGTTGCCGCCGATGGCGGTGGCGTCGCCGTCACCCATGACAATGATCACCGTGAGAGCGGGCTTGGCCAGCTTGATACCGGTGGCAAAGGTCAGGGCCCGGCCATGGGTGGCATGCAGGGTGTTGAAATCCACATAGACCGGCATGCGGCCGGAGCAGCCGATGCCTGCGGCCAGCACCAGTTCGTCTTTTTCCAGTCCCAGCCTGGCAATGGCCCGGATCAGCGAACCCAGGACAATGCCGTTGCCGCAGCCCGGGCACCAGACATGGGGGAATTTCTTGTCGTGCCGGAGATAATCATGACGGAGACTGCCTGTTTTTTCTGTCATTTACCCTTCCTTGACGGCTTCGCACAGAGCCTCCAGAGTTGACTGACTGTAATAAAGCGTTCTCTGCGATCTCTGTGGGCTCTGTGGTAAAAAAAAATCCCCGGCAAGTCTATGATTTACGATCACATGGCCAGCAGATGGGCATAGATCTCAGCCGGGGTGATGAGCTGGCCGTCCACCCGGTTATGCCGGACAATCTCCGTGGTGCGGTTCACCCGCTTCACCTCCCTGATCACCTGCCCCATGTTCATTTCCGGCACCAGCACCCGGCGGCATTGAGCGAGCACCGCCTCCACCGCCTTTCTGGGAAACGGATAGAGGGTGATGAGCTGCAGCAGCCCGGCCCTGATCCCCTGGCTTCTGGCCTGTCTTACGGCCCGCAGGGCGGAACGGGACACCGCGCCGTAGGCGATCACGGCAATTTTCGCATCCTCCATCATGACCGGATTGGTCAGCTGGATTTCAGTAAAGCCATTGGTGATTTTGTGGAACAGCCGGCGGATAAAGGCGTCCACCTCCTCGGGCCGCTCGGTGGGAAAACCGCGCACATCATGGATGAGCCCGGTGACGTGGTGCCGGTAGCCGCTGCCCATCTCAGCCATGGCAGGCACCCCGCGGCTGTTGTCTTCATAGGGGATATACCACTCCGGGGGCACGGCGGGGCGCATGCGGTCAATGACCGTGATAGCGGCCGGATCGGGCAGGACAACGGCCTCCCTGGTGTGGGCCACGATCTCGTCCGACAGCACAATCACCGGCACCCGGTATTTTTCGGCCAGGTTAAAGGCCTGAACAATGACTGTAAAACAGTCGTTCACGGTTGAGACGGCCAGCACGATGACCGGGTGATCCCCATGGGTCCCCCATCTGGCCTGCATGACATCGCCCTGGGCAGGGCTGGTGGACAGCCCGGTGCTGGGGCCGGTCCGCATGACATTGACCACCACGCAGGGCACCTCCGCCGCACAGGCGAAACCGAGATTTTCCTGCATCAGGGAAAAGCCCGGCCCGCTGGTGGCGGTGAGGCTCTTGACCCCGGCGAGCGAGGCGCCGATAACGGCGCCCATGCCGGCTATTTCATCTTCCATCTGGATAAAGGTGCCGCCTACCGCCGGCAGGCGAAGGGACATCAGCTCGGCGATCTCGGAGGCCGGGGTAATGGGATAGCCGGCAAAAAAACGGCACCCGGCCGCCAGGGCACCTTCCACCATGGCCTCGTTTCCCTGCAGCAGCAGCCGCTGTCCGGTTTTTTCGCTCATCAGATCCCTCTAGCCTATCAAGATCTCAACTCTTTTCTTTGTGTTGTTGCGGAGGACGTTCGGCAATGGTGATGGCAAAGTCAGGGCAATGGATTTCACAGAAACCGCAGCCGGTGCATTGATCCGGCTGGGCCACCACCGGCTTGCCCTGTTTATTTGGGCGGAAAACCTCTTGCGGGCAGAAGGCGATGCAGATGCCGCAGGCCTTGCACCAGTCATAAAATATGGTCTGGCTGTACCGCCTGCCCGGTTTTTCCTTGGCTTTCGCAGTCATCGTCCGGCAACCCTTATCCGCTGGTTCGCCCGAGCTGCGGTCCGGGCAGGAGTCCTTAGCCGCTTCACCATTTTTTGAATTTTTCGGCATCCAGGTGCCGCCTTCCGCTCCGCGGCCAAGGCGCCCCGCCGCAGACAAGTTTCGGAGAAGATTCTTTTCATATCGTTATATTATATATAGCAAAGACTTTAGTCAACCAGCCAATATTTTTAGATATTTGCCGGATGTCTTCTTTTGGCGCAACCGGGGTGGAGGGCTGTGTCGCAAGACAACGGGAAAGAGGCAAAAGAAAAGCAGAAAACCGGAAAGAAGGAGGGGGAGGATCGCGAGAGAGGTGCCTGAAAAAAGGATCAGATCCTGAGGTCTTTTGGCAGGGTGTTGATGAGTTTCTGCAGCAGCTGCGGGGCTGCACCGCTGGTGTCGAAGACAAGCAGGGAGCCTGCGGGCAGTTCGTCCGGGAACTCGAAACTCTCCTTCTGCCGCTGAAAGATCTCCCAGGTGCCGTCAGACACGGCCAGAGGATTTCTGGCGCGCATGGCCAGGCGCCGCTCTGTCTCCTCCTCATCGCATTGACAGAGGATGAAAAAAAATGAGGCCCCGCATGCCGCGGCACACCGCACCAGCCGCTGCCGCTCGCTGCGCTTGTGATAGGAGCCGTCCAGCACCACGGACTGGTTTCTTCCCAGCTCCCATCTGGCGTGTTCAAGCAGGGCATCGTAGGTCAGGCGGGTGAATTCCGGGGAATAGATCCCCTCATTTAAGGAACTTCCCTGCCGGGACTCGGGCGCCTTGCCGGCCAGTTCCTTGCGTACCACATCCGTGTTGTAATAGGCTAAGGAATATTGCCTGGCCAGGCCCCTGGCCAGGGTGCTCTTGCCGCTGGCAATCAGCCCCATGAAGACCAAGAGGCTAGCCGGCATATTCCTCGGCCAGCAGGAAATATTTTTCCGCCTGGGCCAGGGCCTTGTTGCGGGTTAACTCATCCACCTCGGGCGCATGGGCGGTGAACAGGCCGATCTTGCCGCGCACGTAGGCCCGGTAACATTTGTAAAAGGGCAATACGGCAGGCAGCCCGGGGTCGTTGCTGGCCGCCACGAAACGGTCGATAAAGTAGCCGGAAAGTGCCTGCAGGCCATGGAAATCGAGGTCCATGGCCAGGAAGGCCACATCGCTTGCCACATCACAGTAGCGGAAGCGTTCATTGAACTCGATGCAGTCAAAGATATAAACCTTGTCGGCCAGACAGATATTGGCCGAGTAGAGATCGCCGTGACAGTCCTTTACCCGCTCGGCGCAGCGAGCAAAAAAAAGGGCCTCGTTCTGCAGAAAGGCGCGGGCATAGCTGCTGATGGCAGCAAACTGACTCTGCTGCAGCGCCCCCTTGCCGATAAAACCCCTGGTCTGGTCAAAGTTTTCCAGCACATTGACCCCCACGGCCCGGGCCGTGCCGAAGCCGGCGATCTCGCCCCCGCCCGCCGCTTTGTCATAAAACGGTACCAGGGTGGCGACGATGTCGTTGAGATGAGACTCGTTCAGCTCGCCTCTGGCAATCACCCTGCCCATCATCCGCTCCTGGGGCATCATCTTCATCCTGACGCCATACTCCACGGCTTCCCCTGCCCCGCCGAAACCGCAGGAGAAACCTGCTCCCTGCCTGGAGACGGAAAAAACATCAAGATAGATGTCCGGGCAGAGCCGGCGGTTCAAGAGCAGTTCCTGCTGGCAGAAGTGACGGCGTTTGTCCAGGGTGGTGAAATCGAGAAAACCGAAGTTGACCGGCTTCTTGAACTTGTAAACGTAATCCCCGGCCAGCAGGACGTAGGAGATATGGGTCTGCACCAGCTCAACCCTGTCCACCGGGTGATCATGGTGGGCAGGGTCGAGAAACCAGGTAATGAAATCAGGCAGGGACATCAGGCGCTCACCTTAGTAACGGTAATATTCCGGTTTGTAAGGGCCGTTTACCGGCACACCGATATAGTCGGCCTGTTCCTTGCTCAGGGTGGTGAGATGGACGCCGATTTTTTGCAGATGCAGACGCGCCACCTTTTCATCGAGATGCTTGGGGAGGAAATAGACCTTATTCTCCATCTTATCGCTGTATTTCCACAATTCGATCTGGGCCATCACCTGATTGGTGAAGGAGTTGCTCATGACGAAACTGGGATGGCCGGTGGCGCAGCCGAGATTCACCAGGCGGCCCTCGGCCAGGACAATGATCCTTTTGCCGTCAGGGAAGATGACATGGTCAACCTGGGGTTTGATGTTCTCCCAGGTCAGATTTCGGATGGAGGCGATGTCTATCTCGCTGTCAAAATGGCCGATATTGCAGACGATCGACTGATCCTTCATGACGTCCATATGGGCCCGGTTAATGACCCTGACATTGCCGGTACAGGTAACAAAGATCTCGCCCACCGGAGCCGCCTCTTCCATGGTGACCACCCGGTAGCCTTCCATGGCCGCCTGCAGGGCGCAGATGGGATCGATCTCGGTGATCAGCACCGTGGCGCCCATCCCCCGCAGGGCCTGGGCGCAGCCCTTGCCGACATCGCCGTAACCGCAGACCACCGCGGTTTTGCCGGCAACCATTACATCGGTGCCCCGTTTGATGCCGTCAATCAAGGATTCGCGGCAGCCGTAGAGGTTATCGAATTTGGATTTGGTCACGGAATCATTGACATTAAAGGCCGGGGCAAGCAGTTTGCCGTCCCGCATCATCTCGTTCAACCGATGCACGCCGGTGGTGGTCTCCTCGCTGATGCCCTTGACATCCTTCATCAGTTCAGGATACTTCTCATGCATGATCTGGGTGAGATCGCCGCCGTCGTCCAGAATCAGATTCGGCCGCCAGTTATCCGGCCCGAAGATGGTCTGGTCAATGCACCACCAGAACTCCTCCTCGGTTTCACCCTTCCAGGCAAAAACCGGAATGCCCACGGCAGCCATGGCCGCGGCGGCATGATCCTGGGTGGAGAAGATATTGCACGATGACCAGCGCACCTCGGCCCCGAGTTCCACCAGGGTTTCCATCAGCACCGCCGTCTGGATGGTCATATGCAGGCAGCCGCCGATTCGGGCGCCTTTCAGCGGTTTCTGGCCGGCATACTCTTTGCGCACCGCCATCAGACCCGGCATCTCCGTTTCCGCTATGGCGACCTCCTTGCGGCCCCATGCGGCAAGTCCCATATCAGCTACT